>ERZ1370068.4431-contig-3505_pt1 | contig 26337 bp, 52 predicted proteins | sample MGYA00561227_ERZ1370068 | MGnify/ENA primary metagenome ERZ1370068 (study PRJEB38410, sample SAMEA6850437) | metagenome | study: Metagenomic assessment of the ecological functions of the soil: analysis of the soil microbiota associated with the...
CGATGACGTCGCCGGTAGCTACGACGAGCTGTCCATGGGTATGTCCGGTGATCTTGAGCTGGCAATCGAGTACGGGGCGACCACCGTACGAGTCGGTCAGGCGATCTTCGGGCCACGGCCAACGGCAGACAACTATTGGTCGCAGCAGTAGCGCAGAGTGCCGGTCTGAAGGATGCGGCGGTCGGCGGCGGCAGCCGGTAGCACGGTCTTCTTCTTCCTCGCGCCTGGCATCGTGGCTGGGCTGGTGCCCTGGTTGATCAGCGGCTGGGACGTGCGGTGGCCAAGGTCAGCACCAGCGGTCGCCGTGATGACTGTCGGCGCAGTCCTTCTGATCGTGGCAATCGTGGTGTTGATCCGCGCCTTTGCCCGTTTCGTGACGGAAGGCCGGGGTACCCCGGCGCCGGTCGCTCCGACCGAACGGCTCGTCGTCGGCGGTGAGTATCGCTTTGTGCGAAACCCGATGTATGTCGCAGTGGTCGGGGCGGTGCTAAGTCAGGCGATGATCTTCGGCTCGCTACCGCTGCTGGTGTACGCCGCCAGTTGTCTGGGCGGTCATGGCCGCGTTCGTCCGCTGGTATGAGGAACCGGTATTGCTGACGAGCTACGGCGAGGAATACCAGCGCTACCGTCAGGCGGTGCCCGCCTGGTTGCCGCGGCTGCGCCCGTGGCGGCCTGATGCGAGATCCCGGCAAGCAACCGAACTGATCACAGTGGCCAAGTTGTCAATGGGAATCGACGAGACGCGATCCGCCGGCTCGAAGCCGAGGATCCGGCTGAGAAAATAGATCTGCGCCTCGATGGAGGCCTTGATCGTCTCGCCTCGGCGGAAGCCGTGCCCCTCGCCCTCGAACATGATCAAGGCAATGGGTAGGCACCTTGCGGCGCGCGGCGTCGGCCAGCATCTCGGCTTGTTGTGGCGGGACGACGGTGTCTTCTGTTCCCTGAAGCAGCAGAGATTGGCGCGGACAGCCGATCCAGGTGGTTGATCGGTGAGCGCTCGAGGTAGCGAGCCCGCTCTTCGGGATACGGTCCCACCAAGCTATCCATGTAGCGCGCCTCGAACTTGTGCGAGGTCCTTCGCCAGCGCTTCTAGGTCGGCGATGCCGAACTAGGCTGATGCCGGCGCCGAACACATCTGAGCTGGTGAGCGCTGCCAGAGTTGTAAAGCCACCGGCGCTGCCGCCTCGGATGGCCAGTCGAGCGGGATCGGCCAACTGCTTGGGCGCCCATCGATACAGCACCCGCGATGCAATCCTGCACGTCGACGATGCCCCAGCGGCCCTTCAGGCGATCGCGATATTCCCTACCAAAACCGGTGCTGCCGCTGTAGTTGACATCGAGGATCGCAAACCCGCGCGATGTCCAGAACTGATAGGCGATCTTGAAATCGCCGGCCGAGAATGCGGTCGGGCCGCCATGCGAAAGCGTGATCATCGGTGGCAGAGCTGCCCGTGGGCGCTGCATTCACCATTGACGGGCGGGTAGAACCAGCCGTAGACGGTCCCGTGCTCGGTGGTCCAACTGACCAGTCGGGCGAGACGACACGGAGGCCGCATCCATGATCATCTCGGTTGAGGACCGTACGGTGGTCCAGCTGTGTTGATCAAGGTCGTAGAGCGCCAACGCAGCGGGTCGATCAGGATAGTTGAGCAACGCAGCGGCGTGCCCGGCGCCGACGTCCACTGAGGTTGCCGCCGTGCCGGGATCAGCTATCGGACGAAGTGTGCCGTCGGAGATCGTCAGTACCTCAATGCTCTGCTTGCCGCAGCGGTTCAGGGTGCACAGCAGATGATCATCGTCGATGATCGCATATGCTCGCTGACCCAGCGGTCCACTGTGCCGGGCAGAACTCCGCATCGGTCGGGCACAGCGGGACGTACGCCGTTTCTCGCTCCAGAGGTAGAGATTCCACCAGTTGGTGCGATCAGAGGCGAAGATCAACTTGTCGTTGAGCCAGCGTGGCTGTACGGCGGATTCGTCAAGGCCGCCGGCGATCGTCCGGCTGTCGATGATCATGGGTTCCACTCATGCGTCCCAGTCATGATCGTTGTCGAGTCCCAGGGCATGTTCGGGTGGTTCCACTGGGTCCACGCCAGGCGCCCATGCGCGGAAAGCTCGGGAGTGGGTAGAAATCGGCACCACTGCAGAGCACCACGCCACCATCCGGATTCAGGCCGGTCAAGATCAAGAGCAACGATGGTGTTGGTTGGTTCGCCAGCGCCCGAATGGTCCTCACGCACGGCGAGCACGAAGTGCCGATCGGGGTGGACGCGAATGTCACCGAATCGGAAATCGCTCTCCGGAGTGATCGGGGTTGGTGGGCCCTCGCCGCGGATCGCGTACAAGCGACCGTCGCTGAATTCGAGTAGACGACGGTGCCGCCCGAGACGTGGTACTCACCGCCGCCGTACTCGTGAACCCGATCGCGGACGTAGCCAGGCGGGGAGTGACCTCGACCGGCTCACCGCCAGACAGCGGCCGTCGCCACAGGCTGGTCCTGCCACGTTCGTCGGCTCGAGACTCCAGCCAATACAGGTGTTCTCCGTCGATCTGCACGGCGGAAAGCCCGATGGAGGAGCCGATCAGCTGATCAACAGAGATAGCAGACGCCCAGGATCCGTACGGCGCAATCCTCATGAAGGTCAATGTGCCCTTCGTTGCAAGCGTCGAGCAAATCGCGCTTCCGGCGCGATGCGCGAGCCGTGCAGGCGCAAAGCCTGGTGCGGATGTGGCCCATGGTGCAAGATAGGAGCACAACGGATCCACCCGGTGAGACCTGACTTGAGGATGCAGGGAAGGCAGCCCTCAGGTTGTCTTTTGGTCTCGCACTGGAGGATCTGGCATGAGCACGACCCGTGGAGTCTTGTACGTCCACTCTGCGCCGTCAGCACTGTGCCCGCACATCGAGTGGGCTGTGGGCGGCGTCTTTGGTATGCCTATACGCGTCGACTGGATCCCTCAGCCAATCGAGCGCGCCTGCTATCGAACCGAGTACTCCTGGACCGGCCCGACCGGCACGGCGGCGCGACTGCGCGAGCGCTCTGAAAGGCTGGCAGCGGGTTCGTTTCGAGGTAACCGAGGAGGGCACCTCGAGTACCGAGGGTGAGCGCTACTCCTACACCCCGACGCTGGGCATCTTCCATGCGACCGTAGGGATCCACGGCGACATCATGATCCCCGAAGACCGGATCAAGCATGCGATAGCCGTGTCCGCACTCAGCGGCAAAGATCTCACCGAGGCCTTGTACGTGCTACTCGGCAGTGCCTGGGACGACGAGCTGGAACCCTTCCGCTACGCGGGCGACGGCGCACCCGTTCGCTGGCTGCATGAAGTCGTCTGGAGACTCCACACCTGAGTGATTACCCGCCGTAGAGCTTCTCACCGGCGACATATCGATCGTTCACCTCGACCAAGATCTTCTTCATCGTCTCCAGGTTCAACTGGTCGACCTTGGTGAAACGAATACAGCTCTTGCCGCAGCTGACCGTCCCGAGTTCGCTCGCGTACCGTTCGGCGAGATACTCTCCGTCGACCACCGCGCAGACGTACAAACTCACATACCGCTTCTGGGCGGCCAGTGCCACCACCGGCACGACGACCGGGCTCTTTCATCGACTTGCTCTGGTACGGCTGCTCGCCGTAGCCCAGCATCCGAGCACCCAGCTCGCCGGTCAGCCCTGGTGACAGCGCCGGTGCGTGCTCCTGGATGATTGCGTCCATCCGGCGCAATTCGGCCTCTCGGGAGCCGGCGGAGGAGAAGTAGTCCTCACGTGAGTCAGCGTCGATCTGCATCAGGCAATCTAACTTCTCGTCGCTACCGACAAGACGACTCCTCGCCGCAACGGGCGACGCTAATCAGAGGGGAATGTTGGTGTGGGCGCCACGCTCACCGGTGTCGGCACTGCGAATGGCAGCCGCCAGCGCCGAGCGGGTTACGCCGGGCGCGACGATCTCGTCCACCACGCCGATCTCCACTGCCTTCTCCACCCCACCTGCGATGCGCTCATGTTCCGCAGCAAGCTCGGCCTCCACCTGGGGGCGTAGGTCATCGGCGACTTCAGCCAGCTTGCGCCGGTGCAGGATCCGCACCGCGGCAATCGGACCCATCACGGCGACCTCGGCACCCGGCCAGGCAAAGACCCGGGTCGCGCCGAGGGAGCGCGCATTCATGGCGATGTACGCGCCGCCATACGCCTTGCGAGTGACCAGAGTGACCCGCGGCACCACCGCTTCGCCGAAGGCGTGCAGCAGTTTTGCGCCACGACGTACGACGCCGTCCCACTCCTGCCCGACGCCCGGCAGGTAGCCGGGCACATCGACGAGGACAACGAGCGGCACCCCGAAGGTGTCGCACATCCGCACGAACCGGGCTGCCTTCTCAGCACTGAGCGCGTCCAGGCAGCCCACCCAGGCGCAGGGGATTGTTGGCGATCACTCCGACGGTGCGCCCACCGAGGCGGCCTGAGCGCGATGGTGACGTTGGGCGCCCAGCGGGCGTGCAACTCGACTGTCGAGCCCTCATCCAGAAGACCATTGATCAGCGGATGAACGTCGTACGCGCGGCGCGGCGACTCGGGCAACAGAGCAGCAAGATCGACATCATCCACGACCCGTGCCGTCTGTCCCTGGTTGGCAAGCAAGGTAGCGAGTGCCCGGCCCTGGCTCGATCGCATGCCGCTCGTCGTCGGCCACGACGTGGACGACCCCTGAGCGGCGCCCATGGGTGTCTGGACCCCCGAGCCGCAGCATGTCGACATCTTCACCGGTGACCGAACGCACGACGTCGGGACCGGTGACGAAGATTCGACCTTCAGGCGCCAAGATCACCAGATCAGTCAAGTGCGGGCCCGTACGCCGCGCCGCCGGCCGCAAAGCCCAGCACGATGGAGATCTGTGGGATCTTGCCTGAGGCCTGGGTCATCGCGTGGAAGATCCGACCCACGCCGTGCAGCGAGAGCACGCCCTCGGCCAGCCGGGCGCCGCCCGAGTGCCAAATGCCGAGGATCGGTACCCGATCATGCATCGCTCGCTCGTAGGCCCGCACAACCACGTCGCAGCCATCCATGCCCATGGCGCCGCCCATCACCGTGGGGTCGGAGCAGAAGGCGACAACCCGGCAACCGTTGATCATGCCGGTCGCCGCCAACATCCCTGAGTCGTCGTCCGCAGTGATCAACTCGACGGAACCGGCGTCGAGCAGTGCCTCGCAGCCGGGCGTTGGGATTGCGCGGGTCCTGATCACGAGGAAGCTTGATCTTTCTTGGGCGCAGCGGGTGCTGCCGACTCGAGCTGATGCTCTGGTTCCCTGCGGAGCGGAGCCGTGCTCGGGGCCATGCCCCGCTCGGTGGTGGTCGTCATCTCAAGCCTCCTGTTGGCGTAGGCATTGGTGAAGGCAACGGCGACGTTGTGGCCGCCGAAGCCGAATGAGTTGTTGATCGCGGCCAGATCACCAGCTGGGCAGGTCGCGTACTTTGGTGGCGATGTCTGATACCAAGATCAGGTTCTGGGTTGTCCAGGTTGATCGTGGGCGGCACCTTGCGGTAACGCAGCGCGAGCAGGGTGGCGAGCGACTCCAGTGCGCCGGCGCCACCGAGCAGATGACCAGTCATGGATTTGGTTGCAGTGACAATCGCCTCGGTGTGGTCACCGAGAGACTGCCTGATCGAGCTGGCCTCGGTGACATCTCCCTGCGGCGTGGAGGTGGCGTGCGCGTTGACGTGCACGATGTCGCCGGGAGCAAGATCAGCCTCGCGCAGCGCCTTTGTCATCGGCCAAGGCCTGACTCGCACCGCTCGGATCAGGCTGGACCATGTCGTGGGCATCAGCGGTGATGCCGGCTCCGGCCAGCTCGCCATAGATGCGGGCGCCACGGGCCTGCGCGTGCTCCAGGGTTTCGATGACGAACATGGCGGCGCCCTCGCCGAGCACGAAGCCGTCTCGATCGACGTCCCAGGGCCGCGACGCGCGCTCCGGCTCGTCGTTGCGGCGGCTCATCGCTTGCATTTGAGCGAAGCTGGCGATCGGCAACGGGTGGATGACACCTTCGGTCCCACCCACAACGGCAACGTCGGCGCGCCCCAGCCGCAGCATGTCCAGGCCGAGCGAGATCGACTCGTTGCTCGACGCGCAGGCCGACACCGGCGTATGCGCCCCGGCCCGGGCTCCGAGCCGCAGGCTGACATTGGCTGCCGAGGCATTCGCCATCAGCATCGGGATCGCCAGCGGGCTAACCCGGCGAGCGCCTTTCTCCTTCTGGACATCCCAGTTGGACAGCAGCGTGATCATTCCGCCGATGCCGGTGGCGACGGCGACGCCGAGCCGCTCTCGGTCGACAGGATTGTCCTCCCGCAGCCCGTATCCAGCGTCCTGCCAAGCCTCCAACGCGGCGACGACGGCGAGTTGCGCGCACCGGTCGAGGCCGGCGCGCTTCGACCCGTTCTAAGATCTCGGCGGGATCCACCGCCGCCTGCGCCGCGATCTTTACCGGCAGATCATCGGCCCAGTCCGCACTCGATCTTCGCTACGCCGGACTTTCCGGCCAGTAGGTTCTCCCACGTGCTGGAAACGTCGCCCCCAGCGGGGTGGTGGCTCCGAGCCCGGTGACGACGACGCGGATGCGTGACATTGGGTGACTCCTGCGTTGGCGTGTCGAGTTGCTTGGCTGATTTCGGGGCCGACCCTGGTATTGGATGGCCCTAGGCGATCACGGTTTGCTGATCAGGCGGCAGCACGCTCGATGTAGGCGACGGCATCGCCCACGGTCTTGAGGTTCTTGGCCTCTTCATCGGGAATGCTGACGCCGAACTTCTCTTCGGCGGCATAGATGATCTCGACCATCGACAGTGAGTCCACATCAAGATCATCGGTGAACGACTTGTCCAGCTGGACATCGTTGACTGGGACACCGGCGACCTCATTGACGATCTCGGCAAGATCGGCGCGGACTTCCTCGGTGGTGGGCATGAACAGTGCTCCTTTGATGGTGGTTGGGATGGATTCTCTTGGATCCAGATTTCAGGGCAGGATGATCACCTGACCGGCGTAAACCAGTCCGGCGCCGAAGCCGATGATCAGACAGGTCTGGCCTCTGGTGAGCCTCGCCGGACTCCAGCAACGCCTCGATGGCCAGCGGAATCGAGGCGGCCGAGGTGTTGCCCTGCCGGGCAATGTCGCGCGCGACCACGACCCGGCTGGGCAGTTTGAGAGCGCGGAACATGGCGTCTGTGATGCGCATGTTTGCCTGGTGAGGGGCAAAGACGTCCAGATCCTCGGCGCGTACGCCGGCAGCGTCCAGGGCCTCTGCGGCAGTCTTGGCCATCGTGTACGAAGCCCACTTGAAGACTGGATTGCCTTCCATCTTCAGGGTCGGCCAGTTCGCGTCGCCCTCGGTGGCGCGATACGGCCACGGGTCCCAGGCCAAGGCTGCGTCCCATGGCTGGGTCTGCTGGATCAGCGGCGCCTGGTCGCCATCAGAGCCCCAGACCACGGGTCCAATGCCAGGATATCGCTCGGTCCGATCACCGCGGCACCAGCGCCGTCGGCGAAGAGGAAGGCCGTGGACCGGTCGGACCGGTTGGTCATGTCAGCTGAGCCGCTCGACGCCGATGATCAACACGTACTTGGACGCGCCAGCTGCGAATGAATGAGTCAGCCATCGCGGTCGCGTAGCAGAACCCAGCGCAGGCGGCCGAGATATCGAATGCCGCGGCGCTCTTCGCACCGAGCTCGCTCGCGATCGTGGTGGCTATGGCGGGTGTTTGGTAGAGGTGTGTGACGGTCGAAACGATCACGGTGTCGATCTGGCCGGCCTCGATGCCGGCCCGGTCCAGCGCCTTGCGCGCGGCAGCCATCGACATCATCTGGATGGTCTCGTCATCGGATGCCCAGCGACGCTCGATGATTCCGGACCGGGTGCGGATCCACTCGTCGGAGGAGTCGATCATGGTGCAGATCTCGGCATTGTCGACCACCCGACGCGGCCGGTAGCCGCCCACTCCGAGGATGGCGGCGTACTTCTGCTCCGGGCGTTACTTTGAGCATCATCGGGTGACCTCGGTTGCGTCTGCGGATTCAACTGTCGGATGCAGTCGCAGCAGCGGCTGACCAGGCGACACAGGATCGCCGTTCTCGACCAGCCACTCGACCACGATGCCGCCATGCGGCGCGCTGACCGGCATTTCATCTCGCAGGTTCTTGACCATTCCGACCGTGCTGTGGTTCGGCAGAATCGTGTCCATCTCGATGTCTTCGGTGCGAATGAATTGGCCCTTCCCGGGGAGACGACGAGTCGCCAGGTGGGATTGCCCGCAATCGGTGAAGCGGAGGCGGTTCTGCCGTGCTGGTGCACGAATTCCATGGCCTCCTCCAACTGGTCTGGCGTGTTGAGTGCGAACAGTTCCACGCCCTTGAGGTTTCGCTTCGCAATCCCGGTCAGCGTGCCCGCCGGTGGCATTTCCAAGAGGCCAGTGACACCCAAGTCGCCCATCGCGGCCATGCACAGATCCCAACGAACTGGCGCGGCCAGTTGGCCCACCAACCGCTTGAGAACCTCCCGACCATCGTGAACGACCTGCCCATCGGCGTTCGACAGCAAGCGGGTTCGCGGGTCGTGGGTGGAGATGGCCCGCGCCAGCGCGGCGAGACGCGCAACAGCGGGCTGCATGTGGACGGTATGGAAGGCACCGGCAACGCTGAGCGGAATGAGTCTGGTGCGCCTCGGCGGATCAGCCGCCAGCGCAGCCAGCTGCTCAGTCGTACCAGCCGCGACAATCTGGCCGCTGCCATTGTTGTTGGCTGCAGTCAGGCCGTGTGCGCCTCGAGAGCGGCCAGCACGTCGTCAGGATCACCGCCGATGACGGCCGTCATCGATGTGGGGTCACCGCGCTGGCTTCGGCCATAGCACGGCCACGCTCGCGTACGAAGACCATCGGCTTGTTCCGCCGACAAGACGCCGACCCCGGCTGCAGCGGTGATCTCGCCTACCGAGTGCCCAGCAACGACGCCGACGAATGGATAGCCATCCGCTGGATGCGGGAAGAGTTCGAGCGCGGCCAGCAGCCCAGCAGCAACCAGCGAGAGGTTGGGCGATCGCGGTGTCTCGGATGGTTTCGGTGTCGGCTGCTGTGCCGTAGTGCCTGAGATCGAGGCCCGATACAGCCGAGAGCCAATTGAGCCGGTCAGCGAACGTGGGTACGTCGAGCCAGGGCCCGAGAAACCCTGGTGTCTGGGCACCCTGACCGGGCGCCACAATCGCAAGCACATCTGTACTATTTCCTGGCCCGGACGAAAAGGGCGTACGGGGACGCCACGAATATTCGGATGTCCTATTGTCGGTTTCTGACAAGTTTGTTTGGGCCTGCTGCTCGCGCAATCGCGCTGTATTGATTGCCTCCGCTCCGCTCCGGCGGCGGATCGCGCTTGAGCCCGCCTACTTCGTCCTCGATCGCAGACGGAAAAGCGTGTCTGCTCGCTCGTCCTCAGCACGGCGGGGCGCGATCCGGTCTGACTTGCGTTCGGCTCCGCTTCGGCGGCAGATTATTCAGCGCCCGGTTGGGGCTGGCTCCTCCGGGCGGGAGCGGGCGAAGAGGCGGCCGAGGGTGATCGCTAGTCGGAGCGCGTACGCGTCGCGCGGATCGGTCGGGCTGTAGCCGGTGACCTCATGGATTCGTCGCAGCCGGTAGCGGACGGTGTTGGCGTGAACGAACAACGCACGCGCAGCGGCCTCCACCGACAAGCCCGTGATCCAAGAACGTGACCAGCGTCTCGAGCAGGCCGCTTCCGGCAGCTTGTAGAGGCTCGTAGATGTCATGGGCCAGTGCCCGCCTCGCATGACCGTCACCAGAGAGCGCGCGCTCGGGCAGCAGATCCAGAGATGCCACGGGCCGCGGCGCCTCGGGCCAGCCAGCGGCGGCGCGGTAAGCCGATACCGCCTCCCGCGTACTCGTGGCCGCGTCCATCAAATGCTCGACGGGCGGACCCACGATCACTGCACCAGGACCAAACAGCGTGACAAACCTGCCGACGATGTCCACCGCCTGATCAGGCGCATTGACTGGAGGCGCCGCCAAGCACCACGATCATCCGGTCGCCCTGCACGGCGCCGAGCATGTCGGTCCCTGCGATGGCTGCGGTATGCCGAATCGCCTCCAGCGCCTGGCCGGGCTCCATCTGGGGAGCAGGTCCGACGACAACCACCACTCCGGTGGTCGAATGCCAGCCGAGGGTCGATGCGCGTGACAGCACCGTCTCGTCGGTCTCTCCGCGCAGCACGGCGTCCACGACCAGAGCCTCCAGCCGCTCGTCCCAGGCCCCCGCAGCTCGGCCGCACGCGCGTAGATCTCGGCTGCCGAGAAGGCGACTTCCCGGCTGTACTGATCGATCGCGGCATGCAGGATAGGCCGGTCGCCCTTCGGCATCAATTCATCAATCTGTTTCTCGACCACCTCGATGGTGGTCCGTACCAACTCAACGGTTTGATAGAGGGAGATCTTGCGGGCCAGCTCGCGCGGCGCCGATCCAAAGACCTCAGAGGTACTCGGCATCTCAGGACCCGGAGCGGCGAACCACTTCACGAAGCCATCGATGCCGGCCTGGGCCACGAGCGTGATCCACGATCGGTGCTCAGCGTCGAGCCGGCGGAACCAGAGGTGCCGCTCCTCCATCTCCGCGATCGTCGCGGTCGTCATCTTGTCGGTGACCCCAGCGAGCCGTTTCGCGATCGTGGCTCGAGTCTTGGCCGACGGGAGCAGGGACCTATTGATCCCTCGAGTGCTCGCGGCCATAGGCTGACTGTAAACCGCTCGCAGTGCTGACCGCTTTGCGATGCGTGAGCCGAGCAAGCGACGAATGCGTGAGTGATCTTGATCTGCGGCCACAGGAGTACCTGTGTGCCGGATCGAGCTCGGCGGCGGATCCTGAGGAGCTGCTGCTGACGGCTCGCCGGGTCTATCTCGGCAAGACCACCGAGGTGGCCCGCGCTCTCCCGGACAAGCAGATCCGCATGATCGGCGCGTGGTGCTTTCTTGATCATTACGGGCCTGAGGACGTGAGCGGCGCGGCTGGTATGCAGGGTCTGGGCGCATCCCCATACCGGGCTTGCAGACGGTCAGCTGGTTGCTCGAGGGCGAAGATCGAGCATCGCGACAGTCTCGGCTCGCAGGCGATGGTCCGGCCGGGTGAACTCAACATCATGACCGCCGGTCACGGCATCGTGCACAGCGAGATTTCCCAGCCAGACAAGCCGCCGATGCTCCATGGGGTACAGCTGTGGGTCGCGCTGCCTGATGCCATGCGCGATCGCGAACCCGGCGTTCGAGAGTTACGCCGACCTGCCCGACCTCAGTCGGCCTGGGGTGCAGCGGGAAGGTGCTGATCGGAGAAGTTGACGGGACGCAGCGTCGCCGGCGCTTGGCCTACTCGCCGCTGTGTGGCGCTGACCTGAGCCTTGACTGCCGGTGCCGATGTGATGCTTTCGGTCGAGGAGAGTTTCGAGTACGGCATCTTCGTGGTCGCTGGTTCGGTTGTCGCGGAATCGACGACGGCCGAAGTCGACCAGCTGGTCTACCTCGGCAACGGCCGGCGAGACATCCGCCTACGCAGCTCAGCGGGAGGCCGGGTGATCATGCTCGGCGGTCAGCCCCTTCGACGAGGAAATCGTGATGTGGTGGAACTTCATCGGCCGCAGTCACGAGGACATCGTGGACTTCCGGACGGCCTGGGAGACCCGGGATCCGCGATTCCGCCCATCGTCAGCCGCGCGGAGAAGGTCATGGAGGCGCCGCCGATGCCGACGATCACCCTGAAGCCGCGACCACGAAGGAGCCGGGCCGAGTGAACCCGGTGGAGGCCTTGCGGGAGATTGGATTCCTGCTGGAACGCTCGCGCGCCGACACCTATCGGGTACGCGCCTACCGAGGTGCCGCAGACGTTATCTCAAGGCTCAGCGAAGAAGAGCGCCGTGATCATCAGGACCAGCAGCACGCTGGGCCAAGGTCCCAGGTGTCGGGCCCAAGACAGCGACCGTGATCACTGCAGGCTATGGACGGCCAGGTGCCGGAGTACTTGCAGAAGTTGCGCGAGGAGAAGCAGCCTCTGGTCGAGGGCGGGCTGACGCATGCGTGCGGCGATCAAGGGTGATCTCCACACGTCACTCGTCGTGGTCCGACGGCGGCAGCCCGCTCGAGGAGATGATGATCACTGCTCGAGCGCTTGGTCACGACTACTGCGCTATTACTGATCACTCGCCGCGGCTGCAGGTGGCGCGTGGGTTGAGCGCTGAACGGCTGCGATCAGCAGATGGCCGTCGTCGCCGATCTGAATCAGGTCATGGCGCCGTTCCGCTGTCTGCGGGGCATCGAGGTCGACATTCTCGAGGACGGCGGTCTTGATCAAGAGCGACGGGCTGCTGGCGGAGCTGGACGTGGTCGTCTCGAGTGTGCACTCCAAGCTGCGCTCCGATTCGGAGACCATGACGCACCGAATGGTCGGCGGCATAGCCAATCCGCGGACCAACATCCTCGGCCATTGCACCGGTCGTTTGATCGAGGGTGAACGGGGCACCCGGCCGGAGTCGGTCTTCGACGCCGAGGTCGTCTTCGAGGCCTGCCGTACCTTCGACGTTGCCGTGGAGATCAACTCACGACCCGAGCGACGCGATCCCCTACCAGACTGTTGAAGCTGGCGATGGACATGGGATGCCTGTTCTCCATCGATACCGACGCCCACGCGCCCGGACAGCTCGAATTCCAGATCTATGGCTGCCAGCGGGCTGAGGATCTGGGACTGGATCCGAGTCGGGTGATCAACAGCTGGCCGGCTGACGAGCTGCTCGACTGGTGCGCCAAGGCGATAACCGATCGCTGCCGGCAGCGTCGATGCGATCCAGTTTCACCGCTCGATCCAACCGGTTGCGGATAATACCAGGTCGAACGGCTGGTATAGCCTGAGGCACTGGTCGACGAGTGCAGATCCACTGAGGGCGAGACGTCAATCCAGAGGGCAGGCTCAACGAAGGGATGTGCGGACCGTCGGAGGTGGATGGCCGGTGAGCGAAGACGAGGAGCGGCCTGACATGACGGCAGCATCCGCCGCCAGTTCCCGTCTTCTTCCTCTCCGACAGCACCGGAATCACGCGCCGAGACGATGGGCAATGCGCTACTCATTCAGTTTCCTGATCTCCGTTTCGAACGTCGCCTCATCCCGTTCATCTCCACGCGTCGACGAAGCCCGCCGGGTGGTCGCGATCTTGGACGCCGCGGCAACGAGGTCCGGTGATGCCGCTGGCGTTCTCCACGACCGCCGTCGAAGAGGTTCGTCTGGAGCTACTCCGTACGACGTGCCCGCTGATCGACTTCTTCGACCTGCACATGGCATCGCGTCGAGTCGATCTTGGGAGCCAAAGGGGTCCGGATAGCGGCCCGGTTGCACGGCATGGGAGATGTCCAGCGGTACAACGCTCGGATGGCCGCCAGTCGAGTATGCGATCGAACATGACGACGGACAGAGCATGCGGGCGCTACACAAGGCGGATGTGATCTTGGTTGCCCCATCGCGCTGCGGCAAGACACCAACAACGATGTACCTCGCGCTGCAACATGGCATCTTCGTCGCCAACTATCCGCTGGTCGAGGAGGACTTCGAGACCGCGGAGCTGCCACGCCCGGTGCAGCAGCTGCGAGAGCGATGCTTCGGCATGACCACTACACCGGCCCGCCTCAGCCAGGTTCGGCACGAGCGAAGGCCGAACTCGCGCTATGCCTCACTCGAACAGTGCAGCTACGAGCTGCGCCAGGCCGAGGCGATGTATCGCAACCATCGCCTTCCCGTGATCAACTCCTCAACCAAATCGGTGGAGGAGATGTCCACCGTGATCTTGCAGACCCTCAACCACAAGTCCTGAGAGAGATCGACAGAGAAGGAATCAGCTATGCCCGCAGCCTCGACCACCTCAACCATTGCGTGGTTCTCCGACCTCGGTCTGGCCGATCTCGATCAGGTCGGCGGCAAGAATTCATCCTTGGGCGAGATGATCCGCGACCTGGCCTCTGCGGGCGTCCGGGTACCGGACGGATTCGCCACCACCGCGGATGCCTACCGCCGCTTCATCTGCCGACGGCGGTCTGGCCGAGATGATCAACTCCGAGCTTGCCGCACTGGATACCGAGAACGTCGAACAGCTGGCCGTGGTCGGTCGCAGGATCCGCTCGGCGATCACGCCGGCAGCCTCTTGCCGGCCAATCTGGAAGCCGACATCCGCACTGCCTACGCCCGTCGGCTGGCCGACGACTCAGCCACCACGTCTCCGTCGACAACGCGTCATTCGCCGTACGATCCAGCGCAACGGCGGAGAGACCTGCCGGACGCGTCCTTTGCTGGTCAGCAGGAGACGTTCCTCAACGTCCGCGGCATCGACGCGCAGTCCTCGACGGCGATCAAGGAGGTCTTCGCGTCCCTGTACAACGACCGCGCGATCGCCTATCGGGTCCATCACCGCTTCGAGCACGAGGCCGTGGCGCTCTCCGTGGGCGTGCAGCGGATGGTGCGATCCGACCTCTGCCGCGTCCGGGGTGATGTTCACCATGGACACCGAATCGGGCTTTCGCCGATGCCGTCTTCATCACCTCGTCCTACGGGCTTGGGCGAGGCGGTCGTTCAGGGTGCGGTCAACCCTGACGAGTTCTACGTCTACAAACCGGCATTGCGTGCGGGCCGGCCGGCCATCCTCAAGCGCGGCGTCGGCGGCAAGGCAACCAAGATGATCTACGCTACCCGCAGTCCGAGAGCTGGCCGGACAACGCACGTTCGTCGACGTTGATCAGGCGGAGCGGAGGCGGTTGTCCCTCAGCAGACGACGGAGATCACCGAGCTGGCGCGCCAGGCGCTGCCATCGAGGAGCACTACGGGCGACCGATGGACATCGAATGGGGCAAGGACGGACAGGACGGCCAGCTCTACATCCTCCAGGCGCGTCCGGAGACGGTGAAGTCGCGGCAGTCGGGCACTGCGCGGTGCAGCGGTACCGGCATCCGCGAGCGCGGCGCGGTCATCGTCGGAGGGCCGCGCCATCGGGCAGAAGATCGGGGCCGGCGCGTACGCGGTGCTGCTCCGAGATCGCCGATATGCATCTCTTCCAACCCGGGTGAGGTGCTGGTCGCTGATATGACCGACCCCGACTGGGAGCCGATCATGAACGAGCCGCAGCGATCATCACCAATCGTGGCGGACGGACCTGCCATGCGGCGATCATCGCTCGGGAGCTCGGAATCCCTGCTGTCGTCGGCACCGGCACTGCGACCAGGATCATTGCAGGACGGTCAGGCGGTGACGGTCTCGTGCGCCGAGGGCGACACCGGCTATGTGTACGCGGGCCTGCTCGACTTCGACGTCGAGGAGTCCGAGCAGCGACAGCATGCCAAACATCGATGTCAAGATCATGATGAACGTGGGCACCCCGGACCAGGCGTTCGCGTTCTCCCGGTTACCTAACGCTGGGGTGGGATTGGCGCGGCTGGAATTCATCATCAACAATCAGATCGGCGTCCATCCAAAGGCCCTGCTGGACTTCGATCGCCTCGATGAACCGCTGCGTAGCAAGATCAATGATGCTGTTGCGGCGTACCGAGACGCCGCGCGGAGTTCTTCGTCACGCCGGGTTGCAGAGGGAGTTGCCACCATTGCTGCCGCGTTTGCGCCACACCCGGTGATCGTGCGCATGTCGGACTTCAAGTCCAACGAGTACGCCAGCCTGCTCGGCGGTGACCGCTACGAGCCGCACGAGGAGAACCCGATGATCGGCTATCCGGGGGCGGCGCGATATCTCTCCGCCGGACTTCGCCGACTGCTTCGCCATGGAGTGCGAGGCATCTGCAGTACGTGCGCGACGAGATGGGCCTCACCGAACGTAAAGATCATGATTCCCTTCGTCCGCACCCTCGCCGAAGGCTGAGGGCGTGGTACGGCTGCTCGGCGGAGCACGGCCTTCGACGGGGCGAGAATGGCCTGCGAGGTGATCATGATGTGCGAGCTGCCGTCCAACGCCGTTCTCGCCGATGAGTTTCTTGATCATTTCGATGGCTTCTCGATCGGCTCGAACGATCTGACTCAGCTCACCTTGGGACTGGACCGGGACTCCGGTCTGGTAGCCGGCGTCATTCGATGAACGCGATCCAGCCGTCAAAGCTCTGATCAGCATGGCGATCAAGGCTTGCAAGGCGCGCGGGAAATACGTAGGAATCTGCGGACAGGGTCCCAGTGATCATCCTGACCTTGCGGAGTGGTTGCTGGATCAAGGCATCGACAGCATCTCGCTGAACCCGGACACGGTGGTTGACACCTGGATCAGGCTCGGCAAGCCGGCGTCGGCAACTTCCTAGATGCGGCGGTGCCAGTGCACGTGCCCTTCGACAGGCTCATAGGGCACATCTCAGATGCGCGCTGAGCTTGTCGAAGCGCGGGCGCCTTCCGACGGCGCGTTCGTCACGTCGGCGCGTTAGGGTCGGCGGGTGGATGACATAAGCCTGGCCGCCGAACTGGTCCGTGAGGCGGGAACCTTGGCCAGCGAGATGCTTCACCAGGGTCTGGAAGTTCGCTACAAGACGTCCCTTTCCGACGTGGTATCGGCAGCGGATCACGCGAGCGAGGAAAGATCATCGCCCGGCTCACGGAAAGCCGGCCCGATGACGGACTCGTGGGAGAGGAAGGCGCGCGTAAGGTCGGAGAGGGCCGCACCTGGTACGTCGATCCGGTCGATGGCACGTACAACTTCCTCTCCGGCATCCCGTACTGGTGTTCGGCCGTGGGTCTGGTCGACGCTGATGGGCCCCTGCTCGGGAGCAGTGTTTTACCCAGACCTCGACCAGCTGTGGCTGGGTGGCCGAGACACTCCGACCACCCTCAACGGAGAACCGGTGCCCTCGCTGCTCAGCCAACGCCTCTCCGAAGATCTCGATCGCGACCTACCTACCACCCGCGACATCTTCCGGACCAGCAACGCCTGACCGCGTGGCAGTCGGTGGTGGCCTCGGCCGCTACCGTTGCGCATACCTGGACTCCGCCTCGATCGACATGGCCGGGGTCGCGAGCGGCTGGCTCGGCGTCTTCCGTGCAGGCCAATCTCAATCGCGTGGGACTGGTACCCAGGCGCGGCACTGGTGATCGGCGCCGGTGGAGTCGCCGACGAACTCGTCGTCGGTGAGACCCGCTGGCAGATCGCCGGCAACGCGCAGGCCGTCGAGGATGTGAAAGCGCGCAGCTTCAAGACCCCGCCGTCTAGGGCCACGAACGACTTTCCTGCAACGAGGCGATGTCTGACCGCTTCGGCAAGGCTCCTGTGCGCCCTCTTGGGCCACGCCGGCGACCGCGGTGGGGTCGCCGAGGCGGTAACGATCGAAGGCGTCGGCAGCAGCGCTTGCGTCGTACAGACCGTCCCCGGCGAGCGACTCCAGCGTGGCAACCACGATCGACTCGGCATCGACCAGGAAGTAGCGCCGCGCCGCCGCTCGCGGTGTCGGCGAAGCCGAAGCCGTCGGTGCCCAGCGAACACCAGGTATGGCGTACCCACGGAGCGCGATCTGATCTTGAACGGCACGCATGTAGTCGCTGACCGCGATCACCGGGCCTGGCGCGCCATCCAAGCGCGCTCGTGATGTACGGCTCACGCGGCGTCCTCACCCGGATGCGTGAGGTTCCATTTCTCGGCAATCGACCGCATCGCGGCGCAGCTCGTTCCATGAGGTCACCGACCAGACGTCGGCGGCAACGCCCCACTCGTCGGCAAGCATCCGCTGCGCCTTGAGCGCCGCCGTCATCGTCACGCCGGAGACGAGGATCTGGGCGCGTGGCTGATCGCCCTCCAGCGGCGATGAGGCGTAGTGATACATCCCGCGCAGCAACGCCTCCACATCAAGGTTCTCCGGAGCTCCTGGCTGGGAAACCGGCTCGTTGTAGACGGTGATGTAGTAGATGAGATCCTCGCCGTCGGGATGATCCGGGTCGTCGTGCCCGTACATCCGCCGCAGCCCGTCCTTGACGATGTGGCGCGACCTCGTAGGCGAAGGCCGGGTCGTAGTGAACGACAGCCGGGTTGGTGCTGGCGAGCAGCGGTGAGTGGCCGTCGGCGTGCTGCAGGCCTTCGCCGGTCAGCGTGGTGCGGCCGGCTGTCGCGCCGAGCAGGAAGCCGCGGGCCAGCTGGTCGGCCATCGCCCAGATCCAGTCGCCGGTGCGCTGGAACCCGAACATCGAGTAGAAGATGTAGAACGGGATCATCGGCTCGCCGTGCATGGCGTACGAGGATCCGGCAGCAATCGCCGAGCCCATGGCGCCGACCTCGGAGATGCCCTCGTGCAGCAGCTGGCCCTTCTCGGATTCCTTGTAGGAAAGCAACAGCTTGCGGTCGACCGACTCATAGGTCTGGCCGTGCGGGTTGTAGATCTTCGCCGTCGGGAACATCGGAGTCCATGCCGAACGTCCGGAACTCGTCCGGTGCGATCGGCACGATCCGGTGGCCGATCTCCTTGTCTCGCATCAGATCCCGAAGCAGCCGGACGAATGCCTGCGTGGTGGCCACCTTGGTCTTTTCTCCGGCCGGCTCCATCAGCGCTGCGTAGACCTCATCGCCCGGCAGCTTGATGATGGTCGGTCGTACCCGACGCTCAGGGCAGGTAGCCGCCGCAGCTGCGCGACGCCGCTCCTGCAGGTACTTGATCTCATCCGAGTCGTCGCCGGGATGGTAGTAGGGCGGGTTGTAGGCGTCCTCGAGCTGGCGCTGTCGGGAATCTCGAGGTAGAGGCGATCTCGGAACGCCTTGAGGTCCTTGGTGGTCAGCTTCTTCATCTGGTGGGTGGCGTTCTTGCCCTCCAGGGCGTCGATGGTCCAGCCCTTGACCGTTTGGGCCAAGATCACGGTCGGCTGGCCGACGTGCTCAGTGGCCGCCTTGAACGCTGCATACACCTTGCGATAGTCGTGCCCACCCCGAGAGAGCACCTTGATCTGATCATCGGTCATGCCCGAGACCATCTTCTGCAGCCGCGGATCGGAGAAGAAGTTGTTGCGAATGTAGGCGCCGTCCTCCACCAGATACGTCTGGAACTGCCCGTCCGGCGTGGTGTTCATCTTGTTCACCAGTGCGCCGTCGGCATCGGCGGCGAGCAGCGGATCCCAGTCGCGACCCCACAGCACCTTGATCACGTGCCAGCCGGCGCCGAGGAAGATCGACTCGAGCTCCTGAACGATCTTGCCGTTACCGCGTACCGGACCGTCCAGCTGTTGCAGGTTGCAGTTGATCACCCAGGTGAGGTTGTCGAGTTCCTCACGAGCAGGAAGTCCGATCGCGCCCAGTGACTCCGGCTCACCCATCTCGCCGTCGCCAAGGAAGCCCCAGATGCGCTGCTGAGAGGTGTCTTTGATGCCCCGGTTGTGCAGATAGTGGTTAAAGCGGGCCTGATAAATCGAGTTGATCGCACCAATGCCCATGGAGACCGTCGGGAACTCCCAGAAGTGTGGCATCAGTCGCGGGTGCGGGTAGGAGGACAGCCCGTTGCCCGGTCCGCGCGACACCTCCTGGCGGAATGCGTCCAGATGCTCGGTGGTCAACCGACCTTCCAGGTACGCCCGGGCGTAGATGCCTGGGGAGGCATGACCCTGAATGAAGATGTGATCACCGCCACCGGGATGATCCTTACCGCGGAAGAAGTGGTTGAACCCAACCTCGTACAGGCTGGCCGCGCTCTGATATGTCGCTATGTGGCCGCCGACTTCAAGACCCTTGCGGTTGGCCTTGCTGACCATGATCGCCGCATTCCACCGGATGAAGGCGCGAATCCGCCGTTCGACATGCTCATCCCCTGGGAACCAGGGCTCGGATTCCGGGGAATCGTGTTGATGTAGTCACTGCTACGCAATGCAGGCAGACCGATCTGACGCGCCCGGGCTCGCTCCAGCAGCTTCAGCATGATGAACCGCGCGCGGTTGCGTCCCTTGTCCTGGAGCAAGCCGTCGAGTGATTCCAGCCAGTCGGCAGTCTCATCGGGATCGATATCGGGAAGTTGGCTGGGCAAGCCTTCGGCGGTGATAGCCGGATGAGGTCCTGGCGTAGCCATTGCAAGCTCCTTACGTCTCATCCAGCACCGGTGCGGGGCTGGCGTGCAGGTCGCAGTGTTGCGACACCCATCCTGTCACTTCCGTTTGATCAACTGCACCCAGCGAGATGCTCTATACATGGCGAGGCTACGCGTCGCGGGGATCGCCTGGAGAATCCGCTGCAGTCGTCCTTGCTCGGCGACGGTGTGCGTGTCGTCTCGGCGCGTCCTCCGAGTCAGCCGCGGCCGATCCGCGGATCGATTGCGACGCTCCGCTCTCGCTCATGACACCGTGGAGTTACGCGGCACAGCGTGCCTCTGGCAGGCTGTGCCCAAGAAGTTCACCCCGGACGGAATTCATAGCTTCGGTACTTGCCGGAAGCTTGGTCGAAGAAGGAGGCGGCACGCCGCAATGAGCGGGATCTCTTCTCGCCTTGATTGGACTATGCCGGCGCGCGCGGCCGCCGGCGTTCTTCGTCCCCATCATCGTGGTTCTCCTCGTCCGGCTCATCGTCATGGAGGTGTGGGTGACCTCCACAGCTGGTGCCGGGGGATCCAGGAGTTTGAGCGACCTGCTCGGCCTGTCCCGTGGCCTGGTCGTCCAAGAGCTCGGCTGGGATGAGGATGTCGACGACGACGTACGGGTCATGGTCGAGGACGCGATCGACGGCGAACTGATCGAAGAGGCGATGGAGGCCGTTGATCTCGTGCTGCTGTGGTGGCGCGATGAGGACGGAGATCTTGTCGATGGCCTGGTCGATGCCCTGACCGATCTGACCGACAGCGGCTACATCTGGCTGATGACGCCCGAAGGTTGGGCGCAGCGGCTACGTCGACGCTGCTGACGTGGCCGAGGCTGCGGTGACAGCTGGTTTAGCACTCACCAACAGCGTGCAGGTGTCTTCTGACTGGGCCGCAACCAAGCTGGTACGGCCCAAGGGTCACGCGTCGGTGAGTCTGACGCTCGGCCAGCACGCTCCGAGCTTTACGGCCCGCAACCAACACGGCGAGTTGGTGACGACGCAGTGGATTGCGCGGCTGCTCCAGCGGTGATCATCTTCTACCCCTGGGCATTCTCCAGCATCTGCCGCGGCGAGTTGGCGGCTCTTCCGCGATGATCATGAGAGTTTTGTGACTCTGGGCTCGAGGTGCTTGGCGGTCTCGTGCGATGCGATGTACAGCCTGCGTGCCTATGCAGACACGGAGGACATCCCATTCGACCTGCTCAGCGATCACTGGCCACACGGCGCGATCGCCCAGGCGTACGGAGTCTTCGACGAGCTGGCGGGCTGCGCGCGCCGCGGCACGTTTGTGCTGGACTCCGCAGGCTTGATCAGGTGGCAGCAGATCAACCAGATCAACGAGCCGCGTGAGATCACCGCCGTGCTCGCGGCGACGGCGAATCTATGATGGCCGCGTGCCGCTGACAGGGAGTACGAGCCGAGTCCACGTAAACGGGTGCGCGATCAGGTGGAGCGTTACGAAGCCACCGACGGCCGCGAAGCCAACACCCTCGCTGGTACCCAAAGGCCGGTCGTGATCTTTACCACACGAGGTCGTAAGAGCGGCAAGATCAGAAAGTTCGCCTTGATGCGGGTAGAGCATGACGGCAAGTACGCCATGGTCGGCTCCGTAGGTGGCAGCCCGAAGCATCCGGTCTGGTATCTCAACCTCAAGGCCGATCCTGAGGCGCTGATGGTGCAGGATGGCGCGGAACGCTTCGACGCCACGGCGCGTGAGCTCAGCGGCGAGGAACGGGAGATCTGGTGGCAGCGGGCCGTCGAGGCTTACCCGACGTACGCGAGCTATCAGGAGAAGACCGAGCGACAGATTCCCGTCCTGCTGGTCGAGCGGAGGTAGCTCGTGGGGCAGGAGACCGGCGCTCGCAGCTGAGCCACTGCGGAGCAGAATGACGTCCATGATCCCTGTCCTGCCATTCGGCCGTACCGGCCACCAGAGCACTCGCCTTCTCTTTGGAGCTGCCGCCCTCGGCAACGTCAACCAGGATGAGGCAGATCAGACCATGGAACTTATCCGGGCACATGGGATCAACCACATTGACACGGCCGCCAGTTATGGCGACGCGGAGTTGCGCCTCGGGCCATGGATAGAGACGCACCGCGACGACTTCTTCCTCGGCCACCAAGACCGGTGAGCGTACTCGGGCCGAGGCCTACAACGAGATCCAACGCTCGCTGGAACGGCTGCGCACCGACCGGATCGATCTGATCCAGCTCCACAACCTGGTCGATGAGGAGGACTGGCGGACGGCCTTCTCGCCGGGTGGCGCCTTGGAGGGTGTGGTGGAGGCCAAGGAGGACGGCCTCGTCCGCTTCATCGGGGTGACGGGTCATGGCGTGACAGTCGCTGCTCAGCACCTGCGATCGTTGCAGGAATATCCGTTCGACTCGGTGCTGTTGCCCTACAACTTCCCGATGTGGCGCAACGAGCGCTACGTTGCAGACTTCGAGGACCTGGTTGCGGTCTGTGCTCGAGCGCGGCGTGGCCATCCAAACGATCAAGGCCATCACCCGCGGGCCGTGGGGTGATCATGCAGCCGACCGCCAACACCTGGTACGAGCCGCTTACGGGACCAGGATGCCATCGACACTGCGGTCGGGTGGGTGCTCGGCCGCGAGGGGTCTTCCTCAACACGGTCGGCGACATCCACCTCTTGCCGAAGGTGATCGATGCCGCTGAACGGTTTACCCAGCGGCCCAGCGATGAGCAGATGAGAGCTCTAGAGAATCGCCTTCGGACTTGAGCCGCTATTCGTCTGACGATGCGTTCCTGACCAGGTAATTCAGCGGCACGTGCGTCGGTGGTGGGAGCAAGCAGGACTCGAACCTGCTGACCCCTTCCTTGTAAGGAAGTGCTCTACCAACTGAGCTATGCTCCCGGGTCGCTGCGACAGTCTATGCAGCCGGGACAGCTGCTGATGCGACGACGGGCAACGGCAACTGACGCCCTCGCCGACGCCCTGGCCAGACTGCGGGTTACTGCTGCCGGGTCGTTGCGACTCGTACGCGGCGGACACAGCCAGTGTGTCGGTGGCTCGACGAGGACACCTAGAGCTGCTCGCGCAATCCCGCGCTCGCAGCTCACGAGTATGGCTACGGGAGTAGGCGTGCCCAACAAACATCTCGCCGCAGCGCCTTGAGCGCTGACTGGCCTGGTCGGCCTGGTCGCGCATGATTCGGCTTGTCTCTGGCGCCTTCACCCAGGGGATGTCGACCTTCGCCTGGGTGGCGATTCTGTCGGCCATGCTCGCCGTGGATCGGGTACGCGGCATGGCGGGCCCGCCACGGTCACCTCAGCCGGCGAGGCGCCCTCGCGGTGCTGCTCGTGAACCTCGTCGGATGTGGTGTTGTGTGGCTTTCCGTCCTCGGCCCGGTTGATTGCGTTGAGCTTGTTCCTTGGCTGCATTCGTGGTCATCTGGGTCAGCGACTGGCCGGCGCGCGCCGCATCGACCGGCGAGAGCGGTTCGTCCGCATCGAGGAGTTGCGTCGCGCGGATGACTCATGACTCCAGGTGACGACGTCCGCGCAGGCGTAGCGCAGCCAGCAACGGCTTGCTCTGTACGGAGCACTGAATCGGGCGCAAGTAGAGTGGATCATTGTGGCCGGACCCGACTTCGCCGCTCGCGCTCGCTGACCTTGATAGGTCATTGAGCTCGATCGAGGCCGTCGTCGATCCCGATCGGAAACGCGCCGAGATCGCTGCGTCTGGAGCAGCAGGTAGCCAGCTCCGGATCTGTGGGACAACCCAGATCAACGCCCAGCGTGTGACATCTCGGCTGTCGGTCACTGCAGAGCCGAGGTCGATCGAGTTGTTGGGCTGCGCGCCCAGCTGGACGATCATCGGCGCCCTGGTCGAGCTTGGGCAGGAAGAGGAGATCCAGCCAGCCTCGCCGAGGCGGCGGAAGCTGCTACGTCTCGCTGCAGACAGGCGGTCGAGGTCGCTCGAGGTCCGAACGCTGCTGTCCGGCGAGTACGACGAGCGCGAGGCGCTGGTCACCATCCGCTCCGAGGCGGGCGGCGTCGACGCGGCCGACTTCGCCGACATGCTGCTGCGGATGTACCTGCGCTGGGCCGAACGGCATCGCTACTCAACCGAGGTCTACGACACCTCCTACGCCGAGGAAGCGGGCATCAAGTCCGCAACATTCCAGGTCAAGGCGCCCTTCGCGTACGGAACGCCTGTCGGTGGAGCAGGGCACGCACCGGCTGGTGCGCATCTCGCCATTCGACAACCAGGGACGCCGCCAGACCTCGTTCGCCGGCGTGGAAGTGCTGCCGGTGACCGAGGCAGCTGATCACATCGACATCACCCGAAGCTGATCTGCGCATTGACGTGTTCCGCTCGTCAGGGCCGGGCGGGCAGAGCGTCAACACCACCGACTCCGCAGTACGCATCACCCATCTGCCGACCGGCATCGTGGTCTCCTGCCAGAACGAGAAGTCGCAGCTGCAGAACAAGGCGGCGCGCGCTTCGTGTGCTGCAGGCACGGCTGCTGGAACGGGCGCAGGCAGGAGCGCGAGGCGCAGCTCAATGCGCTCAAGGGCGACGGCGGCAACAGCTGGGGCTCCCAGATGCGCTCCTACGTGCTGCACCCGTACCAGATGGTGAAGGACCTGCGCACCGACTACGAGGTGTCCTCGCCTGAGGCCGTATTCGACGGCGACATCGACGGCTTTCATCGAGTCCGGGATCCGCTGGCGCAGGACGCGCGCGAGACGGCAGCAACGTCTTGAGTCTTCCGGTCGCAGGCTGCGGCAGCGTATCGAATGACGGGCTGGACGCCGGTGACCGGTGCCAATCATCACAGCCTCACTTAGACTCGTGCTGGCCGTCTGGCGTCCGCAGGGACGTCGAGAGCTATCTATCTCGGGGGAAGCACAACACCGTGATTCGGTTTGAAAACGTATCCAAGACCTACGACGGTCAGCGCCGCGCAGCGCTCGACAACATCAATGTCGACATCGACAAGGGGTGAGTTCGTCTTCCTGGTCGGGGCCTCAGGGTCCGGCAAGTCGACGTTCCTCAGACTGATCCTGCGCGAGCAGCGGCCGAGCACAGGGAAGGTGTTCGTCGCCGGCCAGGAGCTCAACAGGCTGCACAGCTGGAAGATCCCGGCGATGCGTCGCCAGATCGGCACGGTCTTCCAGGATTTCCGGCTGCTGCCGAACAAGACCGTGACCGAGAACGTCGCGTTCGCGCTCCAGGTGATCGGCAAGCCCGCGCTCCGATCATCAAGCGGGTGGTCCCAGAGGTCCTGGAGCTCGTCGGGCTGGGCGGCAAGGGCGACCGGCTGCCCGACGAGCTGTCCGGCGGGCGAGCAGCAGCGCGTCGCGATCGCACGCGCGTTCGTCAACCGGCCGATGATCCTGATCGCCGACGAGCCGACAGGAAACCTCGACCCGGCCACCAGTGTGGGGATCATGAAGCTGCTCGACCGGATCAACCGCGCCGACACCACGGTGCTGATGGCGACCCACGACTCGACGGCATCGTCGACCAGATGCGCAAGCGTGTGCATCGAGCTGGACGACGGGCAGTCGTCCGAGACCAGAGCAGAGGCGTGTACGGCTACCAGTGAGTCCCGCGCAGCCGAACAACGTGCCCGAACACGGTCGTAGCGTCCCGGGCGAGCTCACGACCGCCGCCAGCCGAGTTATTGGGGATATCTGATGCGTTTCCGCCACATCTGGTCCGAGACCCGCGCCGGGCTTCGACAGAACCTGACCATGACCCTGGCGGTCATCATGACGATGATGGTGTCGCTGTCGCTGTTTGGCGCCGGACTGCTGGCGAGCCAGCAGGTCGACCTCATGAAGGGCCGCTGGTACGACAAGATCGAGATTTCGATCTTCCTGTGCGCGAAGGACACCCGCGGCGACCAGTGTGATCCGGGACAGGACGTCACGCAGGGGCAGAAGGACGAGATCCGTCGAACACTGGAGGCCAATCCCGAGGTTGCGCAGGGCGGAATCTACTTCGAGACCAAGGAGGAGGCGTACGCGGAGTTCCAGAGAGCGTACGAGGGCAGCCCGATCCAAGATTCGTTGACCGTGGAGCAAATGCAGGAGTCGTTTCGTGTCAAGCTGAAGAATCCCGAGGAGTATCAGGGTGTGGTGAGCTCGGTCGTCGGGCTCAAGGGCGTCCAGAAGGTGCAGGATCTGCACCAGCTGCTGGATCCCTTCTTCCGAGCTCTCAACGTGCTGCAGTGGTCGACCAGCAATACGTAACTGGAACGAAGTACA
>ERZ1370068.7876-contig-6768_pt1 | contig 26336 bp, 27 predicted proteins | sample MGYA00561227_ERZ1370068 | MGnify/ENA primary metagenome ERZ1370068 (study PRJEB38410, sample SAMEA6850437) | metagenome | study: Metagenomic assessment of the ecological functions of the soil: analysis of the soil microbiota associated with the...
CCGTAATGATAATGGCTGGTTCGGTTACGTATTGCTGTACCGCTTGTAGCCCCGCGAACAGCTCGTCCCCGCCGTCGCCGGACAGGCTCGACCGTGACGTGCGCCCGCGCGAGCTCCGCACACGAGGAGCGTCGGCACTCTGCGACGAGTCCGCGAACGGCTCGTCGAACAGCGCGGCGATCCGCGGCACTGCGGCGAGCGCCTCCGCGGCGGTGACGATCCTGCTCGGTGTGCTCGGTCCCGAGCCGCTGCGGCGATCTCGCGCGCGAAGGACGACTCGTCGTACTCCTTCTCTTCGAAGCCGATCGTGAACGTGCGCACCGGCCCCGTCGCGCTGCGCCTGCATCGAGCGCGACGACGAGCGACGAGTCGATGCCGCCCGACAGGAACGCGCCGAGCGGGACGTCGGCGATCATGCGCAGCGCGACCGATTCCTTGAGGCGGCGCTCGAGCTCGTCGACCGCCTCGCGCTCGTCGCCGTCGAACGGGTGGGCCAGTCCCTCGCTCGCGGCGCTCGGCGAGCGTCCAGTACGGGGCGAGTCGTCCTCGCCGCCCGGCGTCGCGGCGGACAGATCGAACGTGCGGATGCAGCCGGGCTCGAGCTTTCGGAATCCCTCGAAGATGGCGTGCGGGGCCGGGACGTAGCTGAACCGGAGGAAGCCGGCGACGGCCGCCCGGTCGAGGCTCGCGGCGAACGACGGGTGGCGCCGCAGCGCGGTCAGCTCGGAGCCGAACAGCAGCGCCCCGCGCGACCAGCCCCAGTAGAGCGGCTTGATCCCGATCCGGTCGCGCACGAGGTGGAGCCGCCGCTCGGTGCGGTCCCACAAGCGCGAAGGCGAACATGCCGACGAATCGGGAGACGGCGGCCGTGAGCCCCACGTCTCGAACGCGGCGAGCATGACCTCGGTGTCGGAATGCCCTCGGAATCGCGCGCCGGTCGACTTCGAGCTCGGCGGCCAGCGCCCGGAAGTTGTAGCACCTCGCCGTTGTAGGCGATCACGTAGCGCCCGCTCGCCGAGAGCATCGGCTGATGCCCCTCGGCCGAGAGGTCGAGAATGCCGACAGACGGCGGAACGCGAGGCCGACGCCCGGCCTCGCGCGTCGTGCCAGAGCCCCTCGTCGTCGGGGCCGCGATGCCGAAGCGCGGCCGCCATGCCGGCGAGGCGAGGCGGCCAATCGTCGGCCTCGCACCCCGGATCGAACGCGCCCGCGAAGCCGCACATGGATCGATTCCCCTTCCGCGCGGCGCATTGTAGACGGCGGGGGCCTCGCGTGTTAGCATCCGCCTCGCGCGCCCTCGCGCGCTACGGCCCCTCGTGAAGCTCCTCTTCTTCATCGCTTCGTTGCAGTGCGGCGGCGCCGAGCGCGTGAGCGTGACGTTGTGCAACCACTGGGCGGAGCGCGCTGGGAGGTCACGCTCGCGACGTTCGACGACGGCAGCGTGCCCCCGTTCTTTCCGCTTGGCAGCCGGACGTGCGCCACGTCCAGCGCTCGGCCTGGACGGGCGTCCGACCGGTGTCGTCCGCTCGGTGATCGACAACCTGCGCGCGTGCAGCGACTCTGCGGCGCTTCGTGGCCCAGGAGCGTCCCTGATCGCATCGTGTCGTTCATCGACGGAACCAACGTCCTGGCCCTGCTCTCAGCACGGGGGACCGGGATCCCGGTGGTCGTCTCCGGAGCGCACCGGATCCCTCGCAGCACGCTATCCCGCGGCCCTGGCGCATCTTGCGCCGGCATGACCTATCCCTCGGCGCGGGCGATCGTGCTCCAGACGCGGGCGGCGGCGGCGTACTTTCCCGGCGTCATGGGCGTCCCGCATCGCCGTCGTTCCGAATCCCGTGCCGAAGGTCGCCTGCGCGGCGTCGGCCCCGGGAGCGCTCGACGGGACGCATCGGATCGTGGGCATGGGACGGCTCGAGAAGGAGAAGGGGTTCGACCTGCTGATCCGCGCTTCGCATCGATTGCCGAGGCCCGGCCGGGGTGGCTTCTGACGATTCTTGGTGATGGCCCCGAGCGTGACGCGTTCGGCCGCAGAGGTCGCACGCTCCGGACCGACGCCGACGCATCTTCCTTCCCGGGTGGGAGCCCGACGTGATGGGCGTTCTCGAACGCGCGGACCTGTTCAGTGCTGTCGTCCCGCTACGAGGGGTTTCCCAACGCGCTTTTTGCGAGGCGATGGCGTGCGGCCTTCCGGTGATCGCGTACGATTGCCCGAGCGGCCCGGCCGACATCGTGCGCGACGGCGTCGACGGCCTCCTGGTTCCCGCCGAGAACGTGACCGCCCTCGCCGCGGCGATGGCGCGGTTGATCGCGGATCCGGAGGGCAGGCGGCGGATGGGTGCTCGCGCCACCGAGGTGTCCGATCGATTTTCGGTGGAGCGGATCGCGTCGCTCTGGCAGCGCATCCTGATTCACGGCGCTGCGTGAAGCTCCTCGTGTTCATCGCTTCGTTGCAGTGCGGCGGCGCCGAGCGCGTGAGCGTGACCCTATGTAACCACTGGGCGAAGCGCGCGGCTGGGACGTGACGCTCGCGACGTCCGACGACGGCACCGATCCTCCGTTCTTTCCGCTCGCGCCGGGCGTGCGCCACCTGACGCTGGGACTCCAAAGACGCTCGACCGGTATCGTCCATTCGGTGATCAACAACCTGAGACGCGTGCCTCGGCTTCGATCCCTCGTGGCCGAAGAGCGCCCCGAGTGCATCCTCTCCGTTCATCGACGGGACCAACGTCCTCGTCCTGCTCGCGGCACGGGGGACGGGGATCCCGGTCGTCGTTTCCGAGCGCGTCGATCCGTCGCAACACTCGATCCCGCTGCCCTGGGCGCATCTTGCGGCATTACGACCTAATCCTCTGCGCGGGCGATCGCGGTCCAGACCCGCTCGATCGAGGCGCGTTTCCCGGCCTCGTGGCGAGGGCGCATCGTGGTTATCCCCAATCCGGTTCCGGAGGTCCCGCCGAATTCCGAGGAAGCGCCGCGGGTCGCGGCGGCTCGCCGGTCGATCGTGGGATTGGGTCGACTCGAACGGCAGAAGGGGTTCGACCTGCTGATCCGTGCCTTCGCGTCGATCGCCACGACGCGGCCGGAGTGGGACCTGACGATCCTGGGTGACGGGCGCGAGCGCTGGCGCGCTTCGCCGCCGAGATCTCCCGCCTTGGCCTCTCGGGGCGGATCGCCTGCCGGGGCGGGAGCCGGACGCCCTCGGGGAGGCGCTGCGCCGCGCCGATCTGTTCGTGCCGTCGTCGCGTTACGAGGGGTTTCCAATGCACTCTGCGAGGCGATGGCGGCGGCCTACCGGTGATCGCGTTCGATTGCCCGGAGCGGTCCGGCCGACATCGTGCGCGACGGCGTCGACGGCCTCCTGGTTCCCGCCGAGAACGTGACGCCCTCGCCGCGGCGATGTCCGCGCTGACCGGGGACGCCGAGCGGAGGCGTGCGTTAGGCGCGCACGCTCCCGCCGTGGCCGCGCGCTTTCGATTGAACGGATCGCGGCGCAGTGGGAGCGGGTGCTCAAGGCCCGGCCTTCCGGGGACGGGAAATGATCCGCGAGTTCGTCAAGAGACGGTTTGGGCTTCGCTGCGCCTATTACCTCGTCGAGAACGAATGGGTCAACTGCGCGGCCACGCGGGCGACATCGAAACCGATTCGGGTACGGCGCATGCGGGCAAATCAACAGACAGCTCGGATGGATTACATCGAGGAAGTGTTCAACGATTACAAACACTATTCCGGGGTGAGCCACTTCACCGGCCGAGTCGCTGAAGTCGGTCCGGGCGATAGCTGCGGCGTCGGCCTGATGTTCCTTGCCGATGGCTGCGAATCGGTGGACCTGGTGGATCGTTTCTATTCCAAGCGGGATGCGAGCCAACACGCTGCGATTTATCGAGCTTTGTTCGAGCGCTATGCTCGAGGGCTCGCGAGGCTCGAGACTTTGACGTCAACGACGAGACCACGTTCGACGGGCTGCGGCGGTACTACGGCGAGTCCGCGGCCGCCGAGACGTTCTTCACGGAGCCCGATCGCTACAGCTTCGATCGTCTCGCGCGCGGTGCTGGAGCATGTGTATGATCCGAGACGTGCCATCGAGAGAATGGCTGCGGCTTTGAGGCACGACGGCATGCTGCTGCACAAAGTCGATTTCAGCGATCATTCCATGTTTTCCGACTGCGCCCACGAGCTCAAGTTCCTCGAGGTGCCGGACTCTTGTATTCCCGATTCACTCGGGATCGGGGCCGTCCCAATCGAGTCCTCATCAACACCTATAGGCAGGTGCTGTCTCAAGTCATTCCGGATCATCGATTGTTCGTGACGCGCCTTGCGGGTGTCGGTGAGATCGCCCCCGCACCTCCCGTACGAGTCAAATTGATCGTGTCCGAAGAAACAAGGCCGTCGATTAGCGTCAGATCCGTGCGTTCGAAGTTCTGCAAGTCGCCGCGTGCGATTTCCGATGAAGACCTGTCGGTCGCTGGAATATTTCCTCACGGCACGGAAGCGCTGAGGATCATCGCGAAGCCTCAGTACGGTCGCGGGGCTGCCGCGCCGCCTCCGTCCGAGCCGAGCGCAAGCGCGCGCGGACCGCATACTGGGGCTTGCGATTCACATTGAGGTGCAAGCGGCCGAGATACTCGCCGATGATTCCCAGGGCGACGAGTTGCGCGCCGCCTAGGATGAGAATGGCGGTGATCGTCGACGCATACCCTGGGACGGCGATCTGATGCCTGGAAGAACGCGATCAGGTACCAGAATCCGACGAAGAACCCCGCGCCGGCCAGAATCGGACCCATCGCGCTGACCGAACTGCAACGGCAGGAGGGAAAAGTTCGTGAACAGATTGAACGCGAGCGTCGCCAGACGCGCCAGCGTGTAACCGCTCCGGCCGCCCGGCCGGGTGTGGGTGCTCGGACGTCCACAGCCCCGATTCGTTGCGTGTTCCACGCGAGGAGACCGTCGACGAACGTGAAATTGAGGTCGTAGGCGAGGACGTTCGCGACGGTTTCGCTTCGGATCGCGCGAAAGCTCGTCACGGTCACATCACTTCCAAAGACGCGACGGTAGAAGACGTTGATCAGCCAGGACCCGCCGTTCCGCCAGGGACGATGCTTCTTCGTCCGGTATCGCCCGTAAACGACATCGAGCTCTCGAGTTCCTGAGGGCCGCGAGGAGTTTCGGCACCTCCTCCGGCGGGTTCTGTAAGTCGTCGTCCATCGTCACGATGACGTCGCCGCGCGCGTCGCGGAAACCGCACATCAGAGCGTTGCAGCTGTCCGAGTTGCGCCAATCGAACGGCCACGACGCGTTCCCGATTCGAGCCTGAAGCCCTCGAGGATGCGCCAGCTCCCATCCGGGCTGGCGTCGTCCACGAAGACGACCTCCCAGCCTCCAGGCGTGCCTTCCATCGCTGTCGATAGGCGCTCGAAAAGTGGGCCGGAGCGTCCTCCGGAGCGGTAAACGGGTACGACGATCGAGACTGTGGGGCCGCCTGCCGCGCTCGAGCTCATCACGCCTCCACGGATTCGATCGCGGCGAGACGGCCCAAGGGCACGAACTTGGCTCGGTCGTACAGAAGGAAGCGCATGAAGCGAAATTCGTCCGCGGCGTAGCGCGGGACGTATTCGCGCGTGGAGAGGCAGAACGGGGTGTGCTCGCCATCGGCGACCAATTGCTCGCGGCGCTGCACGAGGCCGCACGAAATCGGTCGCGTGGCCTTGAAGGCGGTAGTCTTCGAGGTATTTCAAGAAGCCCGCCTCCCGCTCGCCTTGGGACACCTCCCGGAATTGCGGTCCGAAAGGTCTCCGTCATGTCCTTGGCGGGCGAGCCGGCGTAAATGCGGTTCTCTTCCCATGTCCTCGACCGCCACCCCCACCATCAGCATCGACCGCGCAGCCGCCTTGATCGGCGTGACGATGCAGTGGCCCACGAACCACACGTCGTCGCCGATGTCGAGCGATCCCATGCGGTACCAGCGGCATCCCGCCAGCCGGTCTCCGAATTTCATGTGCGACCAGAGCCGGCTGTGCGCGCCGACGCCGACGTTGTTGCCGAGGTTGAGTCTGCCGCCAAGAGAGTCCAGGATGCAGTACGGTCCGATCCAGCAGTTGTGGCCGATCGCGCACAACCTTGCCGTGAAGTACCGAGCCGTGATGGAGCGTAGGTAATCGCCGACGACCAGTTCTTCGACGTCGATGTAGACGTCATTCCCCACGAAGGCGCCGTAGCCGATCTCCACCTTGCGGCAGGTGGCACCGAACACGACATCGTGGCCCCAACGAACGTTGTCGCCGATGCGCGTTTCGGTCGTGCGACTCAGAAACGTCGGGCTATTCGTTGCCATCGCCGGCCTCCTCGAGTTCGCCAGCAGCGAAGCCCGGGACGGCTGGCCTCGGGGACACGCGCCTGTACAAGGTACCCGCATCCCCTCGACGACCGGTCGAAATCCTCGCTGCGCCAGCGCCAAAAAACCGGAACACAAATTGTGCCGCTCGGCGACTTCCTGCTCATAGCTGTGTGCACGATCGGTCTTGAACACGAAGACCTGCGCCAGTTAGCTTGGCGAGTTCTCCTCGATGTACTCCTCGGGTCGCTCCTGGAAATTGAACGTAGTAGCCCCAGCGCGTTCCGCGCGCATGGGGTGCTGCAGGCCCAGTGCAGGGCGTTTTCCCGAGACAGCAGCAACAGGAGGCGCTGCCCCGGCTCGATGCCCTCGCAAGCGGAAGCGTACCTCCGTGCGGCGGCACTTCCGCGGCCGGGGCACGAGGCAACGCCCAGGCCTCGATCCCCACCAAGCTCACGACCACGACGAACGCGAGAACGCCGAGCCGGTTGGCCAGGCGCGACGAGTTCCCCGCCTCGTCGACGCGTCCCAAGAAGGCGAGCACGCCTTCCCGAAGCTCCAGAGGCCGGCCAGGGTGATCGTCACCAGTGCGAAGGGCAGCGTCAGCAACGCGTAGTGGGCGTAGGGCCGTTTCGTATATTGGAGAAGCGTCACGACGACCGTGGTGGCCGCCAGTCCCCAGACGTGGAGGAGAACCGCGCGGTGGTCGGCGGGCCGGCGCCGCGACACGACGAAAGCCAGAGCCCAAAGGCAAACCGCGCCGGCCGATGCGGCGAACAGCAGCGGCGTCTTGAGCGCGATCCTCGACGACATTCGCCACGAGATTCCCATGGCTCTCATAGTTCGTAGCCGTCGCGACGCGCCGAGCTTGACCGCCGCCGCGCCGCCCCCTGTCCAGCCCCATGGCCACGACGAACACTGCGACCGCCGTCGTGACCACGGTGGTTGCATCGCCAAGCGCTACGCGCCATGAGAATGAGCGGTCCCAAAGCAACGCGCGCCAATCCGATCGCCCCCATCGCGACGAACGCGCCCTGCTGTTTCGGGTGAACACCGCGAGTCCATAACCCGCGCCCAGACACGCCAGTCCGAGCCGCGTCTTGCCGCGGCGCAGGAAAGTCACCCAGACCAGACGCCGAGGAGCGACGCCAAGGCTTGCCAGAGGCTCGGAGGTCATCGACCCGAGCTCCAAACGCTGGCCGAACAGCAGGTAGCCGCAAAACCCCCTGCGGCGAGCAGCGCCCCTCCGCCGGCCGCGCGCACGATGAGTCCCGTCAGCGCGGCATTGGCGAGGCCGACAGCGGCAAACACGCGCTGGTACGAGGCGAAGTCGCGTCCCGCCGCCATCGCCACCGCGCGCCAGAACGCGTACGAGCCTGGGAAATAGGAATAGCGAGCGAACGAGGTCTCGGAGGGGACCGCGCCAAGTCGTTGGCGTAGAGGAAGAAGTAGTAGCTGGTCGTAACCACCGAAATGGGCGCTGCCGCGATGAACGTCCAGGCCGGCAGGAGCACGAGCGGCAGGCACAGCAGTGCGCCGCGCGGGCGAATGAGGAGCCGTTCAAAACGTGCGCCTCGTGATCGCGACAACGACCGCTTTCTGATCGTCTTCGGTGAAATCGTTGTAGAACGGCAAGCGTAGAAGCCGCTCCGCCACGTCTTCCGCCACGGGACAGTCCCCGGCCTTGCCGCCGCGCGCCATCCCCATCGCCGACAGGTGGAGCGGCGTATAATGAAAGACCGCCAAGATCCCCGCGCCCCGCAGGTGCTTCGATCATCGCCTTGCGGGCGGCGAGCGAAGGCAGGAGCAGATAGAACATGTGATAGGCCTGCTCGCACTGAGCCGGCACGGTGGGCAGTACGACACGGTGACCGTCCGCCCAATCGCGCAGGTGCTCGGCGTAGAACTCCCAGATCTCCTTCCTCTGCGCCTGAATCCGCGCACGCGCCTCGAGTTGCGCGAGAAGAAACGCCGCGAGGACGTCGGACGGCAAGAAGCTGGAGCCGACATCGACCCACGAGTACTTGTCGACCTCGCCGCGAAAGAACCGAGCGCGGATTGGTCCCTTTGTCGCGGAGGATCTCGGCGCGCTCGGCGAATTCGTTCGCATTGACCACCAGGGCGCCGCCTTCTCCACACGTGAAGTTCTTCGTCTCGTGGAAGCTCAGGGTCGCCAGCCTCGCCGAAGGTACCCAGCGGCCGGCCGGCAAATCGCCCGAACAGGCCGTGGGCATTGTCCTCCACCAACCAGAGGTCGTTCCGGTCGGCGAACGCGCTCAGGGCTTCCATTTCGCATCCCACGCCGGCATAGTGAACCGCAACGATCGCTTTCGTGCGGTGCGTGACGGCGTGCGCCACGAGACTTTCGTCGAGATTCAAGGTGTCGGGTCTGATGTCCACGAACACGGGCCGGGCACCGCGCAACGCGAAAGCATTTGCCGTCGAGACGAAGGTGAACGTCGGCATGATCACTTCGTCGCCCGGCGCGAGGTCGAGAAGAAGGTGCTGCCATCTCGAGGGCGTCGGTGCACGATGTGGTCAGGGATCACCCTGGCGCTGCCTAGGTGCTGCGACAGTTGCGCCTGGCAACGCTGCGTGAAGGTGCCATTGCCGGAAATCTGACCACCATGGATCGCCCTCGGCTATGTAGGCCAGTTCCTTCCCTTGGAAGCACGGCCGGTTGAACGGAATCCTGTATCCGGTGTCCGAGCGTCTCCGTCTCATGCCAGTCATGGCCGCATTATCCGCTGGCACGGCCGCGGCTGGAAGATGAACTCAGCATCCCGTCCGATGTGGGGCTCAGGCCACGACCTGGTCTTTTACGCCTGAAAAACGAAGTCAATCGTCCTGAGGCGGCAAGTCGTCCGGGAGGGCATCTTCGGGAGGCGGCTGCGGACTGAGCCGGATACCGGCGATGTCCGGATCCTCGCCATCGAGGAGGGCGTCGGGCTCCGCGGGGCGGTCCTTCGCTTCCAAGCGGCGCGCCTGCTTCTCCTTCTGCTTCTCGCGCCGGGCCAGTTCCTTTTGGCGCTTCGCGAACGGTCCTCTGGATGTCGGCCATGGCTCGAATCCTCGGAACGGAGCCTACAGACTAGCATCCCGGGTGCATCGGCCCCCACACTCGCCGGCGTCAGTCGGGGGCGACGTAGACGGCGTCGAGCTCCATGTCCGAGAACTGAAGCGTTGAAGCGCCGCTGAAATCGACGCTCGCCCGGGAGCACGCTTTCCCAGAGCGACGGCGGTCAAGACGGCGCCCCGCGCGAGACGCTCGACGAGCAGACGGCCGCATCGTCAGGACAGCCCTTGGCATGCGGGCTTTGCGCAGACGCGTCCTGCCGGCTTCCCGGCTCGGCTGCAGCTGCGTCACGGCGTGACGGCCGGTCCAGCTCCGAAACCCTCGCCACGGCTGGCGAGGCTGTCGCTGGAGCACGGACCTCGACCAGCGGCACGGGACGTTTCGTGATCGGCGCTCCCACGCGCACGCAGCCACTGCGTCGCGGTGCTTCCGCGCCGCTCGCCAACACGTCGGCTGTCGCGAGGCCCGGCTCGAAAGCGCATTGACGCAGTCGCTCTCGAAGTAGAAGTGAATGCCCCTTCCCTCGGGCGTAGCCGTTGAAGTCCGAGGTGGCGTGGTAGGGCATCGAGGCGTCGCCCGAGTAGTGGGCCATCACCCGAGGTCGTAGAGCCCGGCGGTAGACGCGGCGCGCATCCCCTCGGCCGTGGCGCCGCGCAGGTAGCGCGCCCTTCGGAGCTCGGACGTCCGTCGAGCGCGTCGCGCGCGAGCTCGAGGAACTGCGACGATGCGCCGGTCCACGGAACCCGCGCGGGCCGATCCCCGGAAGGGTCGTCGAGGTTGCAGGTAGTGCGTCGGCGCCTCGATCTTGCCTGACGCGCCGTCGACGTGCCGGAAGCGTGCGTCGGGAAGAAACGCGTAGACGCCGAGCTCGAACCGGTGCCGCGCGATGATCGGACCCCAGGCTCGCGGGAAGATCGTCCTCGACCAGAGAGCGCCGCGGTCTCGGCGACCACGCGATGGCCGAGAGGGCCCCATGCGAGCGCGGCGGGCGACAACGCGCAGACGACGGTGGCGACGAGAGCCTTCTTCACGAGGAGCGATTATTGGATACACTGGCGCGATGGCGAAGGGGAAACTCGCGGCGTTAATCGTCGGCTTGGTCCTCTTGGCGGGGGCGACTCTCTACCGGCGCTCCGATCGCTCGCTCGGCGCACGCGTCGCCACCGGGTCGCTCAAGAACGACAACGTCCTGCTCATCACGTTGGATACGACGCGCGCGGACCATCTGCCGGCCTACGGGTACAAGAACGATCGAGACGCCCGGGTCCTCGATCGCCTCGCCGAGACCAGCCTTATCTTCGACGACGCCATCGCTCAGGTCCCGCTGACGCTCCCCTCGCACACCTCGATCCTCACCGGGCCAGCTCCCCATCGGCGCACGGCGTTCGCGACAACGAGGGGTACTTGGTCGACCCGGAAGGTCATCATCGCTCGCGCCATCCTGAAGGGCGGCGGATACGCCACCGGCGGCGTTCGTTTCGGCGTTCGTGCTCGACTCCCGCTTCGGGCTGAACCAGGGATTCGATTCCTACTTCGACCAGTTCGACGCGTATCGCGAGGTCAATCGCGATCAGAGATCCAACGAAGGCGCCGAGGAGACCGGAAGCCGAGGTCGAGAAGCTGGCTCCCGGCGAACAAGGACAAGCGCTTCTTCTGCTGGGTGCACTTCTACGATCCGCACTGACCCCTACGATCCGCCCGAGCCGTACGCCTCGACCTACGCATCCGAACCGCTACGACGGCGAGATCGCGTACATGGACCGGTCCGTGGGCGAAGCTGCTGGCGAAGCTCGACGACCTCGGCTCACTGATCGAACGCTCGTCATCGTCACCGGCGATCACGGGAGGGCCTGGGCGAGCACGACGAGACCACCCACGAGATGCTCCTGTACAGCACGACCCTCCGCGTCCCGCTCCTCATGAGAGTTCCCGGGCGGAGCCAGAAGCGAATCCCGGGGATCGTCCGGCACATCGATCTCGCTCCCACGATCCTCGACCTCCTGGGGTTTCCATCGTCGAGCCGCCATGCAAGGATCGACGCTCGTCCCATTGGTCAACGGAACGGAAACGACCCGCGCGGGTGGCGTACAGCGAAAGCCTCTACGCGCAATTCCACACTACGGCTGGAGCCCGCTGAAGAGCATCACGACCGCGAGCTACGCACTCATCGACTCGCCCAAGCCCGAATTGTTCGACCGCAAGGCCGACCCTGGTCAACGGCACAACCTGATCCATGAGCGAGAGGCCGTCGCCCAGGATCTCCGCTGGAAATCCAAGGCATCACCGACCGGTTCGCAAGGAAGGATCTCGAAGGGTCCTCAACCGATGGACGCGGAGGCCGAGCAGAAGCTGCGGTCGCTCGGCTATCTCGGACTCGCCCGTTCGAAGCACGGCGGAGAGCCGGAAGATCGATCCCAAAGACATGACGCCGGTTGGTGAGCGATATCAGCGCGGGCTTGCAGGGCGCTGGCTCGACGGGACTTCCAGAGGCGCTTCGTCTCGTGGCTGCCCGGTCAGTTCGAGCCGATCCCAACATCCATGGACGCGCACTTGGTCGCCGGGTCCGGCGTACTCGAACGTGCAGCAGTACGACAAGGCGCTCGGACGAGCTGTTCGTCGCGTTGGCGGCGCGACCCGACCAGATCATGGCGTTGGCCACCGTCGGGGCGACCTACGACGGCATGGGTAATCTCGAAGGAGGCCGAGCGCTGGTACCTCAAGGTGCTCGAGCGCGACAAGGCTCACGCGTTCACGACGATGAAGCTCGCGAGCCTCTATCGCCGCATGGGCGACCCGGTGAAGGCCGAGGAGTACTTACGTCAAGGCGGTGACGCCCGTCGAGCAATCGCTTTCCACGACGCAGCGAGCCTGGCCGCGCTCGCGGCTCTACGCCGTCCGCGCCGAGCTGAATTCCGAGCCGACAGTTCGCCGATGCCGAGCGAGATCTCAAGGCGGCGATCGCGCTGACGCCCCAGGATCCGAATCTTCACTTCAATCTCGGCCAGGTCTACGAGCAGCAGAACGACGTTCCCAGGCGATCGAGAGCTATCGAGCGGAAACGGAAATCGCCCCGGAACTTCGGGGCCCACCTCAATCTGGGGCTGCTCTACTTCAACGGCGGGCGGGTCGAAGAGGCATCGGCGTGCTTCCGGAAGCTGCTGGAGCTGAAACCGGGAGAGCCTCGGGCCTCGTTTCTTCTTGCCGAGACCTACAACATCTTGAACAAGAATCTCGAGGAGGCCCTGCAGCTGACGCGGCAGGCACTCACGCAGATTCCCGACAACAAGCGCGGCTACGTCCTGATGGCGGAGTCTGTCGAAAAAGTTGCGCCGCTAGCCGTAGCGCTGCCTCATCTGTCTCCCGATCGCCGCCACGGCCGCCCGCCGCGTCAGGATCCGCCGCATGACGAACGAGGCGATTCGGTTGGCCCGGCCGGTCACGACGAACGGCCGGCGGCCGAGCGCATCGAGCGCCTCACCGACGACCTCCGCGGGTCGCTGCGGTCTCGGCGCGATGCCGAAGGCGGAGCCCGGCTCGGTCGCGCGCTCGTAGCCGGGGGTCAGGGTCGCTCCGGCGCAGCAGGCGAGGACGTCGATTCCGCGCTCTCGAAGCTCGCCCCAAAGCCCTTCGGCCAAGACCAGATCGAACGCCTTCGTGGCGCCGTAGGAGGTCACGAGCGGCGTTCCCTGAAACGCCGTCAGCGAAGACATCAGCACGATCCCGCCGCGCCCGCGCCGCGCCATCTCACCGGCGAACGCGTGGGCGAGCACCACCGGCCCGCGGGCGTTGACCTCGATGGCACGCAGGTGGTCCTCGATCGGGATGTCGAGGAAGCGCCCGACCGTGGAGGCCGCGGCGTTGTAGACGAGGAGGCCGACCTCGAGACCGCGGCATGCCCCGGCGATCGTCTCGGCTACGCCTGGGTCCGCGAGGTCGCACGGAGCGATTCGAACTTCGACCCGGTTCTCGGCGCGCAGCTCGGCGGCCAGAGTCTCGAGCGGTTCGGCGCGTCTCGCCACGAGAACGAGATCGAATCCCAATCCCGCCAGCTCGCGCGCGAACGCGGCGCCGATCCCTTCGGACGCGCCGGCGATCAAGCGTCGCGGGGCCGTAACGGTCGGAGGAACGCGACGCTTTGCGGCTTGCGCATGCGGATCAATTACATGCACATCCTGCGGAATCGGCTCGGATAGGGAGCTCGTCGAGGTCGGCGATCACGGCTTCGCGAACGGCGCCGAGGCGGGCGAAATCCCTCGGATACGAAAGCCGCCGCACGGGAACGGCGTCCAGCACGCCGCCGAGGCGTTCGAAGAGCCCGCGCGAGCGCCCCGATCTTCGAGATGGAGCTGGAAGGACGCCCGCAGGAGGACCATGAAAGCGTCACGCTCGGAGAGCGGCTCGATCGTGACCGAGGTGTCGGTGTCGAGCACGTACAACGCCAGCAGCGGCAGCGCGCCCGCCACGAGGGTGAGCTCCGCGCTGTGCCTGTCGAGGCGGCGCTTTGCGGAGTAATGCGCCACGGGTGCCGCGCCGGCCCGGCCGTCGAACACGTGCGCGAGCGGATCCGGGAAGAGCCGAAGGCCGGGATAGGTCGCGATCGCATCGAACCCTGGGGCGGCGGCGATCCGCCTGACGACGATGCCGTCGTCCCCCAGGAGCGGATGCCCGGCACGCGCGAACTCCGCGCACAGCGTCGACTTCCCGGAGCCCGAATCCCCGAGAAAGGCGACCGCCCCTCGCGCTGACGCGACGCATCCCGCGTGGAGCACCAGGTACCCGCGATGGGTGAGGACGCGCGGCAGCACCTGGTCGATCAGTAGGTGTTCGAGGGTCCCGGGTGGAAGCGCCGGATCGGGACGGCACGAGATCGCGCCGTCGTCATCGACGAGGAACGTCGCGAGTCCAGGGAAACCGAGGCGATAGGCGTCACCGTCGCGGGCGCAGGACAGCACGACCTCCCGTCCGGCGATCGCCAGTGGTGATCCCACCGCGCGTCGGCGAATCCGGGCCGATCGGGACAGCCGATTCGAACCTGGCAATCCCCACGGCCGGAATCGGCCCTGGGAAGCGCCAAGAGCGGCACCTCGCTTTCGAGGACGAGATCAGCGAACCGGTAGAACACCGCTACGGCTTCGGGTTCTTCCCACTGCCGGTCTCTTGGGCTTTGCCCGATCCTCCGGTGGTCAGGTCCTTCAACGATCCATACGTCTGGAGACTGGGTCTCTGGTAGGGCTTCCGCCCGGGCACAGTCTCAGACTTGTGTCGGAAAATCATGAAGTTCGCTCTCCTTTGATAGAAATCGGAGCCCGTCATCCCGCCAAGGGGAGACAGGGAAGCGCCGCCTGGCCGTTCGCTCGCGCAACGAGATCATAGCGCTTCGATCTCGTTTTGCGAAGCCAAGAAGAGAGGACCGCGGCCGTCCAGATCGGCTCCGCCGCTTCGACGTCCCCATGGCGGTAGCGGTCGTACAGCGCCCGAACCTTCGCGAGGTTCACGTACGGCTCCAGCTCGACCATGTCCGAAGCGAGCTCGCCCGCGAGGAAATCGCCCGATGCTCCAATGACCGCGGTCAGAAAACGCCAGCCGAGCCGGACCCAACGGCCGCGGCGCCAACGCACCTCGTCGGGAAGAAGACCGTCCGAGCTGCTCCGGACGATCCACTTCGACCAGCCGTCACGGACCTTCTGATCCCAAGGGAGCGCGAGACAGAATTCGACGACGCGCTTGTCGAAGAATGGGTGGCGCGCCTCGACGCCCTGCGAGGCGGCGACCCGATGGTACCGCTCCAATGCCGCCGCGATCTGCGGGTGCGCGATTTCTCGGGCCTGACGCTCGCGCGGAGTTTGCGCCGGGCGATGTTCTCGATGAGCCCAGAGTGCGCGGAGCCGCGCCGCGACATCGATCCTCGCCGCGAAATCGCGACTGATGATCGAATCGGCCACGCTGGCCCTGACTGCGTAGTTCCTTCCTCACGGGGCCCACCGCCGCACGAAGGAATCCCGGAGCGAAGGCGCGCCCGGCGTTGACGGCGAGCAATCGCGTCGCCGCGGACCACGGATCGTGCGTACCCGAGTAGAAACCGGCGAAGCCGCGCGCTTCGCGAAGCGCCGCGCCCCAGGCGCCCGAGCGGAGCAGGCCCGCGAGGATGTCCGGCTCGTGCGACGCGACGACGTCGCCGTCGACGCCGTCCAGCACCGCGCCGAATCCGCGCGCCGCGCGGCGCCGTACGCCAGGAGGGGATCATCATCGAGCTGTCGAACGGCTCCTCCATGCCGGACGACGAACGCGTCGATCTCGGTCCGGAAGGCCGCCACGTCGCCCGGGCGTACCGTGATCGGGTCGAGCCCCGGAAGCGTCAAGGACCGCACGGATGTGGCGCGACTCTTCGCAGCCGGCGTCGTCGGTCACGGCCGAGAGCGTCGTGAGCGCCGGACCGCGGTCCGCCTGCAGGAGCGCCGCGCGCATGGCCGACGATGGCCGAGGAATCGAGCCCGCCGCTCAGCATCGACGCCGCCGGCCCCGAGAGCCGGCAGCGGACGGCTTCGCCGAAGACCTCGCGAAACGCCTCGGCGTACGCGGTGTCGCTCGCGAGCCGGATCTCGCGCGAAGCTTCGGGCGTCCAGTACGCCGCCACCGAGACGCGGCCGGCTTCGAACGTCAGCCGGTGCCCCGGAGGAGCCGCAGCACACCGACGTAGAACGTGCTCGTCCGGTCGGCGCATTCGAGGGCGCAGACGCATACGTCGGCGACGCGAGCCTCGTCGAGCTCGAGCGGGAGGCCGTCGACCTCCGCGATCGCCGAGGCCCGCGTGGCGAAGGCGAGCCGGCCTGCCGACGCGCGATAGTAGAACGGCTTGACGCCCAGATGGTCCCGTGCCCCGAACACGCGCCCGGTCCGATCGTCGTGGACCACAAACGCAAAGTCACCGAGAAGCCTCGAGGCGCAGGCATCGCCCCAGCGCTGATAGGCCCTGAGGATCAACGCGAGGTCGGTGATGGATGTCCGGTCGCCGTGGTCGGGGTCCAGGTCCAGGGCGCGTATCAGCTCGCCGCGATTGTCGAGCCTCGCTTCGCCCGTGACGGTGGGACCGCTCACGAAGCCCCTTCCGGCGCGGCGCCGAAGTTCCGTTCGAACGCGGGGAATCGAAGGGCGATGTCTTCGGCGTCGTTGAGCGGCCGGCCCCCGTACTCGACCCAAGCGTGGGCGTGGAACGATCCTCCGTCGCGATTGACGCCCACACGCAGGATCGTCTCGATCCCATCCCATCGGAGGAGCCACCACAGCAGAAGCGAGCGTCTCAGGCAGGTTGCGCGGACGGGACCGCGGCCGGCGGCGATGGCCACGACCCTGGCGGCGCTCTGGGCCCTGGCCGATGCGTCTTCCGCAGTCCGAAACCGCGTGCTCCGCGGCCGCGGCCAGCGCGCCAGGACGGCGTGAACTCGCCGGAAGCCGAAAAGCGCGACGCCGCCGGCGACGAGCGGCGCCGCCGCGCAAGAAACGAGCAGAAGCCGCCTCTCGGCAGGGTTCAACGCGCGGAGCTTGGCCAGCTCATGCATTCCCGGTCCGTAGCAGGCCGCGCCCGACGAGCTCGTCGATCAGTGCGCCCATGTCGCGCTCGAGCTCGTCGGAGGAGACGTCGTATTCCTCGAGCATGACCTTGAAGGCGTCTCGAATCGAAGGAGCCGTCGTGAGCAGGTTCCAAAGGCGCGTGCCGGCGGCGTTCAATCCGAAGTAGGTCTCGGTCTCGAGGTCGAGCAGGATCGCCTCGTCGCCCAGGTCCTTACAGAGAACGCGGGGTGTCGCGAAGGCACGTGCGTCGAGCGGGAGGATCATGGCGTCGGCTCCTTCGGCGCGGCTCTAGACGGCGCCACGGCGGATGAGTCCCCAAACATGCTCGATGCGCCCGATGGGTCGGCCGTAGCGCGCGGCGATCCACCACGCCTCGGGCCACAGCGTGCGGCCGATCAAGCGTCCACCGTCGCGCGGGCGATCGACGAGCCCCAGCATGAAGAGATGACGCCGCGCCATGCGTCTCAGGTCGCGGCCGGACAGCAGCGCGCGCGGCGTGACGAACCAGCGAAGCGCCGCGCGCCGCGGGAGGCTCGGACGGAGCGACGCGACGGCGGCGTCGCATCCGGGGACTCCGATCATGCGGTTCGCCGTGTCGAGCACGAGCCAGGTCGCGGTCGCGAGCCGCCAAGCTCGCGCGCGCTCAGCGACCGCCTCTCCAATCGATGGCTCGCGTGCGTGCGAGGACCGCGATGTCCATCAGCCCGCGCAGCGGCGCCTGGCCGAACTGGTTGACGACGACGTGAAATGCGGTCTGAAGAACGGCGTCCTCCGGCGCCAGGCGCCGAGCGTGGCGGCCCGCGCCCATCGGCTCCGCGCGGCGCCAGAGCCCTTCCGTATCCGGGTGGGCTGCGCGCTGGATCCACCAGCCGGGAAAAGCGCCGTAGTGCAGCTCGACCAGGCCGTGACCGCCGCCGCCATGGCGGAAAACGAGCTCCCCGCACGAGCGCCGCTGAAGCGCCTCCGGACGATCGGGGAGTCCCGGCTCATCGCGGAACCCGAGCGCGTGGAGACTCGGATACGGCCCGCGGCATGGCGTCGTCCCGGACCCAGATGTCGAGGTCGGACATCGGTCGAAACGATCTGTCGCGGTAGGCCGAGCACGCGACGGCTGCCACCCTTCAGCAGCACCATCCCAAGGCCCTCGACCTCGAATCGCCGCTCGATGCGCTCGAGGGTCGCAAAGTGCGACAGATTGCCCGCCGCGGCGCCAGCCGCCGCCCCTTCAGGATCGCGGCAAGCTCCGCATCGTCCGGAAGACAGGATGCGAACGCGAGCGCAGCGAAGTCGTGATCCGTGAACCACGCCGCCCAGCTCGCGAGGATCGACGTCCCCGGAGAACGCGCGGACTGCCGATCGGGACTGTCGAGACCGGAGGCGACTTGCGCGAGGCGAGCGAGCGCATCGCGCGCGTCACCGTCATCGCGCCAAGGGCAGCGGGCACGAGCCCCCAAGGCTCGGTGAGTACGGCCATCACGCGCGAACAGTAGCCGCGGACGGAGGCACGGGTCAAGAACTACGATCAGAATGCGCGCGACGACGGAGGAGCCCATGGACGAGCCCGGCATGATCGTCGGCGTTGACCGGAAGGCGCGATGCTCTTGGTGCGCCGCGCACGACGACATGATCGCCTACCACGACGCCGAGTGGGGGTTTCCCGTGATGGACGACCGCCGGCTCTTCGAGAAGCTCTGCCTCGAGGGTTTCCAGTCGGGCCTGTCCTGGCTGACGATTCTGAGGAAGCGCGAAGCGTTCCGCCGCGCGTTCGCCGATTTCGACGTCGAGAAGGTGGCTCGCTTCGGGTCGCGGCACGTCGAGCGCATGCTGAAGGACGCGTCGATCGTCCGGCACAGGGGAAAGATCGAATCGGTGATCGGGAATGCCCGGCGGGCGCTCTTGCTGGCCGACGAGTTCGGTTCGATCGCCGCTTACGCCTGGCGTTACGAGTCCGATCCCGCGCGAGGTCCCCGGAGCGGACCCGACTTCGCCCGAAGCGGTCGCCATGTCCAAGGACCTCAAGAAGCGAGCATGGACGTTCGTCGGTCCGACCACGATCTATGCCTTCATGCAGGCGATGGGGCTCGTGAACGACCACGCGCGAGGTTGCTCGGTGCGTCCCGTTGCGGAGGACGCGAGGCGGACGATGCGAAGGCCGTAAGACCCTCAACTCGGCGAGAGCAGCCTCCGAATCTCCGCGGCGCGAAGGGGCCTCACCGCGCCGGACGGGAGCTCGCCGATGCGCACCCACCGATCTCGACGCGAACGAGCTTCAGCACCTTCGCGCCGAGCGCCTCCACCATCCGGCGCACTTGACGGTTCTTGCCCTCGGTGATCGAGATCTCGAAGACCGACCTGCCTCCCCGGTCGGGAAGCCGCGTCACCCTCGCGGAGCGCGTCTCGACCGTCCCTGAGCGTCACACCTCGCGCGAAGCTGTTCGAGCTGCTCGTCGCTCAAGCGCTTCGACGCCTTGACGAGGTAGGTCTTCGCCACCTCGCGCTCGGGGTTCGTCAGGGCTTCGGCGAACGACGAATCGTTGGTCATCACGAGAAGCCCGCTGGTGTCCAAGTCGAGCCGGCCGACAGGGAACAGAAAGCGATCGCGCTGCGGGAGCAGGTCGTAGACGGTCCGACGCCCCTGCGGGTCGCGGTAGGTCGTCAGGTAGCCCTTCGGCTTGTGGAGGAGGAGATAGGTCTTGGCAACCGTGCGCAGCGGCTCGCCGTCGAGCACAACCTTGTCCAGCGCCGGGTCGATCCAGAGCTCGGGGTTCGTGACGACCCTGCCATTGACCGCGACGCGCCGGTCGGCGATCCAACGCCGGGCGTCGGTGCGGGAGCCGGCGCCCGCCTTCGAAAGAACACGGTCGAGCGTCCTTTTCCCGCGCGCCCGTCCCGCTGCCCCCGCCATGATCGGAGACGTTACCATTCCGCCTTCGTCGCCGGCCGATCCGGTGTCTAGCGGGCGCGCGTGGCCCGTGGCATTCTCACGGCCGGGAGAAGGCCATGAAAACGCTTTCAACGCTCGTCGTCCTCGCTTTTCTGGCCGCGCGCCCGGGCTTCGCGGCTACCCCCGAACGGATTCGTGGATACGGAGCTGTTCAGCGCGAATCAGCCCACCGCGCTCGCCTACGAACCAGGATCGGGGAACGCGTTCGTCCTCGAGAAAGGTGACGGATCGGGCGGCGCACGCGTGCGCCGCCGGGCGTTGGCCGGAGGGGCGGTGACGACGGCGTTGGCTCTGACCTGCGTCGATGCGGACGGCGAGCGCGGGTTGCTCGGCATCGCCTTCGATCCGGACTATCTGCAGGGCGCTTCGTCACGTTGGGTCTACCTGTACTACACCCGCCTGTCGCCATCGTCCGGCGCCTGCTCGATCCCGGGGAGCGTGGGCTCGCGCAACCGCGTCGTTCGTTTCAAAGGAGTCCGGCGGCGCTCTCTCCGGGGAACAGCTCCTCCTCGAGGGGCCGATTCTGAGCGGCGCGACCAATCACAACGGAGGCACGCTGCGCTTCGCGCCCGACAAGACGCTGTTCGTGTCGATGGGCGACAACGGCACCGGTTTCGTCACCAACCCGCTCGCGCGGGACCTTTCGGATCTGCGCGGGAAGATCTTGCGCATTCAGCGAACCGGCTCGGTGCCGAACGACAACCCGTTTGTCGGCCAGGCCCCGAAGCGACCCGAGATCTGGGCGTGGGCGTTGCGCAACCCGTTTCGCTTCTCGATCGACGCGTCGACGGGCACCCCGTGGATCGGAGACGTCGGCGAAAACAGCTGGGAGGAGATCGACCGCGGCGTGAAGGGAGCGGATTACGGCTGGCCATGCTTCGAGGGCAACGCTTCGCGCGCCACTTGCACGCCACCTGCCGCGAGTCCGACGTCACCCGCCTTGGTCTACGGGCACTGCTCGGTCCAGTCACTGCCCTTCTGCGGGTCCACCGTCATCGTCGGTCCGGTCTATCACAACGGGAACTTCCCGCGTCCTACGAAGGCCGCCTCTTCTTCGGGGACTACGTCTCGGACTGGATCCGCAGCGCCAAGATCGATCCGGGAGGAACCCTCTCGGACGTGCAGTTGTTCATCCCCGACGCGTCAAACGTCGTCGACATCGCGCAAGCGCCGAACGGGTGCCTGGGTTGGGTCAGCATAGGCGATGGCTCCATCCACGAAACGTGCCACACCTCCGATCAGGACGGCGACGGTTTCCTCAGCGTGGCGGACGGGGGACGGACTGCAACGACGTCGATCCGGCGGTCTACCCCGGCGCGCCCGAGCTGTGCGACGGGAAGGACAACGATTGCAATCTCGACGTCGACGAGGCCACATGCGCCGCGTTCGGCGGCAGCGACGGCAGGATGAACGGATACGACCTCGCGCTGCTCGGGAGATTCTTCGGCCTCTGCTCCGGATCGCCGGAAACAGAGCCGTGGTCGGCGGTCGAATTCACAAAGGACGGCTGCCTCGACGGGAAGAGACCTCGCGGTGATGGCGGCGGTCTGGGGTTGCAGCGGCACGGCTCCGCTGTGTCATTGACGTCGCCGATCGCACGCTACGCTCGGTGGCTCCACACAAGCTGGCCCGCGGGGACGGTGGAAAAGCTCCCCGTCCTGGACGATGGACGGCTCGACGGGGGTGCCCGGGCTCTACGTCGTGGGCGACCTGACCGGCATCCCGCTACTCAAGCTCGCGGCGGACACCGGCGCTCGCGCGGTGCGGACGATCGCAGCCCACCCGTCGTTCGTGAAGCGCGAGCAGCGGGCCGGAGCCGCGGTCCACGACCTCGTCATCGTCGGCGCGGGAGTCTCCGGAATGTCGGCGGCGCTCGAGGCGCAAAAGCTGAATCTCGACTTCGTGATCCTCGAGGCGAGCGAGCCGTTCTCGACGATCGTCAATTTTCCCAAGCGGAAGCCGATCTACACCTACCCGACGGCGATGGTCCCGTCCGGCGACCTGCAGGCTCACCGCGAAGCAGAAGGAGCCCCTCCTCGAGGAGCTGCAGCGACAGGCGACGGACTCGGGGATCGCGCCGAAGGTCGCGCGTGTCGATCGCGTGCGGCGCGAAGCGGGACGTTCTCGAAGTGTTGCTTGCGACGGAGGCGAGACGCTTCGTCGCACCGCGTCATCGTCGCCATCGGCCGCTCGGGAGACTTCCGCAAGCTCGGCGTTCCGGGGAGGCGCAGGACAAGGTCAGCAACCGGCTCCACGATCCCGAAGGACTTCGCCGGGACAAGACGTGCTCGTCGTCGGAGGCGGAGACTCGCGCTGGAGTCGGCGATCGCGATCGCCGAAGCCGGGGACGCGTGACGCTGTCCTACCGGAAGCAAGAGTTTTCACGCGCCAAGGCCGAAAACGTAGAAGCGATCGGAAGGCAACGGAATCTGCGGCTCGCGCTCGGATCCCACGGTGAAGGAGATCCGGAGCGAGGATGCGGTGTTGACTCGCGACGGCGGCGGGGACGAGACGATTCCGAACGACGCCGTCTTCACGATGATCGGCCGCGAGGCGCCGCTTCCGTTCCTCCGCCGATCGGGCATCAAGATCCGCGGTGAATGGACGGCGGCCACGTGGGGCACGTTTCTCGCGTTTCTTCGCCTTCTTGCATCTTCCTGTACAACTGGAAGGCTGGCGGGCTCGTCACCAACGCGTTCAAGGACCACCACTGGTTTCCGTTCGGCGTTCCCGAGGCGTCTTGGCTGGCTTGGCTTCGGCGTTCGCGCGGCCGGCGAACATTCTCGGCACCTTGGCTCTCTCCCTCGGCTCTGCCTGGGTTCTACTACTCGCTCGCCTACTGCCTCTGCGTGGTGATCTTCGGGATCAAGCGCATGCAAAAGCGCAGGACGCCGTACGTCAAGGTTCAGACGCTCACCCTCATGGCCGTGCAAACGGTGCCGCTCTTTCCTGCTCCCGTACGTCGTCCTTCCGTGGTTGGGGCACAACGGCTGGTTCGACCAGGGCGTGGGGCGGCTGCTGGCCGATCAGCTGTTCCCGGTGACGCAGTGGGACCCCCAAGGGCGCGAATACTGGCGCGCGTTCGGGCTCATCCTCGCGTGGCCTCTGTTCATCTGGAACGTCTTCACGTCCAAGCCGATGGCTCTCTGGCTCGCGATCTGCGTTCGTTCAGACGTTCGTCATCATCCCGGCGATCGTCTACAGGTGGGGGAAGGGCGCGTATTGCGGCTGGATCTGCTCGTGCGGCGCGCTCGCCGAGACGTTGGGAGACGCGCACCGGCACAAGATGCCGCACGGCGAGCTTCTGGAACAGGCTGAACATGGTCGGGCAGGTCGTGCTCGCGGTCGCCCTGATCCTCGCCGTGCTGCGGACGCTCTCCTGGATCTGGCCGAATTCCGTCTGAGCGCCGCTGTTCGACGGCATCCTGAACGGGTGGCACCCGCTCGGCATGCAGGCGAACTACTACTGGATCGTGGACGTGCGGCTTCGCGGGAATCCTGGGCGTCGGGATGTATTTCCACTTCAGCGGTCGCGTCTGGTGCCGGTTCGCCTGCCCGCTCGCGGCGCTCATGCACGTCTACGCGCGATTCACGCAGTTCCGGATCCTGGCCGACAAGAAGAAGTGCATCTCGTGCATCGGTGTGCACGTCGGTCTGCCACCAGGGCATCGACATCATGGCCTTCGCCAACAAGGGCCTGCCCATGGAAGACCCCCAGTGCGTGCGGTGCTCGGCGTGCGTCGAGAGCTGTCCCACCGGTGTCTTGAGCTTCGGCCGGGTCGATCGCGCGGGAACCTCGATCTCGGTCGACAAGCTCCTCGCGAGCCCGGTTCAAATGGCAGAGAAATAGCGGCAGGGGAAAGGGGACACTCCTCTTTTCTGTCAAAGCGGTAATCGGGGAGCTTTGACAAAAAGGGAGTGTCCCAGATCTACAAAACGCAGCACGAACGGACGAAATCGCTTCTAACGCGACCCCACTTCTACCGGCACGACCGTATACTTTCCGCAGCACCGTGCCCGGGGCACTCAGTAACTCGGTCGGCGCGATGGGGGACAATGATGAAGGTCCTGGTCGTCGACCACAAGACGTTCCTGGCGGAGCTGGTCAAGCTGGCGCTCGAGGCCGACGGCCACATGGGTGCTTCGCGGCGACCGGGGTCGCCGAAGCTTCCGAGATCCTGCGCTCGGTCCGCATCGACGTGCTGTCGTGCTCGACCTGGTCATCGATGGCCACAGTCCATTGCTCTGGATCGAGGAGACGATTCTCACGGATCCCGAGCTGCACGGGCGGGTTTTCGTCCTGGCCGACCGCCAGCTCGAACACGACGAAGCGGCGCGGCTGCAGGCTTGCGGCGCCCGCGTGATTGCAAGCCGTTCACTCTGCATCAGATGCGAGAGACCGTAAGGACGATGATCCCCGGCGAGGCGAAAAGCGCAGCACCCGCGCCCCCGCGGACCGCAGATCGAGACCCAGCGGCGGGGTTGCGGGCTCATGGCTTCCTGAGAAACTGGCCCGCCTGACCACTCGAGGTGTCGACCCCGCGATGGAACGGCCGATGTGTACCGTCACCCTTGCGCTGCGGCGCCGGATCCCTCCTCCTCACGATGAACCGTGACGAGCTCCTCGAGCGCGCCCCGGAAGCCGCGCCGCGCCGGATTCCAGGCGACGCGGGAAGGCCGTCCTGGCTCGCTCCGTTCGACAGCGCCTCCGGGGGACGTGGATCGGCGTCAACCAACGCGGCGTCGCGAGCTGCGTCTTGAATGGCTACGAGCCTTCGGACGACGCGCTGCGGGACAACCGGCGGTGCCGAGTCGAGGATCGATCATCCCGCGGATCCTCGAGGGGCTGGACGGCGTGGGGCCGGCCCGCCTTCCCGATGCGCTCGATTTCTCCGCCTACCCGTCGTTCACGCTGCTCGTCGCGTCGAAGGACGGCGGGGAGATCCTGCGTTGGCGGCGTGGCGCGGGCCTGACGCGCGAGGTCGTCGTCCCGGGGTTCACGTTTCTGACGTCCTCCTCGTGGCGCGAACCCGACGTCGCGCTCTGGCGACGCCAGGCGTTCGACTCGTGGCGCGCGGCGGCCGGCGAGCCCGAGACGCACGGATTGCCGACCTTTCATGTCGTCGCCCCAGCCGGCGACGAGTCGTCCGCGCCGTTCATGACCCGAAGCGAGAGCGCGACACGGAGCATCACCCAGGTGCGCGTGGACAGGATCGCGCGGCGTGCATCCCCCGACGTGGTGGCCGCGTCGGGGGCGCTCACGGTCATCGACCCGGCGAGCCCCGCTGGCGTCGTTGGATCTCGAAGCCTCGCCCCATCCGCCGCCCTGATCGCCGACGACGAACCCGTGTGAGCCTTCCGCACGACCGCGTTTCTCCCTCGATTGGCCGCGCTTCGAACCGGCCCCGGCGGGCCTCGACGCGCCGTCGGCCTGGCCGAGCTCGATCGGATGTGCGGCGACCTCCCGGCGGCGTCACGGGCGGGGCGTTTCTGGCGTGGACCCTCGACCGACTCCGTGTGGTGAGCGTGCGCGTCGCGGACGCCGGATCTCTCCCGCATCCCGACACATGGACCGTCGTCGTGGTCGCGAATCACCCGTTCGGTGGGATCGAGGGGGATCGCCCTCGCGGGGCGCTCTTGCTCGTCCGTCCCGATGTCAAACTCTTCACGAACTTCCCTCCTCGCCGGCATTCCGCAGCTCCGCGACCTGTCTGCTCCTCGTCGATCCGTCGTCTGGCGCGGGTTCGCCCACGTCAAGCGCTTCGGCTCCGCGGCGCGCTGACGTGGCTCTCACGCGGCGGAGCCTGCGTCGCGGTGTTTCCCGCGGGCGAGGTCGCGTCGATCGATCTTGCCGCCGGCCGGGTCGCCGATCCCGCCGGAGCTCACGATCGCGGGGCTCGCGCGACGTCCCGGCGCGACCGCGATCCCGGTGTTCTTCCCCGGGCGCAATCGATGCGTTCTTCAGATCGCCGGCCTCATCCACCTGGCGTTGCGCACCGCGCTGTTGCCGCGCGAGCTCCTCGCCCGCCGCGCATCGTCGATCGAGCTCCGGGTGGGGACGCCGGTTCCTCCGGCGCGCCTCTCCGAGTTCGCGACGGACGACCGGGCCATCGCCTACCTAGCGCGACCGCACCGAGATCCTCGCGGCGCGCCGATCGCGAGGCTCTGCGATGACCGCGCGATTCAGCCCCGCCGCACGCCCGTTTCGGCCGCGCCGGCTGTCCCGTCCGTTCCCGTAGCCTGGCTCGCGGCCGAGCGGGCTGCGCTCCCCGGAAGCGCATCTGATCGCGAGCGACGACTTGCACGTCTACGTCGCGCGTGCGCCACTCCATCCCGAGGATCTTGCGCGAGATCGGGCGACTGCGCGAGAGGCATTTCGCTTCGCGACGAGCAATACGTAACTGAACGAAGCATAC
>ERZ1370068.10554-contig-9242_pt1 | contig 26326 bp, 38 predicted proteins | sample MGYA00561227_ERZ1370068 | MGnify/ENA primary metagenome ERZ1370068 (study PRJEB38410, sample SAMEA6850437) | metagenome | study: Metagenomic assessment of the ecological functions of the soil: analysis of the soil microbiota associated with the...
GTTGTACTTCGTTCAGTTACGTATTGCCGCACTCGGCGGCGCAATCATGGAAGCGATGCGTCTCTACCCGATCGCCGTCGCACAGATGCGCACCGCCCAACAAAGACCTTCGTGTTCGAAGGCCATCAAATTTATGAAGGCGAGATGATCTACGTCGGCACAAGCGTGCCGCACTTCATCGGAGGAATACTGGCCCAAGGCCAAGACCTTCGACATCGACCGTTGTCAGAGCCACGCGCTGAGCATCTGCAACCCGGCGTGTACTCACCTTCGGCCGCGCCCGCACACCTGCCTGGGCAAGAGCCTTGCCGAAGTGCAGATGGCACTGTCGATGGCCCGCGTGTTCACTAAGCTCGATCTGGAATTGGAGCGCACCCGACTACGTGCTCAAGACCAAGACCGCGCCCACGCCCGGTCCGGCGATGGACTTCGAAGGTTCGTGTGAAAGGTTATCGCCACTAAGCGGCACCAAGAACGTCGCTCCCTGGTCCGCCGCATGTAAAACTAATGACACCTGAGGTGATGGTAAAGAATTGGCGGCCCGGACGCCTGTTCCGGCTCGCCTGCCATATGTCCGCTAATCTTGCCGTCCGTTGTCGGGTGACCGCTTATCGCCCGAAAGCGGAATAGCGGGCAAGCGAGTCCGGAGCAGACACTCAGTGCGATGCCTACCGCTTCGGAATTTTCACGTCACGCTCCGGACTTCGGCAAGCAAGCCGATGAGACGCAACAGGTCGTTCGGTCAACAGACGACTCCAGCTTCTTGCGGGCTACTCACGCCAGAGCGTGGCGTCGTCGAAGCTAAGCCGGCTCAGGGCTTGCCACTGTTCGACCGCGCGCGACCAGAGCTCCCACACGCGTGCGAGCTGCGTGTCGTTCGTCGCGGCGGCGAGCGACGCTCTTCGGCATTCAGGTAGGTGACGTCGCCGAGTGCGAGCGCCTGCGTTGCAGCCGCGCATTCGTCTCGGCGTAGATCGCACGGTAGACGGCCTGCTCGAGCGACGTTCCGACGACGGTTCGACCCGTGCCCGCGCATCAGCACCGCCGTGTGCGACCCCGAGCGCGTCGGCAAGCGCGCCACACCGAGCGCTGCGTTGCGGATCAGCAGGTCGCTGTTCGCCCGCGACGTCGCGGATCTCGAAATGCGCGCTGCCTTGCGCCGAGAAAGTCCGCTCATGTGATAGACCGGCTCGAGCGGCGTGCGCTCGTCACGGCCGAACGGAATGACGCTCGGCGAATGGCTGTGGCACGACCGGCGACCGACGTCCGGGCCGCGCGCGGTAGATCTCGCCGTGGATGAAGCGCTCGAGATACGGCGCGCCGGTCGCTCGCGCGTCTGAGCGCTTGCCGTCGAGATCGAACGTCAGCGATGTCGGCCGGCGTCACCAGCGCGGGCGCCATGCTGCGCGCGAGCAGGTAACGTGCTCGGCCGAGCTCGTGCGCGGACGCTGACGTGACCGAAGCCGTCGACGACGCCTTCGTTGTAGAGGATGCTGATTGGCGATCGCGAGCTTGGTATTGTTTGCGGTGAAATCGGGCGCGCGCAGTGCAAGCGCGTCGTCGTCTTAGGGGAGACGCGCTTGCGGCTATCGCCGCTGCGCGCTGCCCCGACGGGAAGATTCGCATCACCCGGGTCGGCCCTGCGACGCTCATAGCGCGATGTGAACGTTCTTCTGCTGCGTGTAGCTCAGAACCGTCGAGCACTCCTCGCGTCCCTGTCACCTGATTGTATCGCCAGGCAGCGCGCCAGAAGCTGGCGACGCGGCGTCGTGAGCCGATCAGTCACGTAGCCCAGCCGGCGTCGACGCGCGGCAGCGGTGGGCGGTCACGAATCGCGTGAAGATCGAGCAGCTCAGGCCGTACTCGACGGCGTTGGCGGCGTCGCGACATCAGGCACCTCATCAGGCCACTTCAGCACGCGGGGACCGAAAACCTCCTCGTTGGCGATGCGCATCGATTGCGTGACATCATTGGCGTCGGCGCGGCATGGTGGCGCGCGCGCGGATGCGGCTCGCGGACACGCGCCTTCCACCGCACGCGAGCGTCGCGCCATCTTTACGGCCGGCTGCGGTCAGGCGCTCACGCTGTCGAGGTCGCCTGCATTATTTACCATCGTCGTGGCCGGATCCGTCGGCACGCCGGGCCACGAAGCGCCAGAAGCGCGCGACGATGCCGGCGACGACGCGCGGTCGTGGATCGACGCGCGTGGACGAACACGCGCGACGTCGATCCGCACGAGCACCTTGCACACCACGTGAAATTCGTGCGGCCTTTTTGCGCCTGCGATTGCGTCACATCGGCGTCGGCGAAGATGATGGGTTTCTTGCCACCGGCTCGAGCGTCACGTGCTTCAGCCGCTCGGCCGCGCTGCGCATGCGGCGTCGCGTCCGGTCAGCACGCTGCCGATCAGCGCGATGCTGGAGATCAGCGAATGCGCGACCAGCGCCGCGCCGCAGACGCCGCCCGTGACGACGTTAGGCTTTTGGGCGGCTTTGACGGCGCGTCGCCTGAAACAGGCTCCATCATCCGGTACGCCGACAGTGGCGCCTGCTGCGGCAATAAGCGATCGCCCGTGTTGCCAGCCGCGAGCGGCGCTAGCCGCTTCGCGGCGGTGAACATCAGCAGTTGTACGCGACGATCGCGCACAGACGCCGAACGGCTCGCGCACCCTCAGGATTGACAGCGCCACCGTCATATCAGATCGTCTCCCTTTTGCCTCGCCAGCGAGACCCGCAGAAGTATTCGAGCTGCGTGCACGCCGCGCATTGCACGTCGTTTCGATATCTCCGCGGATTGCGCGATTCGCCGCATCGATGAGTGCGAGCTCGCCAGTAACCAGCGGCATGCTGCCGGCGATGTGCCTGTTCCGCCGCCGCGCTCTCGAGAACATGCCGCGCCACGCCGGGAACGCCTGATGCGCGGCGCGCGCCGCATCGCGACGTCTTCAACGCCGCATCGGCCTCCGCACTTGCGAGATACGCCCGCGGGGGTCGGTGTGGCGCCTGCCCGCCGTGCGCGCGATGCCATGCGCCGCCGTAGTAGAGTCGCGATGGCGCGTAACGCGCTTCGGCAACCCCGCGGCGACGATCGCGCTTCCATCACACCCGCTGCTCCGCGCTGTCTGCGCCGCGCCAGCCCATTCGCGTCGCCATCCGGCGCGACGCGTGTGCGTCGTTGCGGTAGGCGGCGACCGCCACCGCGTGCGCAGGCCGTCAGGCAAACGCCATTGCAGCGCGTCGCCGACGTGACGGGCCCGATGCTCACCTGCGCGCGCCATCGCCGCGAGAGATCGATGTCGGACGTCGATCCGCTGGCCGATCCACTTCTCGACCCGACGCCCGCGCAGTCGCCACGCGCCATGCCGCACCTCATCGAAGCCAGAAAGAGCGGCTGTTGGCGACGACCATCAGGCACGGCAGCTGGTAGTGCACCGCCGTCCACAGCGCCGTCACACCCATCAGGCGCCATCGCCCATCATCGCGAACGCGTTCCCATGAAGTACGAGCGCCGCGCCAGTCGTGATCGCCGGGCCGGCACCGATATTGCCGCGCCGCCGCCCTCGAGTCCGGTGATGATCGAGCGGGCGCCGAAGGAAGTCGCGGTACGCGCCGCGTTCAACCAGAGCGGCACTCGCGCTGACGCAGAAACCGACACCTTGCGTGATGTCGTCCTGGCGACGAGAAGCCGCAAGCGACTTCAGCGACAGCTACGTGTGTCGTCGTGAGCCGACGCGTCCGCCATGCGAGCCGCGCGTGGCGCAAAAGGCGCATTACGCGCGCATCGCGCGATGCTACCGGAATCGCCATCGCGCCTCCAGCGCATTCACGAAGCGGCGACGCGATGTCGTCAGATCGCGCGCGGTGCGCGTCCGCCGGCGGCGGCGCGTAGTGGTCTTGCTCCACCCGCGCGCGAGCGCGACGTCGCTGACAGCCGCCGGCACGACCTTGTCGGCCGCGCGCGGCGATGCCAGCGAGATCGGCCAGTCGAGCGCGAGCACGGCAGTGTCGGCGTCACGCGCAACGCGCGGCGATCCGCCTCGGAAGGCGTACCTTTCGGGGTGCGCGTGCAGCGCCCGATGATCCGGTCGAAACGCCGCGGCGACTTTGCAATCCCGTGACCGGCGCGGTGGGGCGCTCACTTCAAGCGTACCGACGCGCGCGTCCCGATAGGCCTGCAGCCGCGACACGCGACCCATCAGGATGACCGGATGTTTCGCGGCGCGCGGCCAGCGCGGCGGCGTCGGCGGCGCGGATCCGGGCGCACCAGCAGGCGGCGGCGGCGCTGAACGCGCAGAAGCATCCGGAAGCCGCAGCGCCTGCGCGAGAGCGGCGCTTCCTGCAGGCCCGCGTGAGGTTGACATAAACCGGCGCGCCACGGCAGCGTCACCGCGAGCTGCGGCGTGCGCAGAAACGCGTCGAGCGCCACCGGCCGACGATTAGTCACTTCCGTGTAGTCGCGGATGAGCGCCCGCAGTCGGCGGCCGTGTGGATCCAGTCCACGGCTGGCGGAACGCGTCGACCGGACGTCGCGCCCGTGCGAGCAGCATCGGCGCGATCGCACCATCAGTTGAAGATCGCGTATCGTCTGGCGTGCATCAAACCCCGACGTTCGAATGCAGCACCGCGCCCATCATCCGGCCCGTCACCTTCGCGTAGCCTTGCGCGATGGCGACGACCGACTCGTGCAGGCAGAGAAATCTGCGGCGCTCGTTGCCGAGCACCCAGGTTGACGGAGGAGAAGGTCGTGCAGGCCGCGATAGCGCCGGGATTCAGTGCAAAGGTAAGGAGACGCCGAGCTCACGCAGCATCAGCGCGCGATCGTCGCGCGTGAGGCTGCGGCGGCGCGAACGGAACAGAGCGTTTCGGGAAGCGGCGTGCAAGAAGATGCCAGTGTGCCCATCGGTCAGCAGGGTTGAGACTTGTTGCGAAAAACGCGACGACGAACGTCACGACCTCTTACCACGCGATCCATCAGCGGTTGCCAACGGCGCTACCGCCGCATTCGCGCACGCGCGCGCGTGAATCGCGACGAACCCCCGAGGAACACCGGGGCGAACGGGCTCGCCGGATGCTGGTCGGCTCGTGCGAGCGATCTCCCGAAACGCGCCCGCGATTGATGACGATGGGCATGGCGATCGGCGGCAACGTCGAGCGCCTCGTCCTGGTCGTGCGACGAACGACTCGTGATCTCGACTTTATCGTGCAGCAGCGCAGCCAGGTCTTGCGCACGCGCGCATCAGAACGCGCCGAACGGCTCGTCGACAGCGCTTTGAAGGCTCGGTCGCAGCGCGCGCGCCAAAGGCGACCGTTGCCGCTAGCCGCCCGACAACTTCTGGTGCGGATAATGGCGGCGGCGAGCGTTTCCAGCTCGACGCGCTTCAGCAGATCGCGCACCTTCGCGCGGATTTCCGGCAGCTCCGGCGGACGCTGGCGGCGCGCGGTCGGACGTCGAGGCCGAACGCCTGCGACGTTGGCGGCGACCGTCCGTCATGTGGGCGAACAGCGCGTAATGCTGGAAGACAGAAGCCGACGTTGCGCTTCGCGCGCCGGCGTTCCGGTAACGTCGACCGTGCAGCAGGACCCGGCCGCTGTCGAGCGGATCGAGGCCGGCGGCGATGCAGCGACGTCTTCCTCCCTGGTAGCCGGAAGGCGACCGAGGACGGCGATGAGCTCGCCGGCGCGCACGTCGACGTCGATTTGATCCAGCGCAACCACGTTGCCGAACCGTCGCAGTGACGCCGTCGAAGCGGATGCTCACCGCGTCGGCCCTCCCTGGAGGGCGGGCTGCTGCGCCAGCCGCGCCTCGGCCAGCGCGTTTGCAGCGCAACGATGACGAGTTACCCAGCACCAGCAGTAAGCGATTCGGCGAAGGCCGCGGCAGAACTGATACTCGCGCTGTAGAGGATCTCGACATGCGGCGGCGCGCGTATTGGTCGCGCCACGGATGTGCCCCGAGACCACCGCCAGACACGGCGCCGAATTCGCCGGCTACGCGCGCCGTACAGAGAGAATCACGCGCCGTAACGCGAGTCCCCACCATGCCCGGCAGCGTCACGCTGCGACGGAACATCTGGGCGCCAGCCGGATCGCGCCGAGCAGGGGCACGGCGGCTTCCTCGCTGCGCGCGTCCTCGCGCCTCCATCGCCGGAATCGGCTCGCGCGCGACGAGCGGCACCGTGACGAAACGTCGTCGCGAGCACGATGCCAGGCACGGCGAAAATCTCCTGCATCGAGCGCGTCAAACACGAGCGCCCCGCCGAGCCAGCCGCGCCGTGCCCGGGCGACGACGTAGCATCGCGCCCCGCGATCGCCGGCGACACCGACAGCGGCAGGTCAGATGAGCGTGACGAGCACGCTTTCTCCCGCGTGAAGTCGAACTCTGGCGATCGCCCATGCGGCAGCGACGCCAGAATGCGCGGTTGCAGGGCACGGCGATCGCGACGACGATCAGCGCCAGCCGCAGTGCGGCGAGCGCGTGCCGGCCTCGGCGATAGCGGCGCTGCGCCCAGGCACGCGGCGGCGCCCTGGCCAGCTGCTGCGCCGGCGAGGACGAACGCGAGCGGCAACGCACCAGTACCAGCGCGACGAATGCGCCATCGCGAGGGCGATGAGCAGGCGCCGCTCCCACGCGGTGCGTGACGTCGCCGCGCCGGGCGCCAACCGGCGGACGCATCGGTTATGTCCTGGGCGCGGCCGTCATCGCATCATCGCGTCGATGCCGGTCGGTCCACTTGCCTGCGGCGCGTTGATTTACGCGAGCAAGGCGCGCAACGACGTGACCGGCACGACGGCGGCAATCGCCGTCGCGCTGCTGTAATCGTATTGCTCGAGCTTGGTGACGATCAGCAGCGGCGCGATCTCGGACACCATGGGAATATTGCCGGCGTGAAGATCGCCGATCCGTATTCGCCGACGGCGCGCGCGAACGACAGCGCGAATCCCGTCAACAGCGCCGGCAGCAGCGCGGGGAACACGACGCGCGCGAACGTCTGCCGGCGCGACGCCGAGCGTCCGCGCAGCTTCCTCGAATTCCGGGCGTCATCGACGCGAGCACCGTTGCACGGGTACGCGACGAACGGAAGACCGACGAACGTCAGCGCGACAACGATGCCGAGCGGCGTAAAGGCGACGTATGCTGCGCGCCGCGAGCACACGCGCGATCCAGCCGTTGCCGGCGAGCAGGCCGGTCAGCGCGATGCCGGCGACGGCTGTCGGCAGCGCGAACGGCAGGTCGATCAGCGCGTTCATCAGTCGCCGGCCGGAAACGCATAGCGTCGCACCCACGCGAGCAGCAGCCCGAAAACCGCGTCGATCAGCGCGGCGGCGAGCGCCGCCGGGAACGTCAGCCAGCTCGCGAGCACCCGCGCCGATCCGATGATCGACGGCAGCTCGCGCCAGCCGAGCCTGCGCGGTCATCACGAACGTCGCCGACAGCGGAATCAGCACGATCAGCGACAGGTAGACGAGCGCAGCATACCCATCGAGAGGCCGAACCCCGGCAGCGTTCGGCGCCGCGCGCGCACCGACCGGGCCGGCCGAAAATACGCGCCGCCCTCGGCGTCGAATGCCTGCGCGATCGCGAGGTTGCGGTCGAGGGCGGCGGATGCGTTCATGTCGCGACCTTAGGGAACATCAGTGCTTCAGGTAGATCTGGTCAGAATGTGCCGCCGTCGGCGAAGTGCGTGCGATGGGCGGCGTGACCAGTCGCCGAAACAGCGGCTCAACGGATAGAGCTCGAGTGCGGCGAACTCGCCGCGGTGCTGCGCCGCGACGGCGGGCAGCGTCGGCCGGTAGTGGTTGCGCGCGGCGATTTCCTGCCCCTGCGGCGTATACAGGAATTCGACGTACGCCCGCGCGACCTTGCGCGTGCCGCGTCTTGTCGACGACCTTGTCGACGATCGCGACGGGCGGCTCGGCGATGATGCTGAGCGGACGGCACGACGACGTCGACGTTGCTCGGGTCCGAGCTCTCTGCATCGAGCCAGGATACGCTTCGTTCTCCCACGCGATGCATCAGCGTCGCCGATGCCGCGCTGCGACGAACGCGTCGTGGTCGCGCCGCGCGCGCCGGAGTCGAGCACCGGCACGTTCGCTGTAGAGCTTGCGTCGACGAACTCAGCTTCGCCGCCGCGTGAGCCGTCCTGCGCTTCGCGCGTAGCCCCAGGCGGCAAGGTAGTTCCAGCGCGCGCCGCCCGACGTCTTCGGGTTCGGGGTGATCGACCTGAGACGCCGGGCTTGACCAGGTCGTCCCAGTCCTTGATCGCCTTCGGGTTGCCCTTGCGCACCAGGAACACGATGCGTCGACGTGTAGGGCGAGCTGTTGTGCGGCAAGCTGCGTCTGCCAGTCCCGGCAGCATGCTGGCCGTTGACGGCGATCGCGTCGATGTCGTAGGCGAGCGCCAGCGTCACGACGTCGGCCTCGAGGCCGTCGATCACGCGCGCGCCTGCTTGCCCGAGCCGCCGTGCGACTGCTGGATCGTCACGCGTCTCGCCGGTCTTCGCCTTCCAGTCCTTGGCGAACGCAGCGTTCATGTCGTGGTAAAGCTCGCGCGTCCGGATCGGCTGCGAGACGTTCGAGCAGCGTGACGTCCGTGTGCGCGCAGCGTCGGCGACGCGGCGATCATCAGCGACAGCGCCATCAGTCCTCTGTTCATTGCTGTTCTCCTCATCACGGTTTAAGCGTCGTCACAGGGCGCGCCGGATCATTCCCGCCGCGACGGTTCCGTTCGTCGCTTCGTCGACGAGGATGAAGCTGCCCGTCGATCGATTAGCCGCATAGGCGTCGCGGCGATCGGCTCGGCGAGGTCGAGCGCGACGTGGCCGATGTCGTTCATCGCGAGCGTCTCCGGCGCGGGCTCGGACGCATGCGTCGAGACATTCCAGCGCCGTCGATGCCTGACGCGCGCGCGGATCTCGCGCGTCGTGCCTGCAATCGTACGTCCGCGCGACGTTCAGCGGTTCGGCGCCGAGCCGGGACAACGTCGCCGGCGACCTTCGACGTCGCCGTCGCCTGATCGGCGCGCACGAGCATGTCGCCGCGCAACGTCAGTCGCATCGTCGAGGAACAGCGTGACGTCTCTCGTGCCGGCGCGCCACCGACCGGCGGGCGTCGAGCACGAATGTCGCGAACGCGCGTCGTGCGGCCCGACGGAAGCACGCTGACGGCGTCGCCGACGTGTACGGAGCCCGACTCGACGCGTCCCATGTAGCCGCGCGTCGTCCCCGACAGCCGCGCGACGAATTGCACGGGAAAGCGGAAGGGTACGCCCGCCGGAGCCTCGGGAATCTGCGCAGTTTCAGGATGTCGAGCAGCGTCGGACCGGCATACGCAGCCGAGGTTCGCGCCGCGGTCGACGATCATGTCGCCATGCAGCGCTGCGACGGCAGCGACGTGCTGCGTGGCCGATATGCCCGGAGTCGTCGGCAAACTGCCGGAATGCGCCGACGATCGCGCGCGTACGCATCCTGCCGATAGTCGACGACGTCCATCTTGTTGACGGCGATCAACGAGATGCGGAATGCCGAGCAGATGCGATGGCGCGCATGGCGCCGCGTCTGCGTCGACGACGCCGTGCCGCGCGTCGACCAGCAGCACCGCCAGTTGCGCGGTGCTCGCCGCCGGTGACCATGTTGCGCGTGTACTGCTCGTGGCCCGGCGCGTCGGCGATGATGAACTTGCGCCGCGGCGTCGCGAAGTAGCGGTACGCGACGTCGATCGTGATGCCCTGCTCGCGCTCGGCGACGAGGCCGTCGGTCAGCAGCGACGAGGTCGACGCGCTCGGCCGCGCCGCCTGCGCGACGTGCGCTCGATCGCCGCCGAGCTGGTCGGCGAGGATCGCCTTCGTGTCGTGCAGCAGCCGGCCGATCAGCGTGCTCTTGCCGTCGTCGACGCTGCCGGCGGTGAGGAAGCGCAGCACGCCGTGGTCGATCCGGTCGATGCGTCGATTGCACGCCATCAGAAGTACCCCGCGCGCTTGCGCAGTTCCATCGAGCGCGTCGTTCGTCTGGTCGTCGAGCCGCGTCGCACCCGCGCTCGGTGATCGTCGTCGCGGCCGTTTCGGCGATGATCGCGTCAACGGTGCCCGCCATGCGATGCTACCGGCGCCGTGCAGGTGATGTCGCCGACGGTGCGAAAGCGCATCGACAGCGTCTGCGCGCGCTCGTCCGCGCGGACCGGCGTCAATTCGGTGCACGAGCCCACGCGTTGCGCCGCCGCACGACGCTGCGCTGATGCGCGAAGTAGATCGACGGGACGCCGAGGCGCTCGCGGCCGATGTATTGCCACACGTCGAGCTCGGTCCAGTTGCTGATCGGGAAACACGCGCACGTGCTCGCCCGGCGTGAACGCGCGCGTTGTAGAGGTTCCACAGCTCGGGGCGCTGGTTGCTGCGGATCCCACTGGCCGAACTCGTCGCGGAACGAGAAGATCCGCTCCTTGGCCCGTGCCTTCTCCTCGTCGCGACGCGCGCGCCGCCGATGCACGCGTCGAAGCCGAATTCCGCGATCGCGTCGAGCAGCGTCACCGACTGGTGCGCGTTGCGGCTTTCGGTCGGCCGCCGCAGCACGACGCGGCCGCTGCGCGATCGAATCCTCGACGCGTGCGCACGATCAGCCGCTCGCCGAGCTCGGCTGCGCGCCGGTCGCGAAACGCGATCACTTCGGGAAAGTTGTGACCGGTATCGACGTGCAGCAGCGGAAACGGAAAGCGGGCCGGGCCGGAACGCCTTCTCGGCGAGGCGCAGCAGCACGAGCGAGTCCTTGCCGCCGGAGAACAGCAGCACGGGATTGGCGCACTGGCCCGCGACCTCGCGCAGGATGTGAATCGCCTCGCGCTTCGAGCCAGCCGAGATGGCGGTTGTCGAGGGCGCTCATGGCAAACGCTCCGCCATCGCGACGCGAGCAAGAGCGATGGGCGGATGCAGCCCGCATTCCTTGTGCTCCGCGTGCTCCACCACCAGCGCCCCGATCGAGGGTCTTCGCCCGGCGCGACGGCGCGAGTGCACGGCGCGCAGCCGATGCTCAGGGTAGCCGCGGTCGTGCAGCGCGTTGTAGGGAACGTCGTTCTGCCGCAGGTAACGCCACACGTCGTCGTGCGTCCACCACGCGAGCGGCGCGAACTTGGCGAGGCCGTGGACGTCGTCCGTTGTTTCGGGCACGACGTCGGCGCGATCGGCCGACTGCTCGCGGCGCAGCCCGGTCAGCCAGGCGCGCTTGCCGGCGAGCGCGCGCGCCAACGCAGCTCGACCTTGCGCACGGCGCAGCACGCGCGTCGCACGTCGACACTGCGCCGGAAGCCATTGACGCCGTGGCGCGCGATCAGGGACTCGACGGCGTTCGCCTCGGGGAAATGAACGACGACGTCGATTCCGTAGCGATCGCGAACGCGGTCGATCAGTGTCTGCGTCTCCTCCGGCAGGCGCCCGGTGTCGAGCGTGAAGATGCCGATGTCGAGCCGGTCGCGCGCGATGAGGTCGACCAGCACCATGTCCTCGGCGCCGAAGCTCGACGCGAACACCGCCGGTCCGTGCTCTTCGGCGACCCGGTGCAACAGCGCCTTCGCCGCTGCGACGCTGGTCGTACAGCGGGTCCACGACCATCGCTCGCTCCGTTGTGCAATGCAACGGAAGTACGATACGGAAGCGATCGCCTAACTAAAAGGAATAAATAGTGCTTGCGTTATACCTCAATGGAATTTTGCGGGTGACCTGCGCAGTGCACTCGGATCGCGGAGGTTGCCGCCGCCCAAAAGCGCCGATCAATGCAGCTTGATGTGAGGCTCCGTGCGTCGCGTGATCATCCGCGCCGCCGGTGTCGAGCGCCATTTTCCAGAAGCCGTGCAGCGCGAGCTCGTGCATCTTGTAGAGCGACAGGTACATCATCCGCGCGAACCAGCCCTCGAGCCACAGGTTGCCGCCGGTGAGGCTGCCCATCAGATTGCCGACCGTCGAGTACTCGCCGAGCGACACCAGCGAGCCGAAATCGCGATAGCGCCACGGCCGTAGCGGCTTGCCGGCCAGCCGGGCGCGGATCTGCTTCACCATGTGCGACGCCTGCTGATGTGCCGCCTGCGCGCGTGGCGGCACGACGGCGCCGTCCTTGCCGAGCCACGGGCACGCGGCGCAGTCGCCGAGCGCGAACACGTCGTCGTCTCGCGTCGTCTGCAGCGTGGGCCGCACGACGAGCTGGTTGATCCGGTTCGTTTCGAGGCCGTCGAGCTCGCGCAGGAAATCAGGCGCCTTGACGCCGGCCGCCCACACGACGAGCTCCGCCGGGATCACCTCGCCGGTCGCGAGCTTCACGCCGTCGGGGAGCACCTCGGCGACGCGCGACGACGTGCGGACGTTGATGTTCAGGTTGCCGAGCAGCTTGGCGGCGGTATCGGACAGCCGCTTCGGCAGCGCGGGCAGCACGCGATCGGCCGCCTCGATGACGATGAGCCGCATGTCCTTGTCGGATCGATGCGGTCGAGGCCGTACGACACGAGCGTGCGCGTCGTGTTGTGCAGCTCGGCGGCGAGCTCGACGCCCGTCGCGCCCGCGCCGATGATCGCGACGTGCAGCTGGTCGGGACGCAACGGTTGCGTTTGTGTGTGCGCGCGCATGTACGCGTTGACGAGCCGGCGATGGAACCGCTCGGCCTCGACCGGATCGTCCAGCGCGATCGCGTACTCGTGCGCGCCCGGCGTGCCGAAGTCGTTGGTCCGGCTGCCGATGCAGATGACGAGCGTGTCGTAGTCGATCGTCCGCGGCGGTGCGACTGGGTCGCCGTCTTCGTCGATGAACGCCGCAACATGCACCTGCCGCCGCTTGCGGTCGAGCCCCGTCATCTCGCCGATCCGGTAGCGGAAGCAATGCCAATGCGACTGCGCCAGATAGTCGGTGTCGTAGACGGCGATATCCATGCTGCCGGCGGCGATCTCGTGCAGGTGCGGCTTCCAGAAGTGCGTTCGCGCACGCTCGATGAGCGTGATTTCCGCGCGTCCGTGCCGGCCGAGCGAGTCGCCGAGCTTCGTCGCGAGCTCGAGACCTCCGGCACCGCCGCCGACGATGACGACGCGATGCGGGGTGCTGCTCGGAGATGCGTCAGCAGCACCCACGTCGCACGCCCTGAACAGCCGCTCGCGCGATCCGTTTCCGTCACCCGGCCGCAGCAGGCATGTGATCTTCGGTCTGGTCGAGCACTTCTTCCGGTTCCTCGGCTTCGATCGCCGATTCCTGGTTCAGCACGCGATTCATCCGCGCTTCGTCGAGCTCGCCGCACCAGCTGCCCGACGACGACCGTCGCGACGCCGTTGCCGACGAGGTTCGTCAGCGCGCGCGCTTCCGACATGAAGCGATCGACGCCGAGGATCAGCGCGAGCCCGGCGACCGGCACGTGGCCGACGGCGGACAGCGTTGCCGCCAGCACGATGAACCCGCTGCCGGTGACGCCGGCAGCGCCCTTCGACGTCAGCAGCAGCACCCCGAGCAGCGTCAGCTCCTGCTGGATGGTCATCGGCGTGTTCGTCGCCTGCGCGACGAACACGGCCGCCATCGTCAGGTAGATCGACGTGCCGTCGAGGTTGAACGAGTAGCCGGTGGGAATGACGAGGCCCGACGGTGGACTTCTTCACGCCGAGGTTCTCGAGCTTGGCCATCATCCGCGGCAGCACGCGATTCGGACGACGACGTGCCGAGGACGATCAGCAGCTCCTCCTTGATGTAGCGGATGAACTTGAGGATCGAGAAGCCGTGCAGCCGCGCAATCAGCCCGAGCACGACGAGGATGAAGATCAGGCAGGTCAGGTAGAACGTTGCCCATCAGCTTGCCGAGCGACAGCGAGCGAGCCGACGCCGTACTTGCCGATCGTGAACGCCATCGCGCCGAACGCGCCGATGGGCGCGACTCGCATGATGTAGCCGACGATCGCGAACAGCACGTGCGACGTCTTCTCGATCCAGTCGAACACCAGCGTGCCGCGGCCGCCGAACTTGTGCAGCGCGAATCCGAACAGCACGGCGAACAGCAGCACCTGCAGGATCTCGCCTTTGGCGAACGCGTCGACGACGGTGTTCGGAATGACGTTCAGCAGGAAGTCGGTCGTGCTCTGCCATCTGCCCGGGCTTCGTGTAACGCCGCGATGCCTTTCGGTGTCGAGCGTCGCCGGATCGACGTTCATGCCGGCGCCCGGCTGCACGACGTTGACGATCGTGAGGCCGACGATCAGCGCGATCGTGCTGACGACCTCGAAATAGAGCAGCGCATAGCCGCCGGTCTTGCCGACCTTCTTCATGTCCTCCATGCCGGCGATGCCGACGACGACCGTGCAGAAGATGATCGGCGCGATGATCATCTTGATCAGCTTGATGAAGCCGTCGCCGAGCGGCTTCATCGCCGTCGCCGGTCTGCGGGAAGAAGTGCCCGAGCAGAACGCCGATGACGATCGCGACGATCACCTGCAGATAGAGCGACGCGTACAGTGGTTTGCGGGTGGCCTGCATCGAATCCTCCGTCGATTGCGTGAGCGATACGCGGATGACGCTACTTCTTCCGGACCGGCGGAAGGTCCGTGCAGACGCCTTCGAACAGCTTCGGCCGCCATGCCGATCGATTCGGACAGCGTCGGGTGCGGGTGGATCGTCTTGCCGATGTCGACGGCGTCGCAGCCCATCTCGATCGCCAGCGAAATCTCGCTGATCAGGTCGCCGGCGTGCGTGCCGACGATGCCGCCGCCGATCACGCGATGCGTCGCGTCGTCGAACAGCAGCTTCGTGAATCCCTCGTCGCGACCGTTGGCGATCGCGCGTCCGGACGCCGCCCACGGAAACATCGCCTTCGCATACTTGATCCCCTGCGCCTTGCATCTCGTCCTCGGTGACGCCGGCCCACGCGACTTCGGGATCGGTGTACGCGACCGACGGGATCTGCCGCGGCGTCGAAGAACGATTTCATCCCCGCCGCCGACCTCGGCCGCGACGTGGCCTTCGTGCACGGCCTTGTGCGCGAGCATCGGCTGGCCGATGATGTCGCCGATCGCGTGAATGTGCGCGACGTTCGTGCGCATCTGCTTGTCGACGGCGATGTAGCCGCGGTCGCCGACGGCGATGCCGGCCTTCTGCGCGTCGATCGCCTTGCCGTTGGGACTGCGGCCCGACGGCGACGAGCACCATGTCGTACAGCTGCGGGCCGGCGGGCGCCGCGGCGCCTTCGAACGCGACCTCGATGCCCGCCTTCGTCGCCTTCGCCGAGACCGTCTTCGTCTTCAGCATCAGGTTGTCGAAGCGCGGCGCGTTCTTCTTCTCCCACACCTTGACGAGGTCGCGATCAGCGCCGGTCATCACGCCGTCGAGCATCTCGACGACGTCGATCCGCGTGCCGAGCGACGAATAGACGTTCGCCATCTCGAGCCCGATGATGCCGGCGCCGACGACGAGCATCCGCTTCGGCATCGACGGCAGCGTCAGCGCGCCGGTGGAATCGACGATGCGCGGATCGTCGGGCATGAACGGCAGCTTCACCGCCTCGCTGCCGGCCGCGATGATCGCCTTCTGCGAACCGGACGACCTTCTTCTCGGCCGTCGGCTCGCGTCCCGTGCCCGACGTCACCTGCACTTCGATATGGTGCGCGTCGAGGAAGCGGCCGATGCCGCGGATCACGTCGACCTTGCGCGCCTTCGCCATGCCCATCAGGCCGCCGGTCAGCTTCTTCACGACGCCTTCCTTGAAGCCGCGCAGCTTGTCGAGGTCGATCGCCGGTGCGCCGTACGTGATGCCGTGCGCGCCCATCGCCTTCACTTCGTCGATGACCGCCGCCGTGTGCAGCAGCGCCTTCGACGGAATGCAGCCGACATTGAGGCACACGCCGCCGAGCGACGCGTACCGCTCGACGAGCACGGTCTTCATCCCGAGGTCCGCCGCGCGAAACGCCGCCGAATAGCCGCCGGGACCCGCGCCGAGGACGAGCATCTCGCACTCGACGTCGGCGCGGCCGGCGTACGTCGCGGCACCAGGGCCCGGCGCGCGGAGCGGCCGGTAGCAGGTGCCGCGGATTTCGCGGCGGGCGCCGCGGTCGATGGCGATGCATGGTCGGCGAGGGCGGCGCGCGCGGCCTTGCCGGCGGCCGGCGTTGGCCGCCGTGCCGGCGGCCGCGCCGCTGTCGAGTGTCAGCAACGCACTGCCCTTCGGAGACCTTGTCGCCGACTTTCACCGCCACGGACTTCACGACACCCGCAGACGGCGACGGCACGTCCATCGTCGCCTTGTCCGATTCGAGCGTGACGAGCGAATCCTCGGGCTTGACGGTATCGCCGGGCTTCACCAGCACCTCGATGACGGGCACGTCATTGAAGTCACCGATGTCCGGCACGTTCACTTCGACGATGGCCATTTCGTGTTTCCCCGGAAATGCGTTAGACGAGCACGCGTCGCATGTCGGCGAGCAGCGCGGCGAAGTGGGCATTGAAGCGCGCGGCGGACGCGCCGTCGATGACGCGATGGTCCCACGACAGCGACAGCGGCAGCACGTAGCGCCACGCTGCCGTCTTGCCGTCGGACGACACCTGCTTCCAGAACGAGCGGCACACGCCCATGATCGCCACTTCCGGCGCGTTGATGATCGGCGTGAAATAGATGCCGCCGATGCCGCCGAGGCTCGAGATCGTGAAACGAGCCGCCCTGCATCTGGTCGGGCTTCAGCTTGCCGTCGCGCGCGAGCTTCGCGAGCTCGCCCATCTCCTGCGCGATCTGCACGACGCCTTTCTTGTCGGCGTCGCGGATCACCGGCACGACCAGGCCCTGCGGCGTGTCGGCGGCGAAGCCGATGTGGTAGTACTTCTTGAGGACGAGGTTGTCGCCGTCGAGCGAAGCGTTGAACTCAGGGAATTTCGCGAGCGTCGCGCACGCGCCGCCTTGATCATGAACGCGAGCATGCTGACACGCGGACGCCGCTCTTCTCGTTCTCCTTGTTCAACTGCACGCGGAAGGCTTCGAGATCGGTGATGTCGGCGTCGTCGTGATTGGTGACGTGCGGGATCATCACCCAGTTGCGATGCAGGTTGGCGCCGGAGATCTTCTTGATCCGCGACAGCGGCTTCGTTCGATCGGACCGAACTTCGCGAAGTCGATCTTCGGCCACGGCAGCAGGTCGACACCCACGCTCGGACGCCGCGCCGGCGGCTGCGCTGCGCCGCTTTCGGCGCAGGCGCCGCGCCACCTTCGCCGCACGCCTCGACGTCTTCCTTCAGGATGCGTCCCTTGTCGCCGCTGCCCTTTCACGCTGCCGAGGTCGACGCCGCGCTCGCGCGCGAGCTTGCGCACGCCGGGGCCCTGCGTACGCGTAGCGACGAACGACGCTTCATCGACGCGCGCTGCCGCGGTGCCGCCGGCGGCGATTGCGCGGCCGGTGGCGCCGTGGCGCTGCGCGTTGCGCCGACGCTCGCGGCAGGCGTGGCTGCCGCGCGTTGCCGCCAGCCGCAGCAGGGCGCTGCGGACGGATCGCCGGTGACCGCGCCCGTCAACCAGCGTCAGCACGACGCGTCCCTTCCGAACACCTTGTCGCCGACCTTGACCTTGAGCGTCCTGCGACTGTTCCCGCACGAACGGCGCGGGCACGTCCATCGTCGCCTTGTCCGATTCGAGCGTGACGAGGCGCGTCTTCGGCCTTGACGGTAGTCGCCCGACCTTCACCGAGCACCTCGATGACCGGGACGTCCTTGAAATCGCCGATGTCGGGCACGCGCACTTCCGCGACGCCGCCCGACGACTGCGTCAGGTGCCGGCGGCGGCGAGACCGCCGTCTTCGCCGGTGCCGCCGGTGCAGCCTTCGCCTCGGCCGCGCGCCGATTCCACGCGCGCGATGAGACGTTCCTTCGCTGACCTTGTCGCCGACCTTCACCTTGAGCTTGCCTTGACCGTACCCGCGAGCAGGCGACGGCACGTCCAGCGTCGCCTTGTCCGACTCCAGCGAAACCGAGCGAGTCTTCCGCCTTCACGGTGTCGCCCGGCCTTGACCATCACCTCGATGACGGGCACATCCTTGAAGTCGCCGATATCCGGCACCTTGACTTCGGTCGCGGCTGCCATGTCGCCCAGGTCCTGTCGTTGTGCGTTCGAATGGCGCGTCATTGCTCGCACGCGGTACTCGTCGCTTCACACGGTCCACGGATCGGGCCGCTCGGTGTCGAGCCCGTATTTCGCGATCGCCTGCTCGACCGACCTCGGCCTTGATCGTCGCCGTCGTCGGCCAGCGCCTTCAGCGCCTGCCACGGCGCACGTAGTAGCGGTTGACCTCGAAGAAGCGGCGCAGCTTCGACGCGGTAGTCGCTGCGGCCGAAGCCGTCGCGTGCCGAAGTGACCTCGAAGCGGCGCGGAATGTGCCGAGCGCACCTGATCGGCGTAGCACCCGCATGTAGTCGGTCGCCGCGATCGACGGGACCGGCGTGTCCGTCGAGCGCCGATTCGACGATAGCTCTTGCGGCGCGGCTTCGTACGGATGCAGCAGGTTCCAGCGCTCGGCGCTCATGCCCGTCGCGACGCAGCTCGTTGAAGCTCGTCGCGCTCCAGATGTCGCTATTCGACCTTGCAGTCGTCGCGCAGGAGGTCCGCCGCGGCCATCACCTCGCGCAGGATCGTGCCGCGAGCCCATCAGCTGCACGCGCGACCGCTCTGCCCTTGCGGCCTCTCCTGCAGCAGGTACACGCCTTTGACGATGCCCTCCTCCGCACCCTCGGGCATTGCCGGGTGCGGATAGTTCTCGTTCATCAGCGTGATGTAGAAGTAGACGTCCTCCTGCTCCTGGTACATCCGGCGGAGGCCGTCGCGCACGATGACGACGACCTCGTAGGCGAACGTCGGATCGTAGGAGATGCAGTTGGGAATCGTCGACGCCAGCACGTGGCTGTGCCCGTCCTCGTGCTGCAGCCCTTCGCCGTTCAGCGTCGTGCGGCCCGCCGTGCCGCCCAGCAGGAAGCCGCGGCGCGCATGTCGCCGGCGAGCCACGCGAGATCGCCGACGCGCTGCAGGCCGAACATCGAGTAGTAGATGTAGAACGGGATCATCGGCACGTTGTTCGTGCTGTACGACGTCGCCGCGGCGATCCACGAGCTCATCGCACCCGCCTCGTTGATGCCCTTCCTGCAGCACCTGGCCGGCCTTGTCCTCGCGGTAGTACATCAGCTGGTCGGCGTCCTGCGGCTTGTAGAGCTGTCCGACCGACGAATAGATCCCGAGCTGCCGGAACATCCCTTCCATGCCGAACGTCCGCGATTCGTCCGGGACGATCGGCACGATGTACTTGCCGATCGCCTTGTCGCGCACCAGCGTCGCCCAGCATCTGCACGAAGGCCATCGTCGTCGAGATCTCGCGCTCGCCCGCTGCTTTGCAGCAGCCGCTCGAAATTCGCAAGCGGCGGCGCGCGGCAGCGATGCGGACTTGCGCCGGCGCTGCGGCAGGCAGCCCGCCGAGCGCGGCGCGACGCGTCCTGCAGGTACGTCATCTCGGGACTGTCTGGCGGCGAGCGTGATGAACGGCATCGTCGGCGATCTTGTCGTCGGGCATCGCGAATGTCGAAGCGGTCGCGGAACTGCTTCAGCGCAGTCCTGCGTCATCTTCTTCGCCTGGTGCGAGATCATCTGGCCCTCGCCCGACTCGCCCATCCCGTAACCCTTGACCGTCTTCGCGAGGATGACGGTCGGCTGGTCCTGGTGCTTCGACCGCGGCCGCGTACGCGGCGTAACACCTTGAACGGATCGTGGCCGCCGCGGGAGAGCTTCCACACTTCGTCGTCGGAGAGGTCCGCGACCAGCGCCTTCAACTCGGGCGAGTTGAAGAAATGCTCGCGCACGTACGCGCCGTTCTTGCTCTTGAAGTCCTGGTACTGGCCGTCGACGCACTCTTCCATGCCGCTTCAGCAGGATGCCCGCCTTGTCCTTGGCGAAGAGCTTGTCCCACGTCGAACCCCAGACGACCTTGATCACGTTCCAGCCGGCGCCGCGAAACACGCCTTCCAGCTCCTGGATGATCTTGCCGTTGCCGCGCACCGGCCCGTCGAGCCGCTGCAGGTTGCAGTTGATGACGAAGATCAGGTTGTCGAGCTTCTCGCGGCCCGCCATCGAGATCGCGCCCAGCGATTCCGGCTCGTCGCATTCGCCGTCGCCCAGGAACGCCCACACCTTGCGGTTGTCGGTCGTCGCGAGGCCGCGACCCTCGAGATACTTGAGGAACCGCGCCTGGTAGATCGCCATCAGCGGCCCGAGCCCCATCGACACCGTCGGGAACTGCCAGAAATCGGGCATCAGCCACGGATGCGGATACGACGGAATGCCCTTGCCGTCGCTCTCCTGCCGGTAGTTGAGCAGTTGCTGCTCGGTGAGCCGTCCCTCGACGAAAGCGCGCGCGTAGATGCCCGGCGACACGTGGCCCTGCACGTAGATGAGGTCGCCGCCGTGCGCCTCCGGTCGGCGCGTGCCAGAAATGACCGAAGCCGATGTCGTAGAGCAGCGCCGACGACTGGAAGCTCGCGATGTGGCCGCCCAGCTCCGACGACTCCTTGTTCGCACGCAGGATGATCGCCACGGCGTTCCAGCGGATCGCCGAGCGGATCTTGTGCTCGAGCTCGCGGTCGCCCGGCGACTTTGCTTCCTGCTCGGGTGGGATTGTGTTCGCGTAGGGCGTTGTCAGCGCGAAACGCAGGTCGCGCCCCGATCCGCGATGACTCGTCGCGCAACTTGCGTCAGCAGGATACCTGGCGCGTTCGACGCCCTGGACTGCTGCGCCACCGAGCTGCAGCGAATCGACCCATTCCTGGGTCTCGACGGGATCGTGGTCGTTCAGGATTCCCATGGACGTCCTCCTCGTTGACGTTGGCCGTCTTCGCGAATCGATCTCGCTTTGCGGGTCAGTTGCGCGAGCTCCCGTCAATCCGACGGCAGGCCCTGCACGCGAAACAGCTCTTCCAGATGCGGGCTCATCGGCAGGTTGAGCCGCATGCCCGGACGGCAGCGGCTTCTGGAACCACCGCTCGTAAATGGCGACGATTTCGCGGCTGCCGGCGAGCTTGTGGAACGCCCGCTCCACGACCTCGGCGAATTCCGGATCGTTCTTGGCGATACATGAGCGCGTAGTCGGCGTAGGTGAGGAAATCGCCGACGACGCGAAAATCCGCGGCGGATTTCGTCTCGGCCAGCATGCCATAGAGCTGCACGTCGTCGTTCGCGAAGGCGTCGGCCTTGCCAGCGGCCAGCATCTGAAACGACTCGTCGATGATCGCTCGCGAAAACGAACTTGATGGGGATCTTCTGCCGCTCGGCGAGACTTGGGAACCGCGGTCTCGTGCACCGTGCCGCGCGTCAGCACGACGGTCTTGCCCGCGAGGTCGCGGAAATTCAGGATGCCGCTGCCGCGCCGCACGAGCAGCTTGGTCCCGGTCACGAACATCGTCGGCGAGAACGCCGCGCGTCTTGCGGCGCTCGACGTTATTCGTGGTCGACCCGCATTCGAGGTCGACCGTCGCCCGAGGTTGACGAGATCGAATCGGTTTTCCGGAGACACCGGCTGTGTACTCGACCTTGATATCGCTGCCCGAGCTCGGCGACGACTTCCTCGACGACGATTTCGCAAAGGTCGAGCGAATAGCCCATGGGCTTTCGTTTGGCATCGAGAAACGCAAACGGCGGCGAATTCTCGCGATAGCCGATCCGGATCGCGCCGCTCTCGTCGATCTTCTTCAGCGTTCCCGAATGGGAGATCACGAGCGCGTTAGCTCGGTTGTTGCGCGGACGCGCCGGGCGGCCAGCACAACGCGAGCGCCGCGATCATGAGGCGCGCCGAACCCCCGAGCCGGGACCGTCGAATTCGTGGCTAACCTTAGGCCGCGCGGCCTCGTCGTCTTTGCAACGGACGCCACCCGATCATGCATCGACATCATGGAATACTCCTCCTGCATCGTGACCCCGCAGCACCGTGGCATCGCGGTGGCGCTTTGTACACCGGATAGCAGTGTTTGTGCCAAGGGGGAGCCAATGTCGGCGCGCGTTCGCAAGTCGTTGATTGCCGCAAGGAACGCGCGATCGAATCCATCGTGAAACGCCGTGTGAAGCGCGGGAGCCCGGAATCCTGCGTCCCGCCGTGTGCGGGAAGCCGCACGCGGCGCGGGACTCGCATCAAGGATCGGGCTCGAGATCCTTGGTCGCCCGGATTGCGCACCTCCAGCTCCTGGCGCCATCGTTTACGCGCACTCTTCGCCGCCTCGAACCGCCGCCGCTCGTCGCGCGTCGCCGGTTCGAGCGCCGGCACCGCCGTCCCCTGCCAGAATCGTCAACCGCAACCATCGTGAAAAAGCAGCTGTTCGCGTGACGCACCACCGTGATCGAATGTCCTCGGTGATGACCTTGATTCCGACTTCCATCGACGTCGTGCCGGTGTAGTTGACGGACGCCAGGAACGTGCACCAGCTCGCCGACATGGATCGGCTGCCGGAACATGCACCTGATCTACCGACAAGCGTCACGACGTAGCTTCCGGCGTAGCGACTGGCGCACGCGTAGGCAACCTGGTCCAGCAGCTTGAGGATCGTGCCGCCATGCACGTTGCCGGCGAAGTTGGCCATGTCCGGCGTCATCAACACCGTCATGGCAAGCTGATGGCCGGCAGCGGACCATCGCCGACGTGCGCCAGCGCAGCGCGGCCCGTTCTGGCGTATTTGTGTTCGATGGCGCGCGCGCAGAACTCGCGCCGCGACAGCACGGGCGCATCCGGATGTCGCGCCGCCGCGTGGGCGAGGTAACGCTCCGTAGTCGGGAACGCCAAAGAGCTGCCGATAGATTTTCCAGAGCCCGACGCGACGAAGGCGATCCGTGAACGCTCGCGTCCGGACCCGCCGTGGTGGCCGTCGCCGCGTCAACCGCATTTTCGTTTCGCCCCGGACACGGCGGATCCGCTTTCCAGTGCGTCATGCCGGTGCTCCCACGGATCTCGGGCAAGCGGCGGGATTTCCTTGCGCCGTCGGCTGCGCCTGCTTCATTGCCTGCAGGCAGATCTTCACCGCGTAAGACGCACATCGCGAGCACCAGCAGCGACAAAGAAGCCGCAGACGACCGCGTCCAGGTAGTTGTTGAACGCGACGCGCTGCATCTCCTCGATCGACTTGGCGGGCGCGAGCACCGTGCCCTGCGCCGCGGCCGTCGCTGAACTTGCGCGCCAGCGCGACGAAGCCGATTCGCGGGTCGCTGTGGAAGATCTTCTGCACGCCCGCGGTCAGCGTCGTGATCAGCAGCCACGCCGTCGGCACGAGCGTGACCCAGACGTAGCGCTCGCGCTTCATCTTCACCAGCACGCTGGTGCACAGCAGCAGCGCGATCCCGGCGAGCATCTGGTTGCCCACGCCGAACAGCTGCCACAGCGTGTTGATGCCGCCGAGCGGGTCGACCACACCCTGGTAGAGGAAGTAGCCCCAGAGCCCGACGCACAGCCCCGTGCCGACGACGTTCGCCGGCAGGAACTCGGTGTTGCCGAGCGGCTTGTACACGTGGCCGAGCATGTCCTGGATCATGAAGCGGCCGACCCGCGTGCCGGCGTCCACCGCGGTCAGGATGAACAGCGCCTCGAACAGGATGGCGAAGTGGTACCAGAACGCCTCCATCGACTTGCCGCCGCAGCGCCTGCGCCGAGGATCTGCGCCATGCCGACGGCGAGCGTCGGCGCGCCGCCGGCGCGCGAAAGGATGCGTGTTCTCGCCGATGTCCTTCGCCGTCTGCGTTGATCATGTCCGGCGTGATCGTGAAGCCCCAGCTCGAAGATGACCTGCGCCGCGTTGGCCGCCGTCGTGCCGATGACCGCCGCCGGCGCGTTCATCGCGAAGTAGATGCCGGGGTCGAGCACGCAGGCGGCCGTCAGCGCCATCACCGCGACGAACGATTCGGTCAGCATGCCGCCGAAGCCGATCAGGCGCATGTGCGATTCGCGCTCGACCATCTTCGGCGTCGTTCCCGATGAGATCAGCGCATGGAAGCCCGACACCGCGCCGCACGCGATGGTGATGAACAGGAACGGGAACAGCGTGCCGGAGAACACCGGGCCGGTGCCGTCGATGAAGCGCGTCGTCGCCGGCATCGCCAGCGGCGGCGCGACGAAGTAGATGCCGATGCGCCAGCGCCACGATCGGTGCCGATCTTGAGGAAGGTGCTCAGGTAGTCGCGCGGCGCGAGCATCAGCCACACCGGCAGGCTCGACGGCGATGGCGCCATAGATGATCAGCGCCCACGCGAGCTGCGTGCCGGTCAGCGTGAAGAGCGGGCCCCAGGTCGGATCGTGCGGCGACGGTCTGCCCGAAGAAGAGTCGAGGCGAGCAGCAGCACGACGCCGAACGATCGATGCTTCGCCAACGCGCCCGGGCCGGATGAACCGCATGTAGATGCCCATGAGCAGCGCGATCGGAATCGTCGCGGCGATCGTGAACAGCCCCCACGGGCTGTCGGTGAGCGCCTTCACCACGACCAGGCTCAGCACGGCGAGGATGATGATCATGATGGCGAGCACGCCGACCAGCGCGAGCGAGCCGGGAATCGGGCCCGAGCTCCATCTTGATCATCTCGCCGAGCGACTTGCCGTCGCGGCGCACCGACGCGAACAGCACGATGAAGTCCTGCACCGCGCCGGCGAGCACCACGCCGACGAGTATCCACAGCGTGCCGGGAGGAAGCCCATCTGCGCGGCCAGCACCGGTCCCGACCAGCGGACCGGCGCCGGCGATCGCCGCGAAGTGGTGTCCGTAGAGCACCCACTTGTTGGTCGGCACGTAGTCCATGCCGTCGTTGTGCCGCTCGGCGGGCGTCGGCGCGTGTCGTCGAGCTGCAGCACCTTGTCGGCGATGAACTTGCTGTAGAAGCGGTAGGCGATGAAATAGACGCAGACGCCGCGGTGACCAGCCAGACCGCGCTGACGTTCTCGCCACGGCCGAGCGCCAAGCGCCGCAACGAGAACGCGCCGACGATAGCGATCGCGGGCCAAAGCAAAACCGACATAAGCTTATTCATGGATCCCCCGGGTCGTGGCCTCGATTCGCCAGTAACGTACTTCCATGACCGTCCCGGCGTCGTGTGCATGATTGAGGTGGCGCCATTTGCGCGTACCGGAATTCGCATGGTGCGCCGCCTTCGTTGCGCGAACTAACGTACACCCGCGCCGGCCGATGCACAAGCCAGACGCCGTGGCCCCCTCGGCGGCTCGCTCACTTCCAAAGAACCGCCTCCGCAATGCGATTGAGATCTTGCCGACGCTGTCATAGTTTTGCGAAATTCCAACGACCTTCAGCTTCACGCCTGCAATCTCGATCCGATCGCCCACCGCGGCCCGGCGTCGTGATCCTCAGCAGAATGACTGGCGTCCGCCATGCGGTCTGCCGTGGGTATCGGGGCGCGCTCGCCAACTGCGCGACGAGCCCAGATTCGGCCCCCATGAATCGAGCGACAGAGCACGCCTCTTCAATGCTTCGCCGGAGGATGGTCCGCGCCTGCGTCCGTACCACGCGGCTCGTTCGTCACGCGCACCTGGTGTCGCGATCGAACACTTCGACACCGACCCGGTGCGCGCGAAAGACGCTTCGGCGCGATCCTTCAGCGCAACGTCATCATCTCCGCAAAGCCGTAGCGGGCGGAATGCGCGCCGTCGAGGGTACCGCGCAGGAACGGACGAGGACGCCGGCGAAATTGCTCACTGCTGCCATCGATCGCGGAACCGACTCGCTGGACAGGGGTTCGATGACAAACGGAATTCTCCTCGAGGATCCGGCGAAGCCATCCACGACCCCGGCCAAACCAACAGACTCGGGCGATTCGCCGCCAGGACCGTCGCGGGCGAATCTGCTCGGCGAGGGGTATCGCCGGCACGAATCACGAGCTCCAGCACCGAATCCTTGCGGAGCTCGCCTTCGATCGAAACCAGATAGGGATTCCACAGGATAGGCGTTGAAATCGGTAAGGACGGACCAGACGTCCCTCCGCTTTCGCGCCGATCTGCATCTCCGCGTCGAGTGCCTGCATCGCTTAGTTCCTGTCTTCGTGGCAGAATTGATGGTCGCGGTCATTATCGATCATCTGCTGCGTGGCGACAAGTGATCCGCACAAGGTCGATCGGAGCGCAGTCCATGGGTCAAGTCACCACTTCTCGCGGCCATCGGCCAGGGTGAGCCCGCGCTCGGGCGAGTTATTCGCGCTCCTCTATCCAGAACTGCGCCGGCTGGCCCATTCGTGCGTGCGGCGGAGCAGGCGATATGACGCTTCTTCAAACCACGTCGCTGGTGCATGAATCCTACCTGCGCTTCGAGAGCAATACGTGTAACTGAACGAAGTAATAC
>ERZ1370068.11214-contig-9848_pt1 | contig 26325 bp, 22 predicted proteins | sample MGYA00561227_ERZ1370068 | MGnify/ENA primary metagenome ERZ1370068 (study PRJEB38410, sample SAMEA6850437) | metagenome | study: Metagenomic assessment of the ecological functions of the soil: analysis of the soil microbiota associated with the...
GAGGCCATCCCGGCCCAGCCGATCGCGATCCCGCCACGGACGCCGATCACGCCCGCGACGGCCGGCCGCCGCGAGCGCGCCGATCGGGTAGGCGATCCCGTGCGAGAACACCTCGAGCGTGGCGTTGACCCGGCCAGGACGCGATCCGGGCTGAGGCCCTGGATCAATGACAGCTCCGCCACCCCCTCGATCGTCTGCAGGCCATCGCCGAACAGCTGCGGGATGAACACCATCACCGTCGCGAGCAGGAGCGGTCCCTGGCGCAGGGGCGTCAGGATGCCGAGGGCCGACGCGCCGACCGCCGTCCAGATCAGCGCCGGGCCGAGCCCCAACCTGCGGATCACGCGCTGAGGCGAAGAGCGAGCCGACCAGCGATCCGACGCCGCCCGCCGAGACGACGACGCCGAGCAGGAACGGCGACAGGTGCAGGTCGTCGATGAGGTAGATCGTGTAGAGGACCCCGTAGAACGATCCGGCGACGTGCGCGACCACGGATCGCATCGCGATCGGAAAGAGCACCCGATGGTGGCGGACGAGCCGAAGGCCCTCGACGATGTCCTGCCGGATCGCGCGTCGTCGTCGTCCTCGCCGGCCGCGGCTGGCTCCGGCGTCCGGATGAGGAGCAGCGACACCGCCGACACGGCGAACGAGATCGGCATCGACCAGGATCGCGAAGGGCGCGCTCACCAGCTGGACCAGCGCGCCCGCGAGCCCCGGGCCGCCGATCTCGGCGAGGGACGAGCTCGTCGCGAGCTTGCTGTTGCCATCGACGACGCGATCGACGCCGATCAGCGAGGGGACGTAGGCGGGATAGGCGGCGTGGAACAGCGCGCCCAGGCAGCCTTCGAGGAACGTCACGAGATACAGCTGCTCCATCCGCAGGACACCCGCGGCGTACGCGATCGGGATCGAGAGCAGCAGCAGCGACCTGATCGCGTCCGTGCCGATCAGGAGCGGCCGGCGCCGGAGCCGGTCGACCCAGGCCCCCGCGAAGAACCCGACGAGCAGGATCGGCCAGGCTGCCGGCGACCACCAGGAGCGCCATCTCCGTCGGCCCGGCGCCGAGGACGAGCAACGCCACGAGCGGGATCGCCGTGCGGGTCACGACCGAGCCCAGCTCGGAGATGGTCTGACCCGTCCACAGCTTCAGGAAATCGGCGTGCCGCCAGAGTGACGGTGCCGTCGCGTCGCCGCGATGTGCCACGACTCCTAGCCTAGGGCGTCGGATCGAGCCGGATCACCTCGTGCCGGTGATGAGTCGCTCGCGGTCGAACATCGGCGCCACGATGCGCCAGCCGAGCACGTCGGCGATCACCAGGAGCGCGATCAGGCCGATCGCGACGTGCGCGCGTCGGTTCGATCACGTCGAACGCGATGAGCGACGTCAGGAGGACCACCGGGATAGTCGCCAGAGGCGTCGAGCTGCTGGGCGACGCGGACGTCGCTCGATCGGGTCGAGATCGCGATGCCGACCCAGATGGACCAGCGCGGCGAGCAGCGGTGTCAGGAGCACCTGGGCGACGATGTCGGGGCCGCGGATGACGCGCCGCCGCAACATCCGGATGCGCGACCAGCCAGACGAAGGCAATGAACGACCGCGTACACGGCATAGGCGATCGCCACCGGCCGGCACCAGACGCCGCCAACGCCTTGCCCGAGCAGGAACTCCTCGCGAGGGATCGGCGTCGCGAGTATCTGGCTCGAGACTGCCCTGCTGGCGCTCGCCGGCCACCGAGTACGCCGCAAGGACCGATGGCGTGAGACACGGGTATCGCGAGCATGTACAGCAGCAGGTGCCAGCCCTCGAGCGTGGCCGCCACCTCTCCCGAGGTGCGAAGGACCACCAGGATCGGCTGGATGAGGAAGATGCAGCGGGAAGATCGCGCGTCGCCACGACGGACGGAGCCGTGCCGCCGGTACTCGCGAAACTCCTTGCGGACGATGGCGCGGACACGCCGTCTTGCTCATCGCCCTCATCGCGACGCCGTCTCCTCGTCGTGATCGATCAGCTCGAGGTAGACGTCCTCGAGCGAGTGGCGCGTCTCGCTGATCGAGAGCCACGTCCGGCCCGGCGGCCACCACGAGCGCCCGGGTGACGCGCGGGCGCGGCGACCGCGGGGTCGGACGACCGTGAGTGACGTAGCGTCGCTGGCCGTCCAGTCGCCTAGCCGTCGACGCCCGGAAGGCCAGCCGAGCACCGCCTCGGGCTCGCCGAGCGGGGCGACGCGTCCTGACCGTGAGGGCTCGCGCGCGAAGAGCTGGTCGCGGAGTCACTGGCCAGGCCGATCGATGAGCGCAACGTCGGTGTTCAGGATCGCGACACGATCGCAGAGTCGTTCGGCCTCATCGAGGCGATGCGTGGTCAGGAAGGTCGTGACGCCGCCGCTTGCGGAGTCCATCGATCAGCTCGTGGACCTCCCGAGTGGCGACCGGATCGAGTCCCGCGGTCGGCTCGTCGAGGAACAGCACCTCGGGATCGCTGAGCAACGCACGTGCGAGGGCGGTTCGCTGGCGGAGGCCCTGGACAGGGTGCCGCAGAGTGTCGGTGTGCTCGGTCGGTCAGCGCCATCGCGAGCGAGCGGACGCGGTCGATCTGGTCGCGCGGGTGGGGCACCTCGTAGAGGTCGGCGAAGCACTCGAGGTTCTCGAGCACGCTCAGGCGGAGGTAGAGGCCCGGCGACTCGGGCATGATCGCGATCCGCCGCCGGATCTCGACGCCGTTCTCGGGCGTGAGCGGGATCCCGGCGACCGTTGCAGAACCCGACGTCGGTTCGATGAGCGTGCCGAGCATTCGCACGGTCGTCGTCTTGCCGGCGCCGTTGGGCCCGGAGGGAAGCCGGAGCACCTCGCCCGGTCCCACGTCGAAGGAGATGTCGTCGACGGCGAGGCGATCACCGAAGCGTTTCGAGAGGTTGCGGACCGTCAGCGCCTGGCGCCTCGTCGCCGGTGGTCGGCGGCGATGGCGTGTCGCGGTCGCTCATGACGACCGAAGCGTAGCCCTCAGGGCGGAAATCGGTCTCCGTCATCGCGCCGGCTCCTTCGCCGGCGCCAGGTACTCGCCCTCCGGTGATCTGGTCACCCCACTCGCTTTCCGCGCCTCCGACGGGTGCCTCCCAGATCGCGAGGTGGGTCATGAAGGGTCGGGCGCCGCGCCGTGCCAATGCCACTCGCCGGGTCGCGTGTGGATCGTGTCGCCGGCGCGGGATCTGGAGGACGTCGCCGCCGCGCGCCTGGATGCGCCCGATGCCCTCGGTCACGTGGAGCGTCTGGCCGACGGCGTGCATGTGCCACGCGTTCCGGGCACGGGGCGCGAACCGGACGACGTTGACACGCACCCGCGACGCTCCCTCGCCACTCAGCGATGACGTCGACCCATGCATCCCCGGTGAACCGTTCGGCAGGACGCCTTGGTGGTCGGCCGCTTCGGTTGGACTTCCATCGTCGTCTCCTTCTCCGGAACGCCTCGTTGGTCGAGGCGGTCATCCGACCGCGCCCTCGGCCAGCGTTCGCCTCGACGTGGCCGCCCCGTCCGTGGTCCGTCAGCATCCGGAACCGGTCTCCCGACGCGCAATGCTTCGCGACATGCGTCACGAGCTCGAAGTAGCGCTCGGTCCCGCGCGTGTCGTCGGTCCTCGGTCGGGGGCAGATCGATGTCGATGACCTCGCGTGATCCGGCCCGGCCGCGCGCTCATGACGACCACGCGCGACGACAGGAAGACCGCCTCCGGGATCGAGTGGGTGACGAAGCACGATCGTGCGTCCCGGTCCGCTCGCCAGATCCGCAGGACCTCCTGGTTCATCCGCTCGCGGGTCATCTCGTCGAGCGCGCCGAACGGCTCGTCCATGAGCAGGATCGCGGGCTCGAACGCGAGCGCCCGGGCGATCGCGACGCGCTGCTGCATGCCGCCCGACAGCTGCCACGGATGGTGCTCGGCGAAGTCGCGACAGCTCGACGAGCTCGAGCATCTCCGTTGGCCGATCGCGCCCGCCGGCCTGCGTCGAAGCCCATGCGATCTCGAGCGGCAGCGCGACGTTGTCCTGCGACGCGTCCGCCAATCGAACAGGACCGGCGCCTGGAAGACCATCCCGTAGTCGCGGTCGCGCGGCGCCTGCGGCGCCGGCTTGCCGTTGACCGCGACCTCGCCTGGCGGTTGGCGCGACGAGGTCGCCGATGAGCCGCAGCAGCGTCGTCTTGCCGCACCCCGACGGGCCGATCAGCGAGACGAACTCGCCCGCGCGAAGATCTCGAGGTCGATCCCCTTGAGGGCGGTCGTCTGTCCGGCTGGTCGCCGACGTAGAAGACCTTGTCGACGCCGCGCAGCCGGACGACGGACGGCCCGGTACCGCTCATTCCCGCGTCGGCGCGGTCGTCGCCATCGGTCTAGCCGGTCACCGCCTGGTCGGCGATGTCGAGGGCGCGCGTCGATGATCTCGAAGCCCTCGGCCAGCTGCGTCCTCGGTGATGCACAGCGGCGGGTTGGTGTGGATCGAGTTGTTGGCGATCATCGTGTACAGCGCCGTTCTCGCGCAGGAACTTGCCGATCGCCTTCATCTCGTCCGACGTGCCGTTGAACGGCGTCAGCGGCGTCCACGGATCGCGCGATCCGGACGAGGTCGATGATCCCGAACAGCCCGAGGTTGCGCGTGCGCGCCGACGCTCGGGTGCTCGCCGGCGAGGCGCCGGTGGTGCTCGCGCATGACCGCGGTCGAGCCGGGCGGCGTTCTCGATCAGGCCGTCCTCCTCGTAGACCCCGATCGTCGCCAGCGCTGCCGCCAGGCTGACCGGGTGGCTGCTGTAGGTCAGCCCGCCGTAGAACATCTGGTTCTCGAACTTCTCGGCGATCGCGTGGCGCATCGCGACCGCGCCGAGCGGCAGGTAGCGAGCGAGGTCAGGCCCTTGGCCATCGTCATCAGGTCCGGGCGTGACGTCCCAGTGGTCGACCGCGAACCAGCGCCCGGTCCGCCCGAAGCCGGCCATGACCTCGTCGGCGACCATCAGGATGTCGTTGCGGTCGCAGATCTCGCGGACGCCCGCGATGTAGCCGTCGGGCGGGATGAGGATGCCGTTGGTGCCGACGATCGTCTCGAGGAAGACCGCCGCGATCGTGCTTGGCGCCCTCGTAGCGGATGACGTCCTCGAGGCCCTGCAGGCTCTCCGCCGACGGGACGTGGCTCGGCCTCGCCCCAGCGGTGCGTGTCCGGGTAGCGGACGACGCCGACGATGCCCGGCTCGTTCGCCCAGCGGCGCGGGTCGCCGGTCAGCGTCATCGCCCCGAGCGTCGCGCCGTGGTACGAGCGGTAGCGGGCGAGGATCTTGTGCCGGCCGGTCGCGTGCGCGGGCGAGCTTGATGGCGTTCTCGATCGCCTCGGCGCCACCGAGCGTGAAGAAGACCTTGTCCATGTCGCCGGGCAGGATCTCGGCCAGCTTCGCCCCGAGCCGCGCCCGGATCTCGGTCGCGAACGCCGGCTGGACGTACTGGAGCTTGGTCGCCTGGGCGGTGATCGCGTCGATGACCCGGCGGTCGCCGTGGCCGATGTTGACCGACATCAGCTGGCTGTTGAAGTCGAGGATCGCGCTCGCCCTCGGGCGTGTACAGGTAGACGCCCTCGGCGTGGTCGATGGCGATCGGGTCGACGGCGCCCTGGACCGACCACGAGAAGAAGGTGTGCTCGCGTCGAGCAGCGCGGCGATCTCCTCGCTGGTCATCGCGCCGGGTGCGGTCGTGATGCCCATGGGTCACCTCGGGGGCGTGCGCGGCTCGGCGGCTGGCCGCAGCGTCGTCGGACGGTGTACGCCGCCGTCGTCGGGTGGTGATTACAGCACAACGGCGGGCGCGCCGGCGACGCCCGGCCGCGTCCAGCGCAGGAGACCGGCGACGGACCTCGCCGAGGCTGTCGAGGACGAGGATGATCCCGAGGGCGAGCAGTCCGGCGAGGAACAGCTCGCGCAGGTAGGTGACCGCGAGGATGAGCGCCGAGATGATCGCCAGGACGACGGTGATCCTGAGGACGAGCTCCACGACGTTGCGGTCGAAGAACGACTCGATGGCGAGGTACGACGCCGAACAGCACGACGATCGCCGAGGCCCGGCGGCAGGATCCGGAACCAGACGATGACGGCCAGCGCCGCGATCAGCAGCCCGACGCTCAGCGCGGCCCACGCCTCGCCGAACGCCCGACGGCGTGGCGACGGACGGCGGCTCGGGCTCCGACGGCGTGGTGGAGATGGAGCCGCGGATCGTCGAGATGGCCGGCGTCGCAGGGCAGCCAGTCGATCGCGACCGGCGGCGATCGCCGTGCCGAGCTCCACCTCCTGCGACGCGCAGGCTGCGTCAGGCGCTCCTCGCCGGCCGTGCAGCTCGAGCGCCCGGCTCGCCCGATAGTGCGTCCAGGCCGGCGGCGCCGCGGACGGCGGCCATCTCCGCGTCGAGCTCCGGGAGCGACATGGCCGAGCGCTCGGCCTCGGCGACGACCTCCGCCCGCGTCGGCCGTCAGCTCGGCGATCCGCGCCTCGAGGTCGGGACCGCCTGCGACGGCGGGGCGACCTTGCTCGAGGCCGGCGAACCCGAGCGGGTCGTGCCACGACTGGCGGACGGTCGCCGGTCCGCGTGTACTTCGGCCCGGCCGGCGCGCGCTCGCCGGCGAACCGGTCGCCGGTGTCGAGGCCCCACAGGCCGCGGTAGCGGTCGATCCAGCCGTCCTCGTCGCTGACGATGATCGGCGTCCACTCGACGTCGCCGCCGGGCCCGACGACCCATGCCGTCGCCGCGGGCGTAGTCCACGAACGGGACGCTGAGCGCGCGCTCGGCCGCGCCGGCGAGGTCGCCCGGGTCGGGCTGGGCGAGCGTGTCGCGCCAGACCCGCCGCAGGAGGTCGAGCGGCCCGCGGATGTTCCGCTCGCCCGGGAACGGCAGCAGCATGATGTACTCGCCGCGCTCGAGGTAGGTCGCGTGCGAGCCGGCGCCCGGGTAGACGACCGGGTGGCCGTCGATGATCTCCATCCGCGGGTCGTCCCAGCGGCGGCGCAGGTCGTCGCCCTTCTCGTCGTGGGCGGCCGCGCAGAACCAGGCGGGCTCCATGCTGCCGTCGTCGAGCGCCTCGAGGACGACGAAGCACTGCTCCAGGTCGGCCTCGTGGTCGTTGGCGCCCTCGAACGTCGAGCGCCAGTCGTTCATCGCGTAGAAGAACATGTAGTGCAGGACGACCCAGCGGCCCTCGCGGACGACCCGGCCGTGGTAGACGACCCGCGGGTCCCGCGCCCGGATCGCGTCGTAGCGCTCCGGACGCCGCGGCCGCGGTGCCGCCCGGGACGCGGCCGCGCAGCGAGCAGCGACGTGACCAGGCCGGCATCGACGAGCCGCGCCGCGAGGCCGACGCGCGCGAGGCGGCCCGGCGCCGAGAAGCGCTGGTGCTCGGGCCGGCTCTGCCAGCGCCGCAGCTCGAGCGCGCGACATCGGCTTGGCGACGAACCGCAGGAACTGCGCCTCGCCGGGCGGCGGATCGCCCGACCGCGGCGAGGCGCTCGAGGTCGAGCTCGCCGGCCGGGATCGACGACGCGCGCCTCGCGCAGGTTCGGGCCCGTCGAGCAGGTCGCAGGCCTCGACGTACGACCCGGCCGCCATCGGGAAGAACAGCTCGCCGTCGGTGAACCGCAGGATCGGTTCGTGGCGGCGGAGGAGGCTCGAGGTCGGTCGGGCGTCATGCTCACCGACGTCGGTCGACTCATGCCGCGCAGACGCCGTCGCGCACGTCACGCTGGTTGAGGTAGAAGACCGCGATCGAGTTGATGAGCATCGAGCCGTAGCGCGGCTCGCCGTTCCACCACCAGCCGAGGTCGATGCGCGAGGATGACGCCCGGACGTCACGATCGCGAGGACCCACGCCCATTGCTCGCCGGGCGAGCAGGCCGATCGACGACCAGCACGCTCGCGATCAGCAGCCCGATCAGCAGGACCGGGCGATGATCTCGAAGTCGGCGCCGGGCGGCGGCTGCGGCAACGGCGAACCGGACCGCACCCAGTCGGCGAACGTCGCCGCCCTCGAGATCCACCAGGCGCCGCGACGATCGGTCACCGCAGCGCAGCACCGTGAGGACGACGATCGACCACGACCCCGAGGGGATACGGCGTCCTGACCGGCTGGCCGCGTCGGATCATCGAGTCAGGCTACCAGCGGCCGACGGCGCCGGACCGGTCCGGCTCAGCGTCACCGCTGGGACGAGGACCGAGACGGCGCCGGGCAGGACGCTCGACCTCGAGGCTGCGCCGGCGGATGGTGGTCCCCGTCGGTCTCGATCGGCTGCAGCGGGTCGGACTCGATCGTCACCTCGCGGACGGACGCGGCGGATGACCCCGCCGCTGAGCTCGCCGGACCGCAGCATCAGCTCGGCGGCACCGTGCGAGCGCCTCGAGCGGCATTCGACCCCGCCGAGGACGATGAGGTCGAGCCGACCGTCGGTCGGATCGATCGGCTGGCGCGGACCGATCCGACCCGGGACGAGCTCGCCGCGCGTTGGCCACGAGCACGAGGTGCCGACGATGCTCGATGGTCTCGCCGTCGGCCACGATCCGGAACTGCACGCGGCTCGAGGCGCGTGACGCTCGCGGACCGCGGCGCCGACGTACGCCCCGAACCGGAGCCGTCGCTTCCATCTCGTGCTCGGCGGCGGCCATGACCCGTGCGTCGAGGCCCATCCCGCAGGCGCACGGTGAAGAGGCGCTCATGGGGATCCGCGGTCGCGCCGTCGGCCGTCGCCGGCGTCCCGCCAGCGCGCCCGCGCCAGGTCCAGGCGCTGAGCGGCTCGCCCGGACCGGATGGCGTCGAGCGCCGATCGTGACGCCGCGGATCCCGAGGGCGCCGGCCAGGACGTTGCCGGTCCCGGCCGGGACGATCGCCAACGGCGTGTCGCGACCGGACCGACCAGTCGGCGGCCGCCTCGCCGTGACCGTGCCGTCGCCGCCGACGACCACGACGAGCGGCGCATCGACCGCCGCCGCCAGGGCGGCCCGGGTCGGCCTCGAGCGACCCGGACTCGATCGTCGCCGCGTCGCTGCCGGTCCGACCGCTCGGACCGGCGCCGGCCGACCGCCGCACGACCTGATCGCGGCGGGCCGGATCGACGCATCCGCGAGGCGCGGGGATTGACCAGGATGAGCGGCCGGCCGGCCGCGGTCGATCCGGAGGTCACGGCCGGACCGATGCCTAGCCCAGGCCACGGACCCGTTTCGACACGCATTCTGCCGATCCCGGGTAGACTGCGCCCCGCCGACGACCCCCAGGTCCACACGGGAACCCGAACAACTCGAACAAGCGCCCGCCTCGCACGGCTCCTCGAGCTCGTCTCCGGCTATGGTCCCCAACCGTGTCGGTCTCGTGATCCGGTCCCCAACCGGACATCCGGCTCCCCCGGATCACCTCGTCGTTCCGTGCGTCCGCGGGCGTCCAGCCATCGCCGTCGCGCCCCCAGCGCGACGTCCTGGCAGGAAGGAGCACCATTGCGCACGCGACGAACTGGGCGCACGAGCGTTCATCCCGGCTCGCCCTCGCTGGCAGCCGTCCTCTTCAGCCTCGCCCCATCGACACCGGCCGCGGCGTACGACGCCGACGACCGAGGCGCCAGCAGATCATCCGGATCGCCAGGGCCCAGCTGCGGTGACCCGTACCGCTACGGCGCCGCCGGCCCGTGCGCCTTCGATTGCTCCGGCCTCGTGCTGTACGCGTATCGAGCGCGCCGGTGACTACAGCGTCGATCCGCAGCGGCGCCCTCCGGTCGGCCCGATCGCTGTACCTCTACTTCAAGGCGCGCGGCAAGGCCAGCCGAACGCAACCCCGAGCTCGGCGACCTCGTCGTCTGGGGCAGCGGCTCGCACGTCGGCATCTACATCGGCAACGGCAAGGCGATCAGCACGCTGACGCAACGGCGTCCGGATCCATGGCGTCTTTGCCGTGACGGCGCCGGTTCACGGCCTACCTGCACACCGGGATGTCGACCAAGATCGCGTACACGGCCGCTCCCGACGAACTGAGCTCGGGGCCGCCCGGCCCGCCGTCAGGCCTGGCCGTCCACCGCCGCGAGACAGTCGCAGGATCGCGTCGACCGACTGGTCGATGTCGGCCTCGGTGGTCTGCCAGCCCGAGACCGACACCCGCATCGCGGCCCGACCGCGCCACGTCGTCCCGCCGAGCCAGCACGTCCCGTCGCGCTGGACGGCCTCGATGACGTCGCGCGTTCGCGTGTCGCCGGCCTCGGCCGCGGCGTCGGCGTCGGCGTCGTCGGCCGGGCCCTCGAACCGGACCAGGACCTGGTTGAGCACGACCTCGTTGAGGATCGACACGCCGTGGTCCGGCCGCCAGCGCGCTCCGCCATCCGCCGGGCGTGCGCGCAGTCGCGCTCGATGAGGTCGACCAGCCCCGGCCGCCCGAGCGACCGGAGCGCCGCGAGGACCGCGAAGCCGCGCGCCCGACGCGACGACTCGGGCACCCAGTTGTAGTTGTCGCGCTCGGCGCCGGCCGGTCTCGACGTAGTACGTCGGCGCCGAGGGTCATCGCCGCGTGATGCGCGGCCGCATCGCGGACGAACACCGAGGCCCGAGTCGTACGGCACGTTGAGCCACTTGTGGGCGTCGGTCGACCACGAATCGGCCGTCGCGCCACGCCGCGTCATGCGGTGCGCGCAGCGACGGGCACGGCGGCCGCCCAGATCCCGAACGCGCCGTCGATGTGGACCCACGCGCCCGCGCTCGTGGGCGATCGGGACGATCTCGTCGAACGGATCGAACGCGCCGGTGTTCACGTTGCCGGCCTGGGCGCAGACGATCGATCGGGCCGTCGATCCCGGCCAGGACCTCGCGCAGGGCGTCGGGCCGCATCCGGCCCTGGTCGTCGGCGGCGATCCGCCGGACGCGGTCGCCCTCCCGGCCCAGCCCGAGCATCTGGAGCGAGGCGTAGATCGTGACGTGCGACCCTCGTGGGTCACGACCGTCGACCGGCGGCGCGCCCTGCGAGCCCGAGTCGCTCGACGTCCCAGCCGCGCCGTCGCCAGGACGCCGTGGCGGGCCGCCGCGAGCGCCGTGAAGTTGGCCATCGTCGCGCCGGTCACGAACCCGACGCTCGTCCCGGCCGGCAGGCCCGAGCAGCTCGACGAGCCAGCCGGCCGCGACCTCCTCGGCGACCGCCGCGGCCGGCGACAGCGACGTACAGCCCGCCGTTCTGGTCCCAGGCGCTGGTCAGCCAGTCGGCAGCCAGCGGCGGCCGGCACGCCGCCGCCGACCACGAACCCGAAGTAGCGCGGTCCGGCGCTGCGCGACGAGACCGGGATCGGCGGCGGCGGCGCAGGCCCTCGACGACCGTGACGGGTCGGTCGGACGCGTCCGGCAGCGGGCCGCCCATGGCGGTCCGGAGCGCCGTCAGGTCGACCGGCCGGCCGACCGGGTCGCGTCGTCGAGCGACGCCGAGGTAGGCGGTCGCCAGCTCGGCGGCCCGGTGCAACAGTCGTGCCTGGTCGGCTGTCATCTGGCCCCTCCTCGCCGCATCCGGGCGATCGACGCGACCGCTCAGGCGTCAGATGCTACCGTGACCGTGCCGACCCGATGCGGAGGACGCTGATGGACCACGCCGACCTTCAAGTCCTGGCTCGACCGCTACGTCGACGCCTGGCGCCTCTGCGACCCGGTCGCCATCGGCGACCTGTTCAGCCCCGACGTCGCGCTACGCCTTCGACCCGTTCGAGGAGGCGGTCGTCGGCGCGACCGGCGGTCGTCGCCGCCTGGCTGACCGATCCCGACGCAGCCCGGGTCCTGGGAGGCCGACTACGAGGTCCTCGCCATCGACGGCGACGCCTGCGTCGCCCACGGCCGGACCCGCTACCTGACCGACGACCGAGCGGCCGTCGACCGCGAGTTCGCCAACGTCTTCGTCTGCCGCTTCGACGACGAGGGCCGCTGCCGCGAGTTCACCGAGTGGTACATGACGCCGCCGCCCGAGGCCGTTGCCCGGACTGAGTAGGCCGGCTCGGGCCTGCGCGGTGTACGCTCCGTCCGCCACTCCGACCCGACCCCAGCGAGGTGACGCGCAGATGGCCCGAACCGTCCGTGGCGCGCTCGTCCAGGCGAGCTGGACCGGCGACAAGGAATCGATGATCCAGAAGCACGAGGAGCGCGCCCACGAGGCGGCCAAGCAGGGCGCCCAGTTCATCCTCTTCCAGGAGCTGTTCTACGGCCCGTACTTCTGCCAGGTCCAGGACGCCGCAGTACTACAGCTACACCGAGCTCATCCCGGACGGCCCGACGACGAAGCGGATGCAGGACCTCGCCAAGCAGACCGGCATGGTCCTCGTCGCGCCGATGTACGAGGAGGACGAGACGGCCGTCGGGCATCTACTACAACACCGCCGCCGTCATCGACGCCGACGGCACGTACCTCGGCAAGTACCGCAAGACGCACATCCCGCACGTCAAGGGCTTCTGGGAGAAGTTCTACTTCCGGCCCGGGCAACCTCGGCTATCCCGGTGTTCGAGACCGCGGTCGGCAAGGTCGGCGTCTACATCTGCTACGACCGCCACTTCCCGGAGGGCGCCCGCGCGCTCGGCCTCAACGGCGCCGAGATCGTGCTCATCCCGAGCGGCGACGTCGCGCGGCCTGTCCGAGTACCTGTGGCGGATCGAGCAGGTCAGCCACGCGCGTCGCCAACGGCTACTACGTCGGGACGATCAACCGGGTCGGCATCGAGGCCGACATCGGCGACGACGACTTCTACGGCCAGAGCTACTTCGTCGACCCGCGCGGCCAGTTCATCGGCGACGTCGGCATCGCCCACGACGAGGAGCTGCATCGTCCGCGACCTCGACCTCGACCTGATCACCGAGGTCCGCAACACCTGGCAGTTCTACCGCGACCGGCGACCCGACGCCTACGCGGATCTCACGCGTCCCTAGTACGCGCTACCATCCTCCGGCTCGGCCGTCTGGAGGAGGACGGCCGAGCCGCGTCGATTCCGGGCCGGAGGCAGCGCCATGCAGTTCGGGTTCACGCTCAAGCCCGAGCACACGATCGAGCGCACGCTCGCCCTGACCCGCCAGGCCGAGGCCGCCGGGTTCGACTACGGCTGGCTGTTCGACTCGCACGTCCTGTGGCGCGACCCGTATCCGCTGCTGACGCTGATGGCCGGGGCCACCGACGCGGCTGCGCCTCGGGACGTGCGTGACGAACCCGGCGACGCGCGAGCCGACGGTGACGGCCTCGGCGCTGGCGACCCTCGACGAGATCTCGCGGCGGCCGGATGGACCTCGGCATCGGGCGCGGCGATCTCGGCCCGGCGCGTCCTCGGCAAGCCACCGATCACGATGGCCAACACTCGAGGAGGCGATCCGCGTCATCCGGGCGCTCGTCGCCGGCGAGGCCGATCGACTACGAGGGCACGGAGCTGCGCTTCCCGTGGACCGCGCGGCTGGACGCTGCCGGTGTGGGTCGCGGGCTACGGCCCGATGGCGCTCGCGATGACCGGGCGCGTCGCCGACGGGCGTCATCCTCCAGCTGGCCGACCCGGACCTCATCCGCTGGTTCGTCGGCCAGGTCCGCGAGGCCGCCGCGGCGGCCGGCCGCGACCCGGCGTCGATCCGGGTCCAGGCCGCGGCGCCGGCCCACGTCGGCGACCGCGCGACTGGGCCGCGAGCGGACCCGCTGGTTCCCGGCCCTCGTCAGCAACCACGTCGTCGACCTCGTCAACAAGTACCCGCGCGAGCAGCTGCCCGAGTCGCTGACCGGCTACGTCCACGACCGGACGGGCTACGACTACCACCACCACGCCGAGGTCGGGCTCGTCGAACGCCGGCGTTCGTCGGCGACGAGGTGACCGACCGGTTCTGCGTCCTGGGCGCGGTCGACGACCACGTCGCCAAGCTGCGCGAGCTGGCCGACGGCCGGTGTCGACCAGTTCAACCTGTACCTCATGAACGGCGACGAGGAGGCGCAGCTCGAGGCCTACGGCGCGCGACGTGATCCCCGCCATGCGCGGCTGAGCGGTCGGATCGCGCGTCGGCGTGGAGGCGGGCGGTGTGAGCGACACCGCTAATTCAGGCTCTGGGGACCTGCACCGCTCGCCGTGCGGAGCGGTGCGGGGCGGTCCCTGGCCAGGATGGGCTACTCGACAGGAACGGCCGGCTCGACACGATACTCGGTCCCCGCGCGCCGGAGGCCGCCTTGTCGATCCGTATGGAACACCAGAGCCGATCCGTCATGGCGGCTGTCGCTGCCATCGTCTTCGGCGCCCTCGTCACCTTCCTGCCGGTCGGGCCGGGTGTCCGCGAGGTCCGCGCCGCGGCGAGCGTCAACCTCGACCAATGGGCGACCAAGGACGTGGCCTGGCAGAACGGCAACCTCAACGGCAACAACACCCAGTATCCGGAGGGTGGCATCGTCCCGTTCCGTCTCGCCGTCGAGGGATCTGACGGCCGGCAACCACACCATCCGGATCCAGTACGACTTCACCGCCGGCGGCCACAAGGCGTACGACTTCCTCGCCTACTGGAACGGCTGGGTGTCGCCGCCGAAATGCAGCCCCAGCGGTGGCGGGATCCTCGTCGATGTGCCCGTCGATGCCGGCCCCCAGTTCCGCCCCCTTCCCGTCCGGACCACTTCGTGACCGACGGCCTGAGCGTCGCCGGAGCCGAGGCGTACTCGGGCGTGTCGCGCCGGCTCGACCATCTGGGGTGGCACGGTCACCTCGATCAGCGGCCCGGTCCATCGCCGGCCCGACCCACCGGCAACAGCACGGCTGAGTTCACCGTCCACTTCCATCTCGACCGGGTCGGCCGTGCTGCTGGCGTGGGCGGGCACCTCGCCCAATCGCGGTACTGGAACCTGCTTCGCGGGCGGCGTCCGCGACGGCGCCGGCGAGGTGTCCGGCTCGCCATGGCACATGCGCACGCTCCAGCTCGATGGCTCGGGCAACCGCAACCAGGATCGGAGCATCCAGCCGAGCGCGATCGTCGGCGAGCTGCCGCCGTTCGCCCTCGCGCCGCCGACTCCCGACGCCGAAGCCGCCCGCGAACCGAGGCGCCGCCACGCCCCGACCGACCGCCCCACCTGGAACGCGCGTCGGCGACGGATCCGGCGGGCGGCGCCAGCCGACACCACCGCCGACCTGACCGCGGCTGGCCTCGAGTCGCGCGCCGACGTCGATCGGACGACCCATCGGTCGCGCTGGGCCTCCTGGGCATCCGCGTTGCGGGCGCTCCGTCGGCACCGGCTGTTCCGCTCGCCCCGCCGGGATCGATCCCGACCAAACCGTTGACGCTCAGTGGAGAGAGACGGATGATCGGAGGACTTTCGACGCGTGCGCGACCCGTTCTTTGACGACGGAAGGGCGCCCGACGGCGGCGACGCCGGCTGCGCATCGAGGGCTCGTGGCGCTGGCGCTGGCCATCGTTGCCTGCGGCATGATGGTCGCGACGTGGATCGTGGCCTCGCCCCGTCCGGGAGCCGGCTCCACCCGGCTGACCTCGACCCGGCGTTGGCCTGCCACCATCGCCTACCATCAGCCTTCCTGACCGACCGACGTGCCGCCGCAGTCGAGGAGGGACCGATGCGCACGCTCATCACCAACGGCACGATCGTCACCGCCGACGGCTCGTCCGCCGCCGACGTCCTCGTCGACGGCGAGACGATCGCGCAGATCGGCGCCGGACCTGGCGGCGGCCGGCGTGACCGCCGACGAGACGATCGACGCGACCGGCAAGTACGTCATCCCGGGCGGCATCGACGTCCACACCCACATGGAGCTGCCGTTCGGCGGCACGTTCGCCAAGGACACCTTCGAGACGGGCACGCGCGCGGCGGCGTTCGGCGGGACGACCTCGATCGTCGACTTCGCGGTCCAGTCGCAGCGGCAAGTCGCCTGCGCGACGGGCCTCGACGCCTGGCACGCCAAGGCCGAGGGCAACGCCGTCGCCGACTACGGCTTCCACATGATCATGAGCGACGTCAACGACGACACGCTCGCCGAGATGGACCGGCCTGGTCGCCGAGGGCGTCCCGGACTTCAAGCTGTTCACCGCCTACCCGGGCGTCTTCTACAGCGACGACGGGGCGATCTTCCGGGCGATGCAGCAGACCGCGAAGAACGGCGGCCTGATCATGATGCACGCCGAGAACGGGATGGCCATCGACGTCGTCGCCGCGCAGACCGTCGCCGCCGGCACGACCGACCCGATCGGCCACGGCCTCGCGCGCAAGCCGATCTTCGAGGGCGAGGCGACGAACCGGGTCATCCGCCTGGCCGAGGCCGCCGGCGTGCCCGGTCTACATCGTCCACCTCTCGGCGCGCGAGGCGCTCGAGCCGAGGTCCGCGCCGCGCGCGACCGCGGCGCCGAAGGCGTTCGCCGAGACCTGCCCGCAGTACCTGTTCCTGTCGCTCGACGACCTCGGGCAACGGCTTCGAGGGCGCCAAGTTCGTCTGCTCGCCGCCGCTCCGCCCGAAGGACCACTGGGACGAGCTCTGGACCGGCCTCGTCAAGGACGACCTCCAGGTCGTCTCGACCGACCACTGCCCGTTCGACTTCCACGGCCAGAAGGAGCTCGGCGCGCGGCGACTTCCGCAAGATCCCCAACGGCCTGCCGGGCGTCGAGGACCGGGTCGACCTGCTCCACGACGGCGGCGTCGTCGGCGGCCGGATCACGCCGCGAGCGCTGGGTCGAGATCATCTCGACGGCGCCGGCCAAGCTGTTCGGGATGTACCCGCGGAAGGGCGCGATCGCGGTCGGCTCGGACGCCGACCTCGTCGTCTACGACCCGAACCGCACGCACACGATCTCGGCGACGACCCACCACATGGACGTCGACTACTCGTGCTACGAGGGCCGGACGGTCCAGGGCGCGTCAGCGACGTCGTCCTGAGCCGCGGGCTCGGTCGTCGTCCGCGACGGCGAGTTCACGGGCGCGAAGGGCGCCGGCCGGTTCATCAAGCGCGGCGCCGGCGGACTACGCCCGGATGAGCTGAGCGACCGGGGAGCGGTCCATGAGCGCCATCGATGCCCGGTTCGGGCACGTCAACGTGACAGCGCACGACTGGCGGCGACTCGCCGCGTTCTACACCGACGTCTTCGGCTGCGAGCTCGTCCCGCCCGAGCGCGACATCCGCAGCGCCGACCTCGACGCCGCGACCGGCCTGCGCGACGCCCACCTGCACCGGAGCCCATCTGCGCCTGCCGGGGCTTCGGCGACACCGGACCGACGCTCGAGATCTTCCAGTACGACGCGCTCGGCCCGCACCCGGGCGCGCCGGGTGGATCGACCGGGCTGGGGCCACATCGCGTTCCAGGTCCCGGACGTCCCGGCGGCCGTCGATGCCGTCGTCGCTGCCGGCGGAGCCCGGTTCGGCGAGATCGTCGCAATGCGGACGAAGGACGGCCGGACGGTCACCTGGGTCTACACGACAGACCCCGACGGGAACATCGTGGAGCTATGCATGGCCTCGTCGGAGAACGACGTCGCCGTCGGATGCCAGCGGCTCTGATCGCACCGTCCAGGACGGTCGTCCTCGACGGCGGGCTGGCGACGGAGCTCGAGGCGCGCGGCGCACGACCTCAGCGTGATCGACTCTGGTCCGGCGCGGCTGCCCGTCGACCGACCCGGACGGCGATCGAGGCCGTCCATCTCGACTACTTCCGGGCCGGCGCCCGGGGTGGCGACGACCGCCAGCTACTCAGGCGACCGTGCCGGGTTGCGCAGCTGCTGGCCTCGATCGAGCGGCCGGCCCTCGCCGCCATCCGGCGAAGCGTCGAGCTGGCGCGTCGCGCCCGAGATCGATACGCGGCGGAGTCGGGCGTCCCGGCGTCCGAGCTCCTGGTGGCGGGATCGGTCGGGCCGTATGGGGCGATGCTCGCCGACGGGTCCGAGTATCGCGGCGACTACGACCCGGGCACGGTCGTGCTGCGCGACGTCCACGCCCCGCGGATGGAGGCCCCTGCTCGAGGCTGGCGTAGATCTGGTGGCGCATGGAGACCATCCCGAACGTCGCGCGAGGCTGAGGTCCTCGTCGAGCTGCTGGCGTCGTTCGGCGCCCGGGGCTGGCTGTCGTGTCAGCGCTCGCGACGCGACGACGACGGCGGCCGGCGAGCCGGTCGATGCGGCGTTCGCCGTGGCGGCCGATGCGCCCGGGTTGATCGCGGTCGGGGTCAACTGCGTCGCGCCCGCGATACGTGCCGGCGCTCTCGCTGCAGGCCGCCGGAGGCGACCGGCCTGCCCACCGTCGCCTACCCGAACGGCGGCGATGCGTGGATCCGCTCGATCGCCGCTGGCTGCCCAGCGACGGCGATGCGTTCGACCCGAGTCGTCGCCGCCCGGCTGACCTCGGCGCCGGGTGGCTGGGTGGCTGCTGCGGTACCGGGCCGAGTGACATCGCGGCCCTGCGCGTGCCCTGGAGGCGCTCGCCGACGGAAACCGCCTCGACAGGCCGAACTGGGTCCCGACCTGTCACGGGACCCGGTTCCGGCGGGGTTAGACCCGCTTAGGACGGTTTCAGACGGACGACGCGAGAAGATGCGGATCCCGGCCAGCGATCAGCGCCTCGACCAGCGTCCAGCCGATGAGCGCGACGAGCGCGGCCACATCGAACACGGACCCCTGATCGCGCGGTCACCTTGTCGAGGGCGAACATGCCCCTGAACGGTTCGACGAACGGATCGGTCAGGGTCATGATCAGGTTGACGACGTCGTTGCCCTGGTTGGCGACCAGTGCCAACAGGATGATCCGCAGGATCAACAGGACCTGCAGGATGCCGGAAGACGAACATGACGATCCGCGATGCGAGCGTCGCGCCGCCGGGTCCACTGGCCTTGTAGGTGGTATCGCCCGCGACGGTCGCCGCGGGCGCGGGCGCCGCCGGGTCGGTGGTTGGCGTGGCCATATTCGTCTCGCGCGTCGTGGTGGTGCGTTGGCTCGAGCATGCCGTGCCTTTCAGGTGCGGCTTGGCGCTCCTAGCCCACCCCGGAAGGCTGCTCATAGCGAGACGCCACGACCCGCGTCGAGCGTTGCACGGACATGTCATCCGCGATGACCAGATCGCGGGCCGCGCCCGTTCTCACGCGGGCCCTGCCCCATCAGCGCGTGCGCGGGAAGCCCAGGTCGACCTTTGAGCTCGTGCCCGGATCGGGCCGAAGCGGCTCGTGACGACTCTTGGCTCGCGCGGTGTAGGAACTGGATGCCCTCGGGGCCGTACATGTGCAGGTCGCCGAACAGCGACGCCTTCCAGCCGCCGAAGCTGTAGTAGGCGACCGGCACCGGGATCGGCACGTTGATGCCGACCATCCCGGCGTTGACCTCGAACTGGAACTGGCGCGCCGCGCCGCCGTCGCGGGTGAAGATCGCCGTGCCGTTGCCGTACGGGTTGTCGTTGACGAGCGCTGACCGCCTCGTCGTACGTCTCGACGCGGACGACCGTCAGGACCGGGCCGAAGATCTCGTCGCGGTAGCAGTCCATCTCGGGCGTCACGTCGTCGATCAGCGAGACGCCGAGGAAGAAGCCGTCCGACTCCTTGTAGAGCGGGTGCTCGCGGCCGTCGGCGACGACCGTCGCGCCCTGGGCCGGGCCGCTGTCGAGGTAGCGACGCGACCTTGTCGCGGTGCTGCTGCGTGACGAGCGGGCCCATCTCGGCGTCGGGTCGGTGCCCGGCCCGACCTTGATCTTCGGCAGCCGCGCGCCTGATCGCCTCGACGAGCGGATCGGCGACGTCGCCGACGGCGACGACCGTCGCGATCGCCATGCACCGCTCGCCGGCCGAGCCGTAGCCGGCCGAGACGGCCGCGTCGGCGGCCATGTCGATGTCGGCGTCGGGCAGGACGACCATGTGGTTCTTGGCGCCGCCGAGCGCCTGGACGCGCTTGCCGTGTGCGCGTGCCGGTCTCGTAGATGTAGCGCGCGATCGGCGTCGAGCCGACGAAGCTGACACGGCGGCGATGTCGGGGTGCTCGAGGATCGCGTCGACCGCGACCTTGTCGCCCTGGACGACGTTGAACACGCCGTCCGGGCACGCCGGCCTCGGCGAGCAGCTCGGCGAGGAAGATCGACGCCGACGGGTCCTTCTCCGACGGCTTGAGGATGAACGTGTTGCCGCACGCGATCGCGGTCGGCGAACATCCACATCGGGACCATCGCCGGGAAGTTGAACGGCGTGATCCCGGCCACGACGCCGAGCGGCTGGCGGATCTGGTAGACGTCGACGCCGGTCGAGGCCTGCTCGGTGAAGCCGCCCTTGAGCAGGTGCGGGATGCCGCACGCGAACTCGAGGTTCTCGAGGCCACGGGCGATCTCGCCGAGCGCGTCGGATGGGACCTTGCCGTGCTCGGCGGTGAGCAGGGCCGCCAGCTCGCGGCGGTGCGTGCTCGACGAGGTTCCGGATCTGGAACATGATCTCGGTCCGCTTCGACAGCGACGTCGCGCGCCAGGCCGGGAAGGCGGCCTTGGCCGCGGCGACCGCCGCGTCGACCTCCTCGGCCGAGGCGAAGTCGACGTCTTCGCGCGACGGCGCCGGTGGCCGGATCGTAGACCGGGCCCTCGCCGGCCGGACGTGCCGGCGACCGATCGCGCCGCCGATCCAGTGGCTGACCCGGCCCGGGGCCGGCGCGTCGGCCGGGCGGCTGCCCGGCTCTGCGACCTGCGTCATCGGAGTCGACCTCGTGTGCTGGGTCCGCTGTTCAGGCGGTCGCGGACGCTGTTGTGTTCCTCACGATACCCCCGCCCGGCGGATCCGGCCGGGCGGCGCCCCCGCCCCAGACCTCAGAAGCGCGGTCGCGTCTCCGGGTCGGGCCAGGCGAGGTCATTGGCGACCTCCCTCGTCCGTGCGGGCGGCGGGTTGCCGGACCGTGAGCCACGCCGACGATCACGGCGCAACCGATGGCGATCCCGATCGCGATCAGGCCACCGGCAGGCAGACCGAGCGCCACGACGGGGTCGCGCCAGGTGGTCGACACGGCGGCGCGCGGGCCACCGCCCACAGCCCGATCCCGACGAAGAAGAGGCGCCCGTCGCGACGGGCGAACCCGCCGCGGAGCAGCGCGGCGACCAGCACCGCGAGGATGATCAGCGTCGCGATCCCCGTACGCCTGCGACGGGTGCGACGGGATGGCCGGCCCGAGCGAGGCCCACGGACCTGGTCCGGCGTAGGCCGTCGCCCACGAGGCGTCGCCCGTGGGCTGGGCCCGGCCGGCGCCGGTGAGGATCATCGCCGGGCTTGCCCGCCCCGATGGCGAGGAGCGCCGGCAATTCCGCCGCCAGATGGAACCACTGCCCGACCGGGGCCTCCAGCAGGCTCGCCACGTAGGCGCCCGACAGGGTCCCCCGACGACGGGCCAGGCCGAGCTCGAGCCCACCGACGGCGGGGTCGAGCAACACGCCCGGATCGGTGCCGTAGTACGACGAATGCAGGAGCGCGAAGCTGATCCGCCCGCCGATCACCGCCCCCGGGCACGATCCCGGACCGCAATGAACGCGACATCGTCGGCACGCAGACCGGAGCGACGGGCGAGGAGCCCGGCGAGCACGAGGGCCAGCACGATGACGCCCGTCAGGGCGAGGGCACCCCCAGCGGACCATGAGGTCGCCGAAGAGCTGCACGTAGGGGTCGAAGTCGAAGACGATGACGGCGATCGGCACGGACGTGAAGTGTATCGAAGCCGCCCGGCCCGCCCGCCGAGCCGTGCGGGCCGTGCCAGCCGAGCTTCGACGAGCCTTGACTCGCCGCCGCCGAGGCGTCGAAGGCGGCTTGTTCGTCCGCCGTGAGGTTGATCTCGAAGACGCGTTCCATGCCCGCCGCTCCCAGGACGATCGGCACGCCGACGACCAGCCCGGTCGTCCCGAACTCGCCGTCGAGCAGGACCGCAACAACGGAAGAACGCGCTTCCGGTCGAGCAGGGATCGACTCGACCATCTCGAACGTCGATGCGGCCGGCGCGTAGAACGCCGAGCCCGGTCTTGAGCAGCGCGACGACCTCGGCGCCGCCGTTGGCCGTCCGCTCCTCGAGCGCCTTGACCCGCTCGGGCGGCAGCAGCTCGGTGATCGGCACGCCGGCGACGGTCGAGTAGCGCGACAGCGGGACCATCGTGTCGCCGTGGCCGCCGAGCACGAAGGCGTGGGTGTCCTCGACGCGAGACGCCGAGCTCCTGGGCGATGAACGTCCGGAACCGGCGCCGAGTCGAGGACGCCGGCCATGCCGAGCACGCGCTCGCGCGGGAAGCCCGAGGCCTGCAGCGCCACGTGGCACATCGCGTCGAGCGGGTTGGTGACGATGATCAGGATCGCGTCCGGCGAGTGCTGCCGCGGCCTGCTCGACGACCGGCGCGGACGATGCCCGGCGTTCTTGGCCAGCAGGTCGTCGCGGCTCATCCCGGGCTGGCGGGCGAGGCCGGAGGTCACGACGACGATGTCGGAGCCGGCCGTGTCGGCGTAGTCGTTCGTGCCGGTGATCCGCGCGTCGTGGCCGACGACCGGCGCCGCCTCGGCGAGGTCGAGGCCCTTGCCCTGCGGCAGGCCCTCGACGATGTCGACGAGGACGACGTCGGCCAGGCCGGCCTCGGCGATGCGCTGGGCGGTCGTGGCGCCGACGTTGCCGGCGCCGATGACGGTGACCTTGTTGCGTGCCATGTCGCCAGCTCTGCCTGGCGGCGATGATCCGTGGCCTGTCGCCGATATCGTCGGGCGGCCGATTCGGGTCCCGCGGCTGCGGACCGCGCGGGCTCCACGCCGTCCGCGTAGGCGGCGAAGTTGTCGCGCGAACATCGCGCGCGAGCTTGCGCCGGCCGCGCGCGTCGTAGGCCGCCGGATCCGGCCCACGTCGAGCGCGGGTCGAGGAACGACGCCGGCACGTCCGGGACAGCTGACGCGGCACCTCGACGCCGAAGATCGGGTCGACGCCGGGTCGGGACGTCGTCGAGCGCGCCGTCGAGCGCCGCGCGGACCATCGCCCGGGTGTGGTCGATGTTCATCCGCTCGCCGGTGCCGTACGGCCCGCCGGTCCAGCCGGTGTTGACCAGCCAGACCGGGACGTCGTAGCGCTCGAGCCGCTCGACCAGCATCGCGCGCGTACTCGCCCGGGTGGCGCGGCATGAACGGCGCCCCGAAGCAGGCCGAGAACGTCGCCTTCGGCTCCTTGACCCCGACCTCGGTGCCGGCGAGCTTGGCGGTGTAGCCGCTGATGAAGTGGTAGGCGGCCTGCTCGCGGGTCAGCCGCGAGATCGGCGGCAGGACGCCGAACGCGTCGGCGGTCAGGAAGACGACCGTCGCGCGGCGTGGCCGGCGATCCCGGTCGCGGTCGGCGTTGCCGATGAAGTCGAGCGGGTAGGCGCCGCGCGTGTTCTCGGTGAACCGCTCCGGAGTCGAGGTCGAGCTCGCGGGTCGCGCGGGTCGAGGTCGACGTTCTCGAGGATCGGTCCCGAACCGGCGCGTCGTCTGGAAGATGTCCGGCTCGTACATCGGCGAGAGGCGGATCGTCTTGGCGTAGCAGCCGCCCTCGAAGTTGAACGACGCCGCCGTCGCCCCAGCCGTGCTCGTCGTCGCCGATCAGGCTGCGCAGCGGATCGGCCGACAGCGTCGTCTTGCCGGTGCCCGACAGGCCGAAGAAGACGACCGGGTCGCCGTCCTGCGCCGACGTTGACCGCCGAGTGCATCGGCAGGACGCCCTCGTCGGGCATCAGGTAGTTCATGACCGTGAAGGCGCGACTTCTTGATCTCGCCGGCGTACTCGGTGCCGACGATGATGATCTCCATCCGCCGGAGGTGGACGAGGATCGCGGTGCTCGGTGCGCGTGCCCTCGGTCGCCGGGTCCGCCTGGAACGACGGGCACGCAGATGATCGTGAAGTTCGGCTGCGAACGCCGCCAGTGTCGGCGCTGCGGGCGGCGGAACAGGTTGCGCGCGAAGATGCTGGCCCAGGCGGTCTCGGTGTAGACGCGCAGCGACGCGGCGATGGCCGGGATGCGGCCCCGATGAAGCAGTCCTGGGCGTACAGGTCGCGGCTCGGCGCAGTAGGCGACGAGGCGCGCGCGCAGCCGGTCGTAGTTCGCCTCGCTGATCGGCCGGTTGACCGGGCCCCACCAGATCTTGTCGCGGCTCGACCGGCTCGTCGACGATGAACTTGTCCTCGGGCGAGCGGCCGGTGTGCTTGCCGGTCCGGACGACGAGCGGGCCGTCGGCCGCGATGAGGCCCTCGCCGCGGCGGATGGCGTCCTCGTACAGCTCGGCGGTCGGGAGGTTCGCGCGCACGGTGCGCCCCAGCTCGGGGCGCGTCGGCGGTGCGGACTGGTCGGTGGCCATCAGCGGTCGGACTCCTAGGCGCGGGCGATCACGGTCCGGATCGACCGGCCGCGCGTGACGCTCGCCGTGAGGCGCGCAGGAGTCGGCTTCCGCAGTCGCGTTGGCCGGGATGCTACCACGTGCGCGGCATGCTCCATTGCGGCTCCGGTTGCGACGGCGCGGTGTCGTCGATCCGAGCCGCCCGGCCTGCCGGCGAGCGCCACGGGTTGGTGGCCGTCGCGGGTAGCACCCACCTACCACTGGCGCGAGCGTTTGACGACACGGAGGTCGATGCGCTCGGTTGCGGCAGGCCGGTGACCGCGCGCCACACGGAACGGCCCGTCCGGCGCGTGCCGGCGATGAGCCGTTGATCCGTCGAGCGCCGGGCGCGATCTGTCACGCGAACCGGCCGTAGCATCCGCGCACAACCGAAGAGCTCTTATCAAGAGTGGCAGAGGGACCGGCCCGTTGAAGCCACGACAACCTACCGGCGTCGGAGCCGGCAAGGTGCCAAATCCGGGCAGGACCTCCTGCGAGATAAGGGACTCCCTTCGAGCCCCCTTCCGTCACGAGGCGTCGTCCCGTTTCCCGGTCCCGAGGCCGCTCCCAGCCTCCCGGAGCACGACCGATGACGACCGAGACCTCACTCGCCTCGGCCGACACTCGACCGCCGCGCGCATCCGCGGCATGCGCTGTCGCAACTGCGGCGCGGCCCGAGCCGATCGGGCCTGTCGCTACGTCTGTCCGGCCTGTTTCGGGCCGCTCGAGGTCGGCCTACGACTACGACCGTCGTCGGCGCGGACGCTCACCCGCGAGGCGATCGCGGCCGGCGCGCCGGGCATCTGGCGCTACGCCGAGCTCCTGCCGGTCGACGCGCCGCCCGGCGCGGGCTGCCGGTCGGCTCGACGCCGCTGCTCGCCGCCGACCGGCTCGCGCCCGACGCTCGGCGTCGACCGGCTGTGGATCAAGGACGACACGCGCAACCCGTCGCTCAGCTTCAAGGACCGGGCGGTGGCGGTCGCCGCGGCCCGTGCCGTCGAGTTCGGCGTCGAGGCGCTGGCCTGCGCGTCGACCGGCAACCTGGCCGGCGCGACGGCCGCCGCCGCCGCCGCGGTCGGGCTGCCGGCCTACGTGTTCATCCCGGCCGACCTCGAGCCGGCCAAGGTCGACCACGCGCTCGCCTACGGCGCGACGGTCGTCCCGATCGACGGGCACCTACGACGACGTCAACCGGCTGTGCCTCGAGGTCGCCGACGAGACCGGCTGGGGCTTCGTCAACATCAACCTCCGGCCGTTCTACGCCGAGGGCTCCAAGACGCTCGCCTACGAGATCGCCGAGTCGCTCGGCTGGCGGCTCGCCCGACGTCGTCGTCGCCCCGGTCGCGTCGGGCGCGATGTTCACCCGGGTCGCCCGCGGCTTCGAGGAGCTGGCCGAGCTCGGGCTCGATCGAGCGCCGCCCGATCCGCTTCGTCGGCGGCCAGGCCGCCGGCTGCGCGCCGGTCGCCACGGCGTGCGCGGCCGGGCACCGAGGTCATCGAGCCGGTCCGCGACGCCTGACACGATCGTCCGCTCGCTGGCGATCGGCAACCCGGCCGACGGCCGCTACGCGGTCGAGCTCGGCGCGCGATCCGGCGGCTCGATCGAGGCGATCGACGACGACGATCACCGCGGCCGCGATCCGCGACGTCGCCCGGCTCGAGGGCATCTACCCGGAGACGGCCGGCGGCGTGACGCTCGCCGCGGCCGCGGCGGCCGCGCGACGGCGCGGCGTGATCCGCGACGGCGACGAGGTCGTCGCGCTGCTGACCGGCAACGGCCTCAAGACGCCCGATGCGCGGACGCTCGGGCACGGCGACGGCGTCGCCCGGCCCGGCGAGCCCGGCCTGGCGCCGGTCATCCGGCCGAGCCTGTCGGCGTTCGAGCGCTGGCTGGACGGGCGACGCATGAGCACGGTCCGGCATCCCGCCGACGCTGCGCGTGGCGACCGGCGGCGCCAAGCAGGTCGAGGTCCCGAGCACACGTAACGCCGAACGAAGTACAA
>ERZ1370068.1705-contig-1163_pt1 | contig 26320 bp, 40 predicted proteins | sample MGYA00561227_ERZ1370068 | MGnify/ENA primary metagenome ERZ1370068 (study PRJEB38410, sample SAMEA6850437) | metagenome | study: Metagenomic assessment of the ecological functions of the soil: analysis of the soil microbiota associated with the...
CTACTATCTTGAGGTTTCGCATACACGCGTCTGACCAAATGGCTGCAAATTACAACGGGCTTCCGGCCAACATCCTGAGGCTGCTGGCCTTCATCAAGATGTCGAAAACCTTGGCGAGCGTAAATCCCTTGCCCATGACAGAGACCTGGTCGCCGGGTGTGAGATAGACCATCTCAGCCTTGCCTGCTTCCATATCCGCCAGACTCACTACACGGCGGCTCAGTTTGCCGCCCTTTGCGTAACTAACGATCGCCACCTTTTTCCTGTCGCCGTCCTTGGAGACGCCGCCGGCCTCGAGTACGGCCTCATAAACGCTGACCTTGTGATCCATCACGCGAACGCCGGGCGTCGCGACATTTCCCATCACGCTATATCGCGTGGCTACTGCCTTGTCGAGTGTAACGGTGACCTTCGGATCGATAGATGAATTCGTCCAGTTTTTGTGTGATCTCGGCAGCGACCTGCTCGACGGTCCTGCCCGCAACCATTATGCCGTCGCGGATCAGCGGATGCACGAGATGCGTGCGTTGGGCGGTACCGTGATACCAGTCTTGCAGTAGTCCGGACACTGTCCGAAAACCTCGACAGAGATCATATCGCTTGGCCCGAGACGATATTCCCTCAGGTAATTGGCGTAATAGGGCAGTATGGCATCTTCTCTCCGCTGTCGAGGTTCCTGTCGCCGCCGGATCGTCCGCTGTGACGGTCGGTGCCGGCAGTGGGATGGCCTTATCGCCGGTCGCGGCTTTGGTCGCGATATCTTGTGCCTTTGGGCGGTTTTGTCTGCCCGAGCCCGACTGCGCCGATCAGCAAAATCGCCGGCCGCGGTCAATGCACATGCCTTTTATAAAAACGCTAACTTTCATCTCGATTTCCCCAATTTTTATGAAATGAAACTCTCATTAGACCCTCGAATCCAGAACTAACGGCCGCCTTTGCCAAAGAGCACGGTCTTGATCGTCTCAAAGACGATGACCATATCGAGCGTCAGGCTCTGATTCTTGATGTAATACAGGTCGTATTGCAGCTTTTGCACCGCGTCGCTCACGGACGCGCCATATGGATACTTGATCTGCGCCCAACCGGTCAGCCCCGGTGCGACCAGATGGCGATGGTCGTAGTAAGAGATCTCCGTGGCGGAGCTGCTTGACGAAATGCGGCCGCTCCGGCCGCGGTCCGACAAAATTCATCTCGCCCTTCAGGTATGTTCCAAAACTGCGGCAGCTCGTCGATGCGCAGTTTACGAATAACTCCGTCCGACGCGGGTGATGCGTTGATCGTCGCGGGCGGACCAGATCGGGCTTGCCGTCCGCCTCCTGCGCGTCGAGCCGCATCGAGCGAAACTTGATCACGTTAAAGACATGGCCGTTCCTGCCGACACGCTCCTGTTTGTAGAGAATGGGCCCGCGGGATTCGAGCTTGATCGCATACTGCCGCGATCAGCGTCATCGGAAAAGACAATATCAGTCCCATGAGGGCCAGGAGCCGATGTACGCCTCAGCGGAACGCTGTCTTCACCGGCGAATCGCGTCTGCGGCCAGCAAAGATCAGCCACGACGGACGGAGCATATCGACGTGACCTTGCCCGGTAATGCGTTCAAAAAAGGAAGTGACATTCTCGATCGAAATATCGCCCGCCAGGCTCATCTTGAGCAACGCTTCCGTAGGAAACGCGCCGCGGCGTTCGCGAACGGCGATGACGACGCGGTCGATCTTTTTCGCTGCGTGATCACTTCCTCGAGCTCGATGCGCTTTTCCGAGGATCACGGACCGGCCGAGCTTCTGCATCGGCTTTGCACCGTTCTCGGAAACAAAACCGGCAATGCGGTAACCGGCATCACGCGGCGTTCCCACACGCGTCCTCGGCTGTGTCGATGGCTGTCTGGCCGGTGCCGACGACGAGGATCTTTTCGCCGATCTCGGGATGACCGGTCAGCGAATGGATAAATATTCGCCAGCTGAGCAACATTACTAGGACCAAGTGGTACCGAGATCACCGATACGCCGCGGCCGATCAACAGCTCAGGCACAGAGTAAAAGTGAGCATCGCGAGCAATGCCCACGCAGATGCCGAGCGCTTCGCACCAGCCGCAGCATCAGCTCGCGGCGATTGGTCGTCGACTACGTAGTCATAAAGATCGTAGTAAATATAGGAAGATCAGACAGACGACCGACGCCAGAGCGATCTTAAGCCAGCCGTTCTTTACGTTCAGCTCGTTCGCGGAACCGGAAACACCGAGACGCAGATAAATGCCAAAATGACGCCGCAGTAGAGTATTGCGGCGTCGGCCATTATCAGCCAAAAGATCCTTATGCTAAACGCGTGGAGCCATCAGTTCATTTCATCACGGGCTAGAGCGACTCGTTAAGGCGACGGTAATTGTAATAGCCGTAGTTGTAATGCGTCTCGGCCATGACGTCGTCACTTTGGTTGAGGACAACGCCGAGAAAACGTTCCTTCGGCAGCGGTTCGAGAATGCGGTCGATAACGCTGTATCGCGTTCGATTGGCGCGAACGACGAGCATCGCGCCGTCGGCGCTGCTCGATCAGATACGGTCGCGTCGGTAAAGATGCCGAGCGGCGGTGCATCGATGATGATGTAATCGAACATCTCGCGGCCTCGCGAAGTATCTCTTTGAATCTCGGCCCGGAGATCAGCTCGGCCACATCCTGACGGGCTTTCGCCGCCGGGCAGAATGTGAAGGCCAGAGGGTTCAAGCCGGACAATGGCAGTCGGTAAGGCTCGCGGTCGCCTGCGAAAGCACATCTGACAGGCCCTTGTCGGTCTCGATGCCGAGATAATCTGGCCAGGCTGGGCATTCTGAGGTCGCTGTCGATGATCAAGGCATTTACACCATCTGTCTGGGCGAGCATCCATGAAAGATTGAGCGCGGTAACCGATTTGCCTTCGCTGGGGCTTACGCTGGCGACGACGATCGACTGCAGCCTTTGCCGCTGGCTCTTGTGCAGAACGTGTGTCGCAGTGAACGATATTCCTCGCAATAGCTCGAATTGGGATGTGTGATCGAGACAAGTCGTGGCTCAACGCGTTCGGCGTCGACGGTCCAGCTGACAAAAGTCAGGTAACCGTCGAGCTGCACGCGCGTCGAGATTTCCGGCGTTCAATTTTGCCCCTGGCAGTTAGATCCTGATCCCAAATCAGGGAGTGCCGTCCCGAAGGTGGGATCCGGCTGCCCTATGAACGCCGAACCTTGCGTACCGATAGTAAGTCAACTGCTGCCAACAACTGCGGCGTCATGTTTGGCTGCCTGCTGCTGCGGTCGAAGGGTGACGATATTCCGCGACGGCGGCTTGACGTGACGCCGTGCACGTCTCGGTACTCTTTTTCTGTAATGCTTTAAGAATGCTCATTTGAACACTCTGCTAAAATCCATTGAACGAGCTTCGACAAACTCCTCGATCTCCAGCGAGACGTCCTCGTCCTCGAAACCAAGCCGTTGCCGGCTGCGTGGCTGTTTCCGTTGCCGTTCGAGTGACCGTTTGGCTGGGCGTTTGCCTCGACGTGCCGGCCGTTTGAGTCACCGTTCGCGTAGCATTACTGAGTGACCGTTCGAGTGCCCGTTTGAGCGGCCGCCTGATTGCTTCGCTCCCGTTTCCGTTTCCGTTCGCTCTGCTTTGCGTGGGCAGTTCGAAAATCACGGTGTGAAGACACGCGGCTTGATCGCCTCGTGGCGGCGCCTGGCCGTCGGCGATCTCCTCGGTCGCATCTGAACGCAGCACATGACTAGCCGGCGCGTCGAGCAAGGCCTCGGCCGCAAGCATACGCATCGTTTCGCGGCAGCATGATCGAGGTTGTCGGCGACTTCCTGGATGATCTGCCGGCTGATCACTCCTCGCCGGCGGAATACGCGGCAGAGCATCGCGTTGTCGCAGATGTTGTTGATATTTCGCGGGATGCCCTCTGGAACATTGGAAGATGAAATCGACCGCACCGGGCGTGAACACATTCGGCTGCTGCGAGCCGGCGATCAACAAGCGCTCGGTGATATAACGATCGACCTCTTGAACGCTCGGGAACGCGTGCATATTGCACCGCAACGCGACACGCGCTGTTTGAACTGTCGCAGATTGGGCTGATCTCAGCCGGTCGCGAAGCTCAGGCTGGCCGGTCAGAGAACGATCTGCAGATGCTTTTGCATTGTCCGACTCGAAATTGAGCAACAGTCGGATCTCTTCCAACACGAAATCCGAAAGCTCGTGGGCCTCGTCGATGATTATCACGGTGCGAAGACCGCAGGCGATGACGCTCCTCGAGCACCGAGCCGAGCGTGCTGCAGCAGCTGCAGATTTGAATTCGTCCAGTCCTTGATGCCGAGCATTTGCGTGACGTGCTGATAAAACTCCTCGACCGAGAGCCGCGGATTAAAACACGTACGCCGCGAGCACTGACGAATCGAGCCGCCGCAGTATCCAGCGGAGCGCCGTTGTCTTGCCGGTGCCGACCTCGCCGGTGAGCACGACCAAGCCCTTTGCGTTCTCGAGCCCGTAGTAGCGGCTTGCGAGCACCTCGGTTATAGTTGGGCGTGAACACGATGAAGCGCGGTCCGGCGTCAGCGTGAATGGCGTATCTTCTAGAACCGAAAATTCTTTGTACATACATGAACCTCTTCTGAAATCTCAAATTTCAAATTTGAAATCCTCGCTTAACTAACCGATCAACCCTGCCGAACAATCTCGTGTATTGCAGGATAGATGCATGATCAGCGGGATCATCGCGATCGCGGCTGCCAGCTCCAGCCGCGAGCTTGGAACCAATGCGACGCCGCATCCACGCCTTTTCGCGCGCCTGAAAGCAACGGCGGAACCGATGCCATGGACCGGAAGCTGCGTGTAATGCTTGGCGTCCTGGATGTTCTGGATCTTGAAAACCGCGCGGCACCTCAAAAATCCTGCGAGCAGCAGGCCGATCAGCAGGCCGATGCCCATGCCGACGAGCGTGTAGCATAAACGCGACGCGGTGCGACCGGCGATTGCGGCACGTTTGCGGTGTCCTGCACGCGTATCGTTTCACCACTGCTTGATTCGTCTCGACCGCCGACAACGGTCTCGGCATCGTTCTTCTTCTTTAATATTTCGTCGTAGGTCTGCTTGGCCGACTGATACCGTTGGTTGATGCCCCCGAAGTCGACCTTGACGTTGGGGATAACGGTTGATCCTTCCTCGCGATCGCGATCTGTCCGGCTGTTCTGCTGACGCTCGAGATCCTTTTGGACGATCTGCTGTTCGATCTGACCGATCTGCGACTGGATGCGGCATTCTCAAGCTCGAGGTTCTTTTCTGCAGTTCGGCCTTGCGGCCGCTTGCCTGCGTGGCATTTATGCGTGCGCTTGTCAGAGTTCTTCTTAAGGTTTTCAAACTCTTCGTTGATGCGCGGCGATCTCAGCTCTGCTTGGCTATCACGGCCGGATGCTTTTCCTTATAGACCTTGGTGAGCGGTGTCGGAGCTGGGCGTTGAGGTCGGCGGCTGTTTGGTGAGTTCACCGTATGCCGGCGTATCTTCGATCGAGACCTGAACGCGCCGTATCCTGCACTTCTTTCTCGCCAAAATCCTCGATCAGCCGCATCTGGCGGTTGTTTGCCGCGAGATGGCGTCGCTTCAGGCGGCCTTTCTCGTTGAATAGTGTCTGCTTTTCCTTTGTGATCGTGTCCTCACGCTGACGCAGTCCCTGCAGCTGTAGCAACCAGGCCTTGTTCCGATTCAGGCAGCGTCGCGACGTTCTGCATCATGATGTCGAGACGCTGTTTTTCGAGATCGTCGAGGGCGGTCTCTTTTCGCCTCAACTGACGTTCGAAAAAGCTGGTTGGTCGATTCTGCGATCTCGAGCTTGACGTTTCGACCTGGGCGTTGACGTATTTGCCGGCAAGGTCGGCCGCGACATTGCGTGCGCCGCGCCTCTGGATCGCGGTCGCGATAACGGATGCTGAAACGCCGCGACCTTCTCGCTGGCCGTTATCTTCCAGATCGACGCTGGATGTTCTTGTACGGCATCCCTCGTCGACGATCAGCTCCATCGGCACGCCCCGACGCGTTCGCCTGCCTTGTAGCAGGTCATATTTTTGGACCATCGGGTTCGAGCGACGAAGCGGCCTCAAAGACCTCTTGATTGATGGTCGACAGCCGCTGAGAGAGGTCCTCTGGTCAGAGAGCCAGAACAAGGTTTGACGAGACCGACGGCGGTTTTACGGTCAGGAGCGCGGTCGATTCGTAAACGCTTGGCAGACGATAGACGACATAGCCGATGGCGGCCGTCATCGTGATCATCGGCAGCAGGATCAGCCACTCTTGCCGCTTGACCATCACGACCATCTCGGCGGGTTTTCTTGTCTGAATTCAACGCTCATCTCTTAACTTTCCCAGGCTTAACCTTTCAAAGGGTCGCCAGAATATTCTTTACTTCGGTGAACCTCCTCGCTGTGTCAATTCGCCGATGCTTCAAGCGATGTCTCGGCCTCGCGGCGTGCCTGGGCCTTGTCGCCAGCCTTGGCGAGGGCCATGCCGAGACGCACAGCGGTAACCGGGATTTGCAGTTGCTCCACTTTGCTGAACATTCGATTCCTCCAGTGCAACTGCCTTGCGGAACTGTTCGACCGCGGGCAGCGGGCAATCCTTTTTGAGATAGACCCAGCCGAGCGCTGTCGGAAAACCGGCAGCAACGTTAGGATTTTTTCCGACTGCCAGCGATGCGAGCTGCAATGCCTCGTCGAGATTTCGACTCAACGATCAGCCACGCAAGGCTTGTTGGCGGCGATCGGTGCTGGGGCGCCCGAAGAACTCAAGAGCCTGGCGGTAACACTTTTCGGCCTGCCGTTGCCTGCCGGGCTTCTCGAGAATGCCGAGCATCGTGGCAGAGTGCTGCGGCGCGGGCCGCTTTTCGAGGGCCTTCTTGTATCTGTGCGGCGGCCTCGTCGGTTCGGTCCTGATCCGCCAGCAGCCTTGCATAAGCCGAGCAGTGCGGGCAGGTAATTCTCGTCCAGCGATCGCGGCGGTAAGTTCACTCCTCGGCGGCGGCGTTATTCTTTTTCCGCCATGAAAACGGTCGATCTGAGATAGTCGAGCGCGGCCAAAATGTCGGCACGGCCGGCATTCTTCTCGACCAACTTCGTTCACTTTCGCGTGTGCCTTTGGCGGTCTGCTGAAGGCGTATCGATGCCGTCACGATGCCGCTGATCGCGATCAAAGCTTTGCGGGTCGACGACAAGCGCTTTTCATAGAGCCCAGCGCCGCGTCGATTGTTCTTTCTGGCGATATAGACTCCTGGCGCAGGTTCACCATCGCGGTCGGACGGAACGCGGGCTCAGCCGCACGATCTCCTTCGCGGTCGGCCTTCGCCCCGGCAAGACGGCCGAGTTCGGTGATATGCGAGGCCGCGTGACGATGAGTCGCAGCGGATGCGCAGATTCATTCATGCTTTGCTCATGCGTTGGGTGTCGCGGCTCGTGCCTTGTCGATCAATTCGTTCGAGAGCTTTAGCGCGTTCTGCGCGTCGCCGGCGGTAAAGGCGGCTGTATCTTGAGCAACCCGGCCTTAATAAATGTCGGGTGATAGCGTTCGAGGTCGGCGATGACGAACGCGTTGGCGTGCTCGAGCTGGCCAAGCGAGATGCGTGCCTGTGCCATCAGATAGAGCGCTCACGGCCGCTCGGTTGTTTTTTCAGGATGTCCCCGAGATCGCGGATGGCCCCCGGGCTTGTCCCTCCTGCAGACGAGTGCGGGCCCGCAGCGACAGAGCGTTGGTGTCCTCGTCATTGATCTTGAATAACGCGGCGGAGCTGTTGCGTAAACGCGGGCACCGTCTCGCGGCGTTCGAGATAGATCTCGCCAAGCCGGTAGCGTGCAAGGACGTATTCCGGGCTGTCGGCAAGGATCTGATCGAGCTTGCGATAGCCTCATCGACGCGGTCCGCCTTTTCATAAAAAAGAGGCGAGTACAAGCCGGCTCTCGGGGCTGTTTTCGTGTATTCGAGCCAGCTCGATGTGAGCGGCCTCGGCCTCTTCCATCTGGCGGCTGGTGACGTAAAACTCTGCGATGGCCTCGCGTGCCTGATGCTCGCGGGGTCGAGGGCGATCGCCTTTGAAACTGCGCGCTTCGCCTCAGCGTCGCTTGGCGCATGTCAGGAAGCGGCCGTATCTCGACATTGCCGGCTACGCTCAGCGGGTGGCCTCGATACCGCTTGATGGCGGCCTCGGCCTCAGGAATGTTTTCGCGTGTGATGTAAAGCCTGTCGAGGCTGATGTACGACTCGACGCGTTTGGGGTCGAGGGTGATCGCCTTGCGCACGTGCACGCGACAACGTCCTTCTCAGGTTTGTCCCGTGCCGCGAGCTGATAGATGCGGTCAGGATGTGGCCCTCGATAAAAGAGCTGTCGGCGCGCGAGTATTTCGTCGCGGATCTTTTCGGCCCGGCGGATCATCGGCGGCCGGATGAGCAGAAAATAGTTGCTGCTCAAGCGAGCCTCTGGCGTCGAGATTGTGTCGTCAAGCTCCGACCGTCTTGCGCAGCTCGTCGAGCGTTTCGTTAAATTGACCAGAGATTCTCGTGAGCACGTGCTAGGCCCCAATGGAGCTGTGATAGACCGCCGTCGGCCTCGGCCGCTGAGCGTGAAACTCGGCATCCAACGCATCGTGAAACTTTCGTTTTTTGAGGTATTCTTCGCCCTTTGGCCAGGAACGTCGCGGTCGAATGTCCGCACGCCGCAAACAGCAGGCTCTGACACAGAAACAGTGCAGGGATAATGAAACTAAAACGAAGACTTTGCACTCGCGGTCAAACATACGCGTTAAATTTATTCAGCTACCGATCCGCTTCGTTCCTGGGGGCTGCCTCATGGTCCCGGCAGACTCGGTGCTTACCTCTCGTGGACCCGGGCGGAAAAATTCCACGGTCCGGCCTGTAATTGATTCTCAAATACTCCCGCTTTAGGAACTCAAAGTTCTTTCAGCATCAGGGGAATACAGACAATCGGGGTTCGATTTCAGAAAATAGCGGGGGTTTGGCGGGCATCTGCTCGGTTCGTGCTTGATCCGCGGCTGGTTGCTCATTTGCGGAAAAGCTTGCTTTTCCGTCATGGGTCCCTAATGATCCTGCGGCTTGCCGCTGCTTTATCGCCGGCGTCATTACCGCTGAGCGGCGGCAAGCCGCGAGAATTTTTGTGCAAGCCTACGGAAAAGCAAGCTTTTCCGCAAATAGAGCGGCAAGCCGCAAAGGTTCTCACGATCCCGATCTATAGCTCTCGAGAGTTTCCTACCCAAAGCAGGTAAAACAAAATGGTTCCGCTTCAAAGCAGAAAGCCTCTGCTGCGGAGAAAAGTCGTTTGCCGCAGCCCGGGATGGAACGCCAAAGCAAATGCTTTGCTCTGAAGAAAAATGCCTCCGCTGCGGAGAAAAATGCTTTTGCTCGCAGAAAAATGTTCTGCTCCGAAGAAAAATGCTTCCGCTCCGAAGAAAAATGGTTTTGCTCCGAAGAAAAATGCTTCCGCTCGAAGAAAAATGGTTTTGCTCCGAAGAAAAATGCTTCACTGCTGCAGCAAATGATTTTGCTTTGGAAAACAACGGTGTTGAACCGTCTGCGAAATGGCGATCTATCTGCTGGGAATACTATGCTTACGGCGATGACGGCGAGTTTGAACTAGGTTCAACACTTTTCGGCGAAACATGATCGACGCCGCCCTCGACCTCGGTCGCGGTTTTTCCGATGCTATTACGACACGCTTTGTGATAGGATTTGCCAGACTGATGAACCAACCTAACTGGAAGGTAATACACCGCCGTAGCCAAACCTTTACCCCAACCGTCTATGACAATTCGAATTTATACTGCTTACCGCGACGCTAATCATTTGGGGATTGATGTGGGTCGCAAGCAGCTAGAAGTTGACAACAACTATCTCATTTTCAATCGCGATCCTCACATCTCTGTTAGCGGTTCTGTTTTGCGTGCGTTTGGTGGACAGCGTCAGGGTTTTGAAGGCCTTGTTATTACGCTGCTTTTTCTAATCATCCTCACCCATCTCGTTATTCTTTCCCGATGCTCTACGGTGGACATCGGGCGGTATTTCCAAGCTCTAACAGAATGATCCGGAAATCCACGGTCTAGCCGGGGCTTGTCATCATCTGATTTGCCATTGGCGAGCTTAGCGCTTTAGGATCACTTTCGGTCGGGTTTATTCGGGGACAAAGGGCGTGAGTTCGGCGGCCAGTTGGGCGGCGAGGTCGAGTGGCGGCTTGCAGGGCGGCGGGTTCGTCCGGCAGCGACGCTGGTCATTACGCGGACGATGGCAGCCGTCGCTGCGGCTGCGGGTGATGCTGTCGAGGACGGTGTTGACCTTGTCGCGGTATTCGCTCGCCTCGATGGCTGGCCGCGGCCCTGGTACCAATAGATCATCACTTCGCGCGATAGATGCCGTTCTCGATGATGTAGCGGTTCGCGGTAAAGGTCAGTCCGTCCGCCGTGGTGATGGTCGATCGCGCTGCGGGTCTTTCATTACCCAGCCGGCACCGGGCAGGCAGTTCAGAGGGCTGTGATAGGTCGCACCCGTCCGCTGCGACGCGTAATAGCCGACATAAAGATTGGCAATGCGGCCGTCGGGCAGGGTGTATTCGCGCATTGTGTAATCGGTCGTCTTGCGGGACGCTCTCCGACGCCCTCGTCAAACCTGCAATGTCCCCGCCTTTTTTGCCGCCAATCGCCGAGCTTTGTAGAAAGTTGGGTCAATGGCTGCGCCGATCTGATCACGGCTTCGCTGCGGGTAGCGAACCAATTCACGGCAATGCCGCCGAGGATGATCGCTGCGACTGAGAGGCCAGGCGGATGGGTGCGAGACCGCGGATCTGTCGGCCACCTCTGGCGGAGTGGCGCTGGCGGATCTCGGGATTGTGTTCGCGCTGCGTCTCTGCCTCTGCGTTGAGACCGCTCTTAAGCAAGAGATTGACGCCGATCAGCATTGCGAGAAGCGACGACATAGACCAGCCAGCCCGACGAACCGTGCCAAAAGCCCTCGGTCGCCTGGCGGCCATGGTGTATGTGAACTAGCCCTGTCGCGGTGACGCGCAGCGGCATTTCAGTCAGAACCGCGATCGGGACGGCTGAGATCATCAGGAGGACCGTGCGGATCAGGTCTCCGCGACATACTTGAAATCCGCCGCGTCCGAGCCGCGTAAAAATAGGCCAGAATCAACGCCAGCGTTAGCCAGCGTCATCAGCGAGCGGATGCCGCTGCACGCCTCGACCACCTCGAGCGATATCGTCTGCGTCGCTCCTTGCGGCAGGTATCTCTCGATGACATTGCCTTTTCGCACCACCGGAACTTCAAACAGGCGAGATCCCCCAAACGGCCATCTGCGACGCCCAGATCTGGAGCAGAAACGCGATGCGATTAAAGATTATCTTGCGGTATCGGTATTGTCAGGATCAGAAAGCGAAGGGCACCGGCAAGGAGCTTGAGCAGCATTTGCCCCAAAGAAGTAAAGGACCACGCCGGCGAGCATTAATCACGAACGAAATGCGGGCCGTAAAGAATGCCACTGCACCGAGCGTTCCCGCCAGGAGCATCGGCATCGCGGCCCCGACGGCCGCACCGCCGACGAATGGCGACGGCCTTCGTTCGGCCGACCGGCAAACGTGTCCCAGTCGATCCAGATGATCAGCGCGATGACAAATGGAGACCAGCAGCCCGTGCGAGTAGTTTTCGTCCATCCACCAATCGCGGCCGAGCTTTGAGAGAACGGACGTATAGAAGGAACTCGATCGCGGCGGCTACGGCGATCGCCTTTATGATGTTTTGGTATTATTTGAATCGGGTCGTCTCGCTCATTTGGGACAGAGACAAGGAAAGGTCGAATGGCGTGCAACTTCCGGTCTTAACGCGTACGGCCGGCGATCAAATTGGCGAGGTCACGTAAGCCGGAAACGTCGCCTGTGGATCGGTGCGAGTGCCGAGCTGCGCGGTTTCAGAGTATGTTGTTTGCCTGTTCGCGGGTCTGCACAATGCCATAGTGGCCGGTGTAGGTAGCTCTTTCAGAGGCCGCATCCTCGCCCGCGGTCTTGCCGAGCTTTTCGGTCGCGGTGGTGGCATCGAGCAGATCGTCGGTGACCTGAAAGAGTAGGAGCCGAGATTCGCACCGTACACTCCTTTATTGCGGCCAACTCATCCTTCATCCGCTCCGCCGATGATCGCCCCGGCGAGCGCCGACGCGGTGATGAGTGCGCTGCGTCTTTTGGCGGTGGATACGCTCTATCTGGGCGATCTCGAGCGTCTTTGCCCTCGGCGGCGAGGTCGAGCTGTTGGCCCGACACCATTCCCGCTGGTGTTCCGGCTAGCATCGGCGAGAAGGGAAATGATCTAAGGCGGGTTTCGGCCGGCAAGCCTCGTCGTCGGCGATCGTTCTGAACGCCAGCGTCTGCAGAACGTCGCCCGCGAGTATCGCCGTCGCCTCGCCAAACTGTTTTGTGACACGCCGCCTTGCCTCGCCGCAGATCGTCGTCATCCATCGCCGGCAGATCGTCGTGGATCAGCAGTACGTGATGGACCATCTCGATCGCCGCCGCGGTCCGCAGCAGACTGCGCGCGCGCTTCGCCGAAAGTTTCACCCGGCCGCGATCACGATCATGCGGGCGAACGGCTTGCCAGCCGGCAAAGACGCTCCAGCGAATCGCCTCGTGCAGGTTTGCCGGACAACATCGGCCGCAGGCAGGAGCTTGTCGAGTGTCTGGTCCACCTCGCCGCGAACCTCGGCGATGAAATCTTCGGTTACGGTCATTGCGGAAAATTATCAGTTATAGGCAGCGATTTAGCAAAATTACGACGAAACGAAAAAGTCAATGAAATCACCCATTAAGGGTATGCTCCGCGGGACTAGGCCCACAATATCTTGTGGAAAAAACATTGACGAAACGCTTTCGTCCACGGTTACACTTCTCTCACTTGAGAACGATTTTTCGCCCGGTTTCTCAAGGCGAACAAACCTAAAATTCAACGCCAGAAGCATTCCGATTACTATTGCGAAATGTTAAAATAGTATTACATTTGCACGGGTGTCTTTGGCTCTGATCGGCAGGAGCGGCTATCTATATGAGCACAGTTTTTGAGTCGGCTATCAATAGTTTTCTCGACAAGAACGGCGTTGGGACGGCACGGGCGCTTGAGATCAAGCCTCTCGGCCTGAACGCTCAAAAAGGTCGTGAGCAAACGCTACTCGCTCAAGGACGAGAACGGCGAACCATTTGAGACGTGGGCCGACATTGTCCAGCGCGTGGTCGGGCACGTTTCGAGGGTCGAGACCGGATCGAGCTCAGGCAAAAGCTCTTTACAACGAGATGACCTCGGTCATGCTCGCACGCGAATTCGTTCCGAACACGCCGTGTCTCGTCAATGCCGGCAAACCCAAGGGACAGCTTGCAGCGTGCTTTGTTTTGAGCGTCCCCGATTCGATCGAGGGCATCATGGAGCACGCGCAGAATGTTGCGATCATCCATCAGACCGGCGGCGGTACGGGCATGACCTATGAATTCCTGCGACCGGCCGGCTCGATGGTCAATTCGACGCGCGGCGTGGCTTCTGGGCCCGTTTCGTTCATGAACATCGTCAACCAGACGACCGAGGTCGTAAAGCAGGGCGGTGTTCGCCGCGGTGCGAACATGGGGATTCTTGCGCATTACGCACCCCGACATTCTGCGGTTCATTCACGCAAAGAACGATCAGACGAGCCTGACCAACTTTAATATCTCGGTGACGGTGACCGACCTCTTTATGGATGCGGTCGACAGCGGAACCTGGTTCCAGACCGAGTTTAAGGACGAGCCGTGGACGCAAGCCGTGTTTGACGCCGTGACCGGGACCGATTATGTCGTCTATCGCCGTCCGGACGGAACGACCGCGACGTTTGCCGACAAGCTTGCTTTCGAGACAGCCGATCTTTCCGATTGCACGGTCGAGGAGCCGCCGATGCCGGGAATGGTCTTTGCTCCCGACATCTGGAATCGCATCATCGCGTCGGCCCATAAGTACGCCGAGCCGGGCATCATCTTTATCGACGAGGTCAACCGCCATAACCATCTGAAGGCGTCGATGGGCCCGATCTATGCGTGCAACCCTTGCGGCGAACAGCAGCTGCACTTTAACAATTCATGCAACCTCGGCTCGATCGACGTGGCCAAGTTTTACACCGAGACGCCCGAGGGCGAAGGGATCATCGACTGGGAACGGCTCTCGAACGTGACGCAGCTCTGCACACAGTTTCTCGATAATGTCGTCGATGCCGGCCATTTCCCGTTGCCTGAGATCGACGATGTCGTAAAACGTACGCGGCCGGTCGGCCTCGGCATCATGGGCTTTGCCGATCTCTGCCTGAAGCTTGGCGTTACATACGGCACCGATGCGTCGATCGAACTGATGGAAAAGGTGATGGGCTTTGTCCGTCGCGAATCGTGGGTGGCGTCATTGAGGCTCGGCAGGGAAAAGGGTGTTTTCCCGAGTTCGAGGCAAATGCCGAGGCATACGAGCGATTCATTTACGACGATATCGGCATTCCGCGCGACATCCCGCTGACGCCGCGAAATTATGAGGTCACGACGGTCGCACCGACAGGCACGATCTCGCTCGTCGCCGAAACGTCGTCGGGCATCGAGCCCAATTTCTCGTGGGCGTATGTGCGTCAGGACACGCTCGGAACGCGAACCTATGTTCACACGCCCGCTGCCGAAGCCCTGGCCTCGACGTCGATCAGACCAATGAAGAGTCGATCAAGTCTGCCGCCGAATATGTCGTCGAGCACGAGGACGAACTGCCCGAGCATTTTATTTCGGCAATGAAGATCAGCTCGATCGACCATGTTCAGCGTGCTGGCGGCCGCTCAGAAACACGTCGATAATTCGATCTCAAAAACCTGTAACGGTAATGCCGACGACACCGTCGAATCCGGTTGACGAGCTTTACCATCTCGCACGCGAACTCGGCTGCAAAGCGGTCAGTTACTATCGCGACGGCAGCCGCGAGGGTCAGGTTCTGAACAACATGACGAAGGCGGAAACTTCTGGGTCAACGGACGACATCTCCGATGAGGAACCTGGGCTCGAATCTTATTCGCTCCGTACAAGCGTCGAAGCTGCACAGCGCGTCGAGCGCCTCGCGAATTGCAGGGCTCAACCTGGCAGATACCATTCGAGGGGCAAAACCTCTATGTCACGGTCAATCACGACGGCGAGAGCATCCTCGAGGTTTTTGTCGCCGGGCCGATCAGCAGGTGTTGGGCTGCTCGCGTCAAAGATGCTTCGCGGTGGTTTTAAGGTCGACGAGGTTGCACGGAGCCTGAACAAGGTAACCGGAACGCACGCCGTATGGTTCAACGAGCGCCTTCTCACATCGCCTGAGCAAGCTGTGTCCGAGTGCCTCTTCCTGATCGATCGTCGTCTCAAAGGCACCGGAATCGCTGCGTGCGGCAGGAAGACGGCCGCGACCGAGACCACCTTTAACGGCATGTCGTCGATGGTTGGAACATGTCCCGAATGCGGCGGCCAACTCGAGCACGTATCAGGTTGCGATGCCTGCCGTGACTGCGGTTACTCGAAATGCAAGTGACTCTCGGCAGTCGTTTTTCTCGCTAACGCCCGCCGATCGCGGGCGTTCCTTTGGGTGCAACATTGACCGAGAAAGCCCTGGAGTGCTAATAATCAAATGAGTTTGTTCCCCGTCCGGATCGGTAGATCTCAGCTTGAGAGGAAGTAAAATGCTCACAAAAATTATTATCGGAGCGTCAATTATCTTGGCGGCATCATCACTGGGCTCGCCATTCGCTGCCGGTGACAACCCTCCGAAAAAGATCCGGCGAATTGACCGGCAGGTGAAAATTATTGCCGTGCCGGCGGGACCCTCACGGGAGGTCAGCGATGCAATACGCACCCGTGTGCTGCAGAGCCTGTCGTGCAGAGTGAACTTGGCGGTAAGAAGTATCGATTAATGTCGCTTCGATACGTAGATAATGGAACGAGCGCACCCAGGCGTTTTCGTGCCACGTTCTATGACTATTCCGATGACCGCACGTTGGTAGCTGAGGGCGACCTGGCCGGAAGGGAACCGATCGCCATTGATCAAGCGGCTTTTCAACCGCTCTCGAACGAAGAGGAATTTGACGAGGCGGTGGCCATCTTGGAGACGGGACGCCAAGCTCGCGCGACAACTGGACAATGGAACTCTGAAACCATTCAGGCCAATGCCGCCGACGACGGTTTTGATCGGGACCATCGAGCGGTTGGTGAATGTCGGCCTCGGGGCTGCAAACTCCTCTGCATGACGAGATCGTCAGCGTCAGCATTAAGAGGGGCGAGGTCATCCACTATGATGACGGCTTCCCGCAACCGCATTGGTGGCCCCGAAGGATGCGGGCCGCCCGCGGACGCAAATAACGGAAGCGGATCCGGCGGCCCAGATCACTACGATGCAGGGCGGCTCACCGCTGTGGGAGATGTTGGTTCAAAGTCCGACGGGTTCCTCGGGGACGAACGGTTCCGGATAGAGATCCAAAATGTCAAATATAAGGGAAAACTGGTTTTGAAACGCGGGCACGTGCCGGTCCTCGATGTTCAATATGCAGACAATGTCTGCGGACCATATCGCGACTGGCAGGATGAGCAGGATTCATTTGATGCTCCCGCGGCCGGCGCGACCTATCCCAACGGACCGACCGGCGGTATCGTTATTCTCGCCGCCGGCCAGGTCGCCAGAACGATCCTGGAGACGGGAAATGATGCGGGAAACTTTAAGGGTGTCGCGATCTACAGGCAGAACACCGAGACGGTCATGGTCACAGAGATGACCGCCGGCTGGTACCGGTACATTATGGAGTGGCGTTTTGCCGACGATGGAACCATCAGACCGCGGTTTGGTTTCGGGACCACCACCAATGACTGTGTCTGCTTTGACCATTATCATCACGTATATTGGCGTTTCGACTTTGACATAGTGCAGCCGAACAACAAGGTGTTCCAGGTCGAACGCGGGCAAGTTTTGCAGCCTATAACGACAGAGATCAACAGGAATAAGAGTATCCAAACCACCCGCAGTATCCTGATACGAAACTCAAATGGCAACGAGGCGTATAAGCTTGTGCCGAATGTCACCGACGGCACCGTCGATACGTTTGGCGTCAACGATCTTTGGGTGCTTAGGTACAAGGCCCCGACCGGCAATCCGATCACTAGTGAGATCGACGACGGCCGCGTGTGCTGCGGCGGCCCAAATCAGAACATCGCCATCAACGGGTGGGTGAACGGTGAATCGGTCGTCTGATCAGGACATAGTCGGTGGTACGGGGCCCACTTTGCCCATACCGATGGAGCGGCCCGGCTCAACCCCGATAGATACGCAATGGTGATCAGCGGCGAACACGTCGTCGGCCCGGACATTCGGCCGGTGCTTTGGTAAAGTTCGCGTGGATATTTTGTCTTAGAGCGGTAACAGCCGGGCAGGTCGTTACTGCTTTTCTTTGAGTCATTATGAGTGATCGAATAAAAACAGGCGTGTCGCGGCTGCGACTTCTCTTGCTGTGCGGCGTCGCGATCAGTTCGATGTCCTTCGCTGTTCACGTTGGCTCCAAACGCCAAAAGCGACGCCGACACCCGCACCCGCGGCTTCACCCAGCCCGGCACCTTCGCCAAAGCTGGCAGCCGCTCAAACATTGATGAACTGCAATCGAAGATCCGGCAGCGGATGTTCGCCACCGAGGTGCGGCGCGGCGTATAGGTATTAAGATCGTTTCGCTGAATACGGGCAAGGTCATTGTTGAGTACGACGCCGACAAATACTTTATGCCGGCGTCGAATATGAAGAATTTCACCGTCGCGACCGCTATGGAACGGCTCGGCCCCGATTTCCGGTTCGTCACCAGCGTCTTTGCTCCCGGCGGTGCCCGACGCGGCGGGGACGATCAAGGGCGACCTGAGCATCTATGGCCGCGGCGATGTTCTCGATCTCAACGGCATTCTTTGGGACGACGGCCAGCGACCCCGAAACTTACTACAAGGGGATCGACCGGCTTGTCGAGAAGATCGTTGCCGCCGGGCGTTAAACGGATCGAGGGCGGCATCGTCGGCGACGAAAGCTATTTCAAAGGGTTTGCCATTCCGGCCACCTGGGAGTGGGATGACCTGCAATGGTATTACGGTGCCGAGATCTCGGCCCTGCCGATCAATGACAACGCGGTCGATCTCGCGGTCTTGCCCGGGACAACCGGTGGCCCATGTATTGTCACGATATCGCCGCCGAACACGCTGATCCAGATCACAAACGTATGCACGACCACATCCGCAACTTCAAGACGCACGCTATCGGTCAATAAGAAGATCGATCGCAACATTATCGAGATCGGCGGAACGATGCCCGCGGGCGACGCGGGATTTAGAGAACCTATAACATTCACACATCCGGCCGATCTTTCGTTGCCATCCTAAAACAGCGGCTGGAAGCCAAGGGCATTACGGTCACGGGCGGGGCGAGGATACTGCCTCCGAATGTGAAAGGCGACAGCGCGGAAGTAGAGATAGCGAAACTCGAATCGCCGTCATTTCGCGAGATCGCTGCGAAGACAATGAAGCCGAGCCAGAATATGTACACCGAGACGATACTCGTGGACGCTCGGCGAACAGTTCGGCCGCAGCGGCGACGCGAGCGGGGAAAGCGGCCGGCTAGGCATCAATGTCGTCAGAAGTTTTGTCGTCGTGATCGGTATTCCGACTGATGGGATCGTGCAGTACGACGGAAGCGGAATGTCTCGTCATAACCTGATCACGCCCAGCGGTCGTAACGCTCTACTCACATATGGCGAAACAGAGCCGCAATGCCATCGCGTGGCGCGACAGCCTGACCATCGGTGGTGTCGATGGGGACATTAGCGAATCGATTTAAGGGAACGGCCGCGGCAGGGAACATTCGCGGCAAGACGGGAACGATCGAACAGGTATCTGTGCTGTCGGGTTACATTACAACGGCCGGCGGCGAACGACAGCTAGTGCTCTCGATAATAGTCAACGGCGTGCCGCCGCCCAGTCGGCGCACGTCGCTCATCGAGCGAGATCGTCGTCGCATTAGCGAACTTTAACGGAAAAGTAGACTGATCGACTACCAGCGGTCGACGCTATAGCCGCCGCTTCCGCGATTTTGATTTCCACGATCCTCGCGTGGCCGGGCTTCGTTGACGACCATGTTGCGGCCGTCGTATTCCTGGCCGTTGAACTGGGCGATCGCCGCCGTGGCTTCATCGTCCGAGGCCATTTCGACAAAACCAAAACCGCGCGAGCGCGCCGGTCTCTCGATCATAGACAACATTGGCCGACTCGACCGCGCCGGCCGTCCCAAAATGTTCCTGAAGGTCTTCGCTCGTCACGCGAAACGATAGATTTCCGACGTAAAGTTTGTTTCCCATTCCTTGTATCGATTTTCCTGTGAAGCGAGGTTGGCAGGCGGACGGGAGATCTTGCAAGAAAATCCCGGTAAAGCAGCGGCGAACCCTTCCAATATCCAGATGCTTCGAAACCAAAAACCGTAACATCTCAAAACCGAACCGAAAAAGCACCGCTTTGTGTTACGGTCGGCGTATCAAACCGTGATAACAGCGAGAGCAAACAATCGAAAGTATGCCCGTTTTCGTGGATTTAGGCAAAGAAAAACCCGCCACAGAGGACACGGGAGATCACTGAGCAAAAACAGCTTGTCTCGGTGTTCTCTGTGTGCTCTGTGGCTATCTTCTCTCCTAAAACGTCAAGCAACTTGTCATGAATTCCGTCAAAGCCGCCGTTTTGACATGACCGCGATCACGTCGCCGGGTCTCATCTCGGGTTCCAGGTGGGCGACGATCGACTCGGCATCGGGCAGGGAATGGGCGGTTCGGCCATTAGCATTGATGCCGGCGACAAGTTGGTCGACATTCAACACCTCGCCATATGTGCTCGCGTCGGCGGTGTTGTACACGCCGGAAATGATGACGAGATCGGCGTGCGAAAACGCCTGCTTGTACTTATCCTCAAACACAGACAGCCGCGACGTGCGTGAACGCGGCTCAAAGATGGCGATGAGGCGGCTGCCGTTATATTTTTGCCGCAGAGCCTTGAGCGTTTCGTCAACCGCGGTCGGGTGATGGGCAAAATCGTCGATGACGGTCACGCCGCCGATCGTCCCGCGGATCTCCATTCGACGCTTTACCGATTTGAAGCGTATCGAATGCCTGCTGAATTTTCTCTTTCGAAATGCCCCACGCGTCCGCCGCGATAATAACGGCCAGGCAATTTCGGACGTTGAATTCGCCGATGAGATTCGTCTCGAATTGGCCCCACGGCTCGCCGTCGCAAATGACCTTGAACCGCGTCTTATCGCCCGCAAAATTTATATCGCGGGCCTGCCATTTGGCCGTTTCCGCGAGGCCGAACGTATCGACGGTCGTGTGCAGCTTGCCCGACATTTCGGTCGAGAACCTCGACCACCACCGGCGAATCCACGCCGCAGATGAGGCGGCCGTTGCCGGGCACGAGATTCATCAGCCGCGAGAATTGCCACTTGATCGCATCGAGATCTTCTGTAGATATCCGCGTGGTCAAACTCGATATTGCCTATGATCGCGATCTCGGGTAAGTAAGACATGAACTTTGGCCGCTTGTCGAAAAAGGCCGAGTCGTATTCGTCGCCCTCGATGACAAAGAAATCGCCGTCGGTAACGCGAAAGCTCGCCTCGAAATTCTGCACAACGCCGCCGACAAGGAATGACGGATCGAGCCCGCCGACCTCAGTGACCCACGTCGCGATACTCGTGGTCGTCGTCTTGCCATGCGTTCCGGCGACGACCAGCGAGCGGCGGCCGCGGATGAATTCTTCACGGACGATCTCAGCCTGCGAGCGATAAACGAGCCTTTGGTTCAGCACCTCTTCGAGTTCCGGGTTGCCGCATGATGGTATTGCCGACCACGGTGCAATCACGCGGCACATTAGTATTTTCGGACTTGTAGCTCTGCATTATCTCGATGCCCAAGGCCTCGAGTTGCGTCGACATCGGCGGGTAAACATTCTGGTCCGAGCCAGTTACCTTGTGCCCGCGGAGCCTGCAGCATCCCCGCCAAGCTCGCCATCGCCGTGCCGCAAATTCCGATGAGGTGATAGTGCATAAACGATCTAAAAGCCACCGAAAGCGGCCTGAAACATCTTGAGTTTAATCCAGCGGCAACCGCCGGTGAAGTTCCTTTTTCATTTTTGAAGCGAACCTATGCGAATACTCTTGTCCTTGCTCCTTGCCGTGATCTTTATCTCGCAGCCGCTTGGCCTCGCTGGCCTTTGAGACCGATCAGTACAATCTGCCGCCCAGGCCGCTGGCCGATATTGGTGATGAAGTTTCGCTGCACGTTGAGAAGAACGTATTAAAGGCTGTCGAGAATATCAACGGACAGATTGGCCACCATGAACTTGTATCGGAATGACTTCTGAGCGGCTAAGCGGCTGCGGCCCCGTGGCCTTAGAGCTCGACAAGCTTGCTTACCTGCGTTCAAATGACGCTGTCGCGGGCGAGATCGCCGGCCTTCTCGCGGGCCAGAATCTCGCGACGACAAAGTTTGGCGGCTGGATGAATTCGCACAAATTTCGCGGGCAGCCCGACCGTTATAAGGCCAGCTACAGGCGCCGATCTTGTCCTCAGCCCGGCCGATTACGTGACTGTCAGCCCGACGGTGCGGCTTTACGGTGTCGAGATGGGCATCGACAAGCTTGAGCATTTTTTCCAACAGGGCCATCAGTATTACGAGATCGAGCGAAAGGCTCTGGCGAAAGGCGTGACGCCCGAAGAGGCCGTGAAACAGGCCGTCGATTGGGGAAAACAAACCGAGCGGACATATTACGGCCTGCTGTCGTCGGGCGTTTATTCGAACGTGCCGATCTTTACGCAAACTATGCCGGTTTGCGGTTTTATCAGGGGCTGACAAAAAGTCCGTTTCAGTTGGCGATGCGACCCGTCCGCCCATTGTCATTTTGCAAGATGGCTATTGAGGGCAAACCCTAAAGCCTCACGCGACCAACTGCTCAAACCCTTTATCTCTAACCATATGAACGAGGCCCTCAACCCGTCGGCCTTTAGCTGGGCGCTTCGTCTCGTCCGTCCGCCGCGCCGTCAAAAAATTCGCCTGCGAGGACTGGCACCGCGTCCATCCCGACTTGACCGCGTCCGCTTTGGTAGATTCTTCAAAGGCCCTCGAAACCTGGCACGGCGAGGATTACGGTTGGACCAAGAACAGTCGAACCGTGACTATCGCAGACGAGTGTTTTGCAGGAGACCGGTCAGGAACCGGGAGCGGCAGCGACCGGATTCCCTCGGCTTCCCGGCGGCTTGCCGCAAAATCATCACGCGTAAACGCGTAACTCTTCACCCGATCAACTCCTTCACAAGGCCATCCGCTTTGTAGATCTTCCTCAGGGCTTCGATGATGCCGGCGGAGTGGACGCCGACGGCGCGGAGCCTTCTGGCGTCTTCGATGTACCAGTACCGGTTCGAGAGTTTTTGGTTGTTGCTATCGAAGTTTAGGCCGACGACCTCGCCGTTGCGGTTGACGACGGGCGAGCCGAGTTGCCGCCGATGGTGTCGGCGGTATAGACGAAGTTCAAGCGGGCGTTGCGAGATCGATACTGGCGCGCTCTTTGATGCTTTGCGGCAAATGGAACGGGTCCTTTTCGCCAAAGCTCAACGCGCGGTCATACAGGCCGTGAGAACGTCGTTTTATAGGGAACGAGCGTCGTGTCCTCGTCATAGCCTTTGACCGCACCGTAGCTGAGCCGGAGCTGGCCGTTGGCGTCGGGCGGCATTGTCTTGCCGTAAGCGGCAAAGCGCGCCTGCGCGATCTTGGTGCCGGCAGCGCTCTCGACCGCGAGAATATTCTTTTCATTCCAATCGCGAAGCTCGCGGATGACGGGCTCGACACGTCGGGCAAGCGTGACCATTGGGTCGGTCGATGCAGCAATAGCCGCGGGGCCGCCGTCGAGAAGAGCCTTTCTCGCCGCGGGATCAGTGAGCTTTGTCTCGCGAACGGCCCGGCCAACGACCTCGGCAGGTTCGGCGTCGCCGAGCGCGGCTTTGATAAATGTGTCATTTGCCCCCAGCGTTTTTCGCGCCGGTGAACCATGCGGTCAGCGCGCCTTCCTCCATCTCGGTATAGATCGGAGCGGGCGAGAGGATCGAGGACCTTAGGGCTTCGAGTCGGGCGTCGCGAAATTCCGGGATAACGCTGGCCATCCGGCTTTGCGGTCTCGATGTGGTAGGTGACGATCTGCTGTGCTATGGTGGCGAGTCGCGATGAACCGAGGCTCGAGAACGCGTGTTCGGTTGGCCTTTGCCGGAAGCTCGGTGATAGGCCTTTGCGATCGCGGCCCAAGCGGGGCGTATTGTTTGTCGAGATCCAGGCTTTGCGGCGAGCTTATCGCGAAGTTCTTTCTCCTCAGCCTCCTTGCGGGCGAAGTTTCGCGGATTTAGCAGGCCGTTCTGCTGGCCCTCGAGACGCTTGAGCTGAATCGGCAAAGGAACGCATTCCCTGGTTCGCCTGGCGAAGCTGCTCGGGCCGCGCTTTGAGTAATCCTCGAGAGCCTTGCGGCGTGTCTTCCAAACCTGTTCCTGCAGCGGATTGCCGACATCGCGTTGATATGGCAAGCTGCGCGAGCGTCTTAAGCCGATCGGTCGAGCCGGGATAGCCGGAAGCGACGATGAATTCGCCGTCCCTGCGCCCGTCGGCGACCATTTGAGATAATTCGGCGTCGCGGCGGAGCTTGCCGTGTCCCGTAAACGCGGACAAAGGTAAAATCGAGATCGTGCCGCGGGTAAACAAAATTTGTCGTAATCGCCGCCAAAGAACGCGGCCTGTTCCTCGGCGCCATCACGAGCCGCACGTCGTTGTAGCGTTTGAAGCGATAATTCCAATATTCACCGCCGCTGCAGAAGCGAGACGACCTCGCAGCGAAGACCGGAGGGCAATCCTTTTCGATCGCGGCGATCTCGGCGGTGCGTTTGGCGGCTTTCTCCGGCATCAGTTGCGCCGCTGTTCGCACGCGTTGTGGACGCGCTCGGTGACGCGCTCCAAAGGATTCGGTATCTGCACATTGCCGTCGGGAACTTTCAGCTCTCTGGTCCTGCGTCGGTGCGTAAAACCGTTCTTGAGCAGGTCGCGTTTCTTTGCTCGACAGGCGTTCGATAAACCCCGAGGCGACGTGATGGTTGGTCGCGATAAGCCCATTGGGCGAAACGAAAACCCCGATGCTCCGGGAAATTTGACCGATGCGAGCCGCAGCCTATCGAGCCCATTCCTTCGACGGCTCAAAACCGTAACGCTCCTTCCACTGCTTGAGCGGCGGATTGTCAAAGCGTCCACATGCCCGTCGTCGGCAAGGGCGATAGGAACGAGCAGACTGAAAGCAGTAGAAAACCGAGAATTCGTTTCATAATTACACCGTTGAGATAGATTGTTTTAACGGAGAACGCGTTGCAGCTTTTCCATCGAGCCTTCGAGGATCGCGTCTTCGCGGGCGATGCAGATGCGGACAAACGCGTCCCACGCGTCGCTGTCGGCAAAGGCCGAGCCGGGCGTCATTCCGACGCCGGCGTCGCGCATCAGCATCTCGTTAAAGGCGATGGCGTCGTTGAAACGTTCCGGTATGCGTGCCCAGAGGTAGAACGCGGAGCCCGGAATCGTAAATTTCGAATCCCAAGTCCGAAATGCCTTCGGAGAACGACCTGCGTTTCCCGTCAAACTTATCCCGCAGCCCAGTGTAATAAGCACTCATCGGCCATCAGAGTCTTTGACAGGGCGGCCTGCAGCGGCGTCGCCGGGCAGACGTAGATTACGTTGCGCCGCGGCGTTGATGAGCGGGGCGAGCAGTTCGCCTTTGCCGATAGGCGTAGCCGAGCCGCCAGCCCGGAGATGTTCCACGATTTTGAGAACGAGTTGACCGTGATCGTCCGCTCCCACATCGGGCAGTGCTGGCGATCGGTGATGTGCGAGGTTTTCGCCCGTGACGTAATGCTCGTAAACCTCGTCAGAGACGACGAGCAGGTCGAGTTCGCCTGGCAACCGTCGGCGATCGGCTTCAAGCTCGGTCTGCGACATCGACTTTGCCGCTCGGATTGGCCGGTGTGCAGACGATGATCGCCCTGAGCGGAAATTCGGTGCGGTCTTTTAGCTCCTTGCAGCGGGCAAGCAGGGCGTCTTTTTCAAACGTAAGATTTTCATCGAGCTCGAAGGTCTCGATCTTGCCGCCGAATTCTTCCAGGATGTCGCCGGTGGTATGGGTAATACGGCTCGAAAACGAGGCCGGATTTGCCGCGCAGATAACTCTGGGCGATGCCGATCAGAAGCTCCCGTGCCGCCGTTTGTTATCATCAACCTCGAACGGGCCGCGCGTCCGACATCGACCTCGATACTGTTGTATTTGGCGATCTTGTCGGCGACGGCTTTTCGCAGGTCCTCGTCGCCCTCGCTGCCGCCGTAATGGTTTTGGCTGGCGGCGATAACTGCGGCGCGGCCTCGGCCGCAAGCGCGGGTCGATCGGCAGTTCCGACTGTGCCCTGAACAAGGTTTCCGCTCGGCGGGCACTGAGCCGCGTGATCGCGCGGATGTCCGGCTTGACTTTCTTCATAACTGGGTTCTGACATAGGAATAAAATATCAGGTTTTGCCTGGGGCTCGCACGTTAGGATGCATTTCGCTCGAGCGAGCTATTTGCTTACAAAATGTTGCCTTTTGCCCAAAACCGCCACGGTTTTACGGGCGTCTTTGCCGGCGTAGCCGATGCCGACGCGTGGACCGGCGGCGATCTCGCTGGGTGCGAATGATCATTCCTCGAGCCCAAACGTGCTTTCGGCGAAGGTCGGCGGCGTTGAGGCTGCGTGGTCGATATTCAGCGATGCGAGAGTTTGCCGGGGCCGGATGTTAGCTCTTTGTCGGGCATATGAGCCCCCGTCGCTTCGACTCTCGGTACCGACCGGCGTGCGCGCATGATCTCGACGCCTTCGACCGGTCCAGACGGCTGGATCGAGGACGGCGCGTGGGGATGATCCGGGCGGGCCGGTCACGACGTTGAACTGGTTGTACATCCCGTAGACAAAAAAACGTAAACATGGCCTGGCGCGGCCGTACATCACCTCGTTCCGGGGCGAGTTCGCCGGCCGCCGTATGAGCGAGCCGTGATCGGTCGTCGACGCCGAGATACAGCTCTCGGTCTCGACGATCAGTCACCCGAGACGCGTCGGCCTTTTTCCGTCGGGGACGACCAGCGAACGCCCAAGAGCAATACGTAACC
>ERZ1370068.224-contig-10200_pt1 | contig 26319 bp, 20 predicted proteins | sample MGYA00561227_ERZ1370068 | MGnify/ENA primary metagenome ERZ1370068 (study PRJEB38410, sample SAMEA6850437) | metagenome | study: Metagenomic assessment of the ecological functions of the soil: analysis of the soil microbiota associated with the...
GTTGTGCTTCGTTCAGTTACGTATTGCTCGACTACCGCCGCTGGGCGTTCGGAAGCGCGGCCCTCGACCTCGCGCTCCGCCAGGCAGGCGGTCTCGCTCGGCAGACGCGGTCGGGCGCGACGGCGCAGCCAGCTCACCTTCGTCGTCTCGACGCGCCTCGGCGAGCCGTCCACGACCGAGCCGGCTGCGTCGCCTGGCTGCGACTGCTACCCGACCTGCCGCTTCAAGCTCGACGCCACGTCCGACTGGATCAGAGCGAGCTGATCGCCGAGCTCGCGGCAACACGGAGCGCGTCGACTCCGTCGACTTCAAGGGCCAGTACACGGGCACGAGCCGTCGACACGGCCGCCCGATGCCGCGCCTCTACCGGCGTGGTCGACAGGCTCCCCGACGCCTGGCTCGAGGATCCTGCGCTCTCACGCCGAGACCGGTCGCCGTGCTCGAGCCCGCACCGCGACCGCGTCACGTGGGACGCCGTGATCCACTCGGTCGCACGACATCGAGGCGCTCCGCTGGCCGCCGCGGACGGTGAACGTCAAGCCGTCGCGCTTCGGCTCGGTCGAGCGGCTCTTCGCCGCCTACGACTACTGCGAGGCGCAGCGGCATCGGCGCCTACGGTGGGGGCAGTTCGAGCTCGGCGCCGGCCGCGACCACATCCAGCTGCTTCGCTCGCTCTCTTCCATCCCGGGACGCCGAACGACGTCGCCCCCGGCGGGTTCAACCTCGAGCCGCGCCGCCTGCCGACCAGCCCGCTCGTCGTGCCCCGCCGACCGGCTTCGCCACCACCGGCTGAGCGACGCTGGCTGTCGAGGGCGCGAGCAGCTCGTCGACCGACACCAGCAGCGACTCGATCCTCGAGCTCCCCCGCGCCCCCAGCACCACCGACACCCTCGCGACCGTCACGTCGTCAGGGCCTCGACGACGTTGACGAAGTCGTACGCGCCGAGACGCCCACTGGTGGAGGATCGCGCCCCAGCTCCTCGGCGTCCAGATTTGACTCCCGGACGCGGCCCGGATTCGAGTTCAGGGTCTGCATCCCCTTTCCGTCAACGTCGTCAGCATCAGATACAGCGCCATGGGTGTCCTCCTCGGGCGGGGAGCAGTGGCGCGGAGCTTACTCGGCCGGGTCCGCGGGTAGCCGCACCGCGATCCGTTCCGCCCGTGTGGTTCCCACGCGCGCGGCCTGGTCGACATGGGGGAGGGCGCGCTCCGGGGAAGAGCACCGGCGAGAGAGCACGAGGCCTGCGCGAGGAACGGGGCCGCCACGCATCTCAGGTTGTCGGCGAACCCCTGGAGCAGCAGCGAGGGCGGCGGCGATCCGTCGACGAAGACGAGGATGGTCAGCGTGGCAGAGCCGCTCCGGCTGGCGTGGGCGTAGTCGGCGCGGCCGAGCGCGAGGCCGCGGCGGAGCGCGTCCCTGACGCGCGGACTCCTGCGATCGGCCGCCGGCACAGCAGCGAGGCCGATCGCGAGCGCGAACCAGGCGCAGCGCGCGGGCAGGACGAAGAGCGCGGTCAGGAAGCGGGGAACGGGAGGTAGACAGGGACGCCGGCGGCCGCGGCGGCCGGGAGCGATCGCGCGCGCGATCGGACGCTCAGGGCCGCCATGACGACGGCCGGGGCGTCACGGGCGAACGCCGCGGTCGCGGCGACCGCGCCCGCGAACGAGGACGACCGCGAGGGTCTGGGCGGCGGAGAAACCGGTCGCGAGGCGCACTCAGGAGCGCGGGCGGCAGTCCGATCACGAGGGCGGCCCGCCAGGTGCTCGCCGTAGGCCCTTCAGCCGTCTCGGCACGACGAGAGCTGCCCGATCGGTCGCGCGTGATCGGGCAGCGGGGAGGCGGCGGGCCGGTGGACCACTCGTCCTCGGATAGCGCGGGCGGGCCATGCACGCGAGACGGTAGCGGGGCGTCCTGACGGCCGGACGAGATGCAACGTCCGCGCAGCTGAACGATCCGGGCTATGTCGTCGCAACTGCGGCGACCGGCACAGCAGCGTGAAAGGGCGTGGGTGGAGGCACCGCCCCGTGATCGGAGCCGATGTCGCAGCCGGGGCCGACGGCGGTCTGACCGCCGGCTACGACCTCGGAACGTTCTTCGACGAGATGTTCGAAGCGCCCGCGGCGCGCCACGGCCGCACTACCGCCTGCTCGCCGAGCGGCTCGGCGATGCAGCGCAGCGCCAGCTCGAAGAGCGGATCGGGTCGCCGAACGCCGTTCTTCCTCGACCAGGGGCATCGGCTTCACGGTCTACGGCGAGGACGCGGGCATCGAGCGCATCTTCCCGTTCGACCTCGTGCCCCGGATCATCCCGCGAGCGAGTGGGAGCCACATCGAGCGCGGGCTGCGGCAGCGGCGTGCGCGCGCTGAACCTGTTCCTCCACGACGTCTACCACCGCCAGCGCATCCTCGCCGAGCGGCGTGATCCCGGCCGACCTCGTGTTCGGGGCGCGCCACTTCCGCCGCGAGATGATCGGCGTCGACGTGCCCCGGCGACGTCTACGCCGCACGTGGTGCGGCGTCGACCTCGTGCGCGACGACGCACGGCGCGCTACCTCGTCCTCGAGGACAACCTGCGCTCGCCGTCGGGCGTCAGCTACATGCTCGAGAACCGCGCAGGCGATGAAGCGCATCTTCTCGCGCGCTCTTCGACGCGCTACGGCGTGCGCCCGATCGACCACTACCCGCAGGAGCTGCTCGCCACCCTGCGCGCGGTGGCGCCCGCGCGGCCGCGGCGACCCGCGCGTCGTGCTGCTCACGCCCGGCACGCTACAACTCCGCCTACTTCGAGCACTGCGTTCCTGGCCCGCCAGATGGGGATCGAGATCGTCGAGGCGCGCGATCTCGTCGTGCCACGACGACCGCGTCTTCATGCGCACGACGCGCGGCCTGCAGCGCGGTCGACGTCATCTACCGCCGCGTCGACGACGACTTCCTCGACCCGCTCGGCCTTCCGCGCGCGACAGCATGCTCGGCGTGCCCGGCCTGCTGAACGCCTACCGCGCCGGCAACGTCACGCTCGCCAACGCGATCGGCACCGGCGTCGCCGACGACAAGGCGATCTACGCCGTACGTGCCGGAGATGATCCGCTTCTACCTCGGCGAGGAGCCGATCCTCGCAGCAACGTCCCGACCTACCTCGGCTGCCGACGAGCGACGACCGCGCGCTACATGCTCGAGCACCTCGACGAGCTCGTCGTCAAGGCGGTCGACCAGTCGCGGCGGCTACGGGATGCTGATCGGCCCGCACTCGACCGCGGCGCGAGCGCGACGAGTTCCGCGCGCCGCATCCAGGCCGAGCCGCGCAACTACATCGCGCAGCCGACGATCGCCCTCTCCCGCCATCCGACCTTCGTCGACGGCGAGCTGCGCGGGCTGCCACGTCGACCTGCGCCCGTTCGTGCCTCTCGCGGCGCAGATCGCGACCCGCATCGTGCCCGGCGGCCTCACGCGCACCGCGCTCCGGCCCGGCTCGCTCGTCGTCAACTCGTCGCAGGGCGGCGGCAGCAAGGACACCTGGGTGCTCGCCGGACTGCCGATGCTCGGATGCTGAGCCGGGTCGCAGAGTCGCTGTACTGGACGGCGCGCTACGTCGAGCGCGCCGAGGACGTCGACGCGCCTGCCTCGACGTCAACTTCCACGCGCTCCTCGACGCGCAGGTCGAGGATCGCGGCGCAGGCGTGGCGGCAGATCGTCGCGGCTGCTCGGCGACGACGAGCGCTACCGCGAAGCACTTCGACGAGTGCGACCGCGAGTCAACGTGAGCGACTGGGTGCTCTGGCACGACGGCAACCCGAACGCCGTCGTCGACTGCATCACGCTCGCGCGCGAGAACGCGCGCTCGGTGCGCGAGCAGATCTCGGGCGAGATGTGGGAGGCGATCAACAAGCTGTTCCTGCTCGTGCGCGGCGCGAACCGCCGCGCCGTCTCCGCGCGAGCTCGCACGCGTTCTTCGAGCAGCTCCGCAACGGCGCGCACCTCTTCCAGGGCGCGGCCGACGCGACGATGACGCACGGCGAGCCGTACGAGTTCATCCGGCTCGGGCTCCACCTCGAGCGGGCCGCGACGACGGTGCGCGATGCGTCGCGTCGCGCTACCCGGTCGCGGTCGCGCGCTCGACGAGGACGACCCGGCGCGAGCCCGGCAGCTGATCGCCTGCTCGAGTCGTGCAGCGCGTTCGAGGCGTACGTCCGCAGCGCCACGGCGACGCCGTTCGAGCCGCGTCGCGATCGCCGACGAGCTGATCCGCTCGCGCCGACTTCCGCGCGCGGTGCTGCTACTGCCTCGCAGCAGCCTCGACGCCGTCTCGACGGATCTCGCAGCGACCAGGGTCGCCGCACCGGATCGCTCGGCCGGCTCGTGCGCCGAGCTCGACGTACGGCGAGGTCGACGACGTATCGCGGCGAGTCCGTGACGCAGACGCTGCGACGAGCTGCTCGACGGGGATCCACGCGGCCGGCGAGCGCGATCGACGAGGCGTACTTCTCGAGCCGCGCGCGTCCCGCGCCGGCGCGCTCGCGACGCAGGAGCGCAGCAGCAGCAATGTGGCTGACGCGTCGAGCACACGACCCGCTTCGCGTACGACGCGCCCGATCAACGAGGCGTACACGCGAGCTGCGCCTGCAAGCCCGCTCACCGGTGACGGTCAGCGCTGCTCGTCGTTCGCGCTCGCGACGGAGCCGCGCGGCGTGTCGTCGATCGCCGAGTACCGCGACCGCTTCGGCAACGCGGTCCACCACTTCGACGTGCTCGAGTCGCATCACGACGCTCGTCGTCACGGCGCGCAGCGAGGTCTGGACGCCCGAGCGTGTTCGTCGACGACGAGGCGGCGCCGTCGCCGCTCGACCGCTGGGATCTGCCTCGCGCGACACGCGCTACGTGCCGCTCGACGGCGCGATCGGCGGAGCTCGCGGCCGACGGTCGACGCGCCGGCGCGACGACTCGCAGACGGCGCACGCGCTGATGACGCCGGTGCGCGGCCGGATGACGCTACGAGACGCGGCGCGACCGAACGTCCAGACGCTGGCCGACGAAGCGCTCGCCGCACAGGCACGGGCGTCTGCCAGGACTTCGCCCACGTGCATGATCGGCGTGTGCCGCGCTGCCGCGGCATCCCGGCGCGCTACGTCAGCGGCTACCTCTACGACCCGCGCGCGCAGCGGGAGCGGGGACGCGGCCTCGCACGCGTGGGTCGACGTCTTCGACGCCGAGCGCGGCTGGGTCTCGCTCGACCCGACGCACGACCGCGAGCAGACCGAGGCGCTACGTCCGCGTCGGCGTCGGCCGCGACTACGCCGACGTCCCGCCGACGCGGGGCGTCTACAAGGGAAGGCGACGGAGGACGCTCGAGGTCGCCGTGCGGATCCGCGAGTCTAGCGAACGGCGGCGGCGATCGCCTCGAGCAGCGCCGGCGTCACGCGCCGAGAGCTCGTCGAGTCCGCCTCGGCAATCTGCCAGCGGGAGCGGTCCGGCCTCGCCGATCTCGTTCGAGACCGCGCGCTGATCTCCGATCGCCGGCACGCCGGCGAGGCTCGCGGCTCGCGAGGACGCCGAAGCCCTCCATCGCCTCGACCGCCACGTCGTCACGGACGCCGCCGACTGCCGCGCTCGTCCCGATCGGGAGCGTCGGTGCGGCCGGGAAGCACCAGCCTGCGCTGCCGCGAGCGAGCCGCGCATCGACAGGCGCCCGGTCGACGATGGCGATCGCCGCGGCGAGATCGCAGTAGACCGCCTCGGCACCGATCACGATGCGTGCCAGGCGCGAGCCCGCGACCGCCCGCCGACGCCGATGTGGCAGACACGGCGTCAGCCGGGACGAAGCGCGCAGTGCCCGGGCCGTGGCGCCGCGCCGCCTCGACCGGCCCGGATCCACGCAGACGAGCCCATCCCGACCGTCGAGCTCACGCTCGGTCGCGGCGACGAGGAGAACGTCCGGCACGCCCGATCCTACGCGCGCCGCCTCGGTTCCCGCACGCGCGGAAGGCTCACAACCGCCTCACCCGGTCGAGCCCGACAGCCGGATGCCGCGGCGCCTCGATGCCAGTCCACCGTCATCCGTCGACTGGTGGCGAGACGTCGAAGAAGGCGGCGCGTCGTCGCTGGCCGAGCGCGTAGTAGCGACGCAGCACCGGAACGGCATCGGCGGAATCGAGCTCCTCGACGCGGTACGACTGCCTGTGCCGGCCGCGGCACAGCTCGATCGTCGCCGGCGGCGCGGCGCGTTCTTGACCCAGTTCGGCTCCGCCGGCCGGAGCGACGAGCCAGCGTTCGTCACCCTCGGTGACGATCGAGACCGAGGCGTCGACCAGCGGCCGCCCGCTGACGCGGCCCGGGACGCGTGAGCAGATAGGTGCGCGGACCCGGTCAGGCCGAGCCGACGCGAGCGGGCGGACGAGGCCGTTCGAGCCGCACGCTCGCCAGAGGCTGCGGCGGTACGGCTTCCGTCAACGCCGACGCGGCCAGCTGCCGCAGCGCGCGCTCCGAAGCGGATCGTCGTCCGCCGTCGACGACCGCGCGCACCGTGTGCGCCGTCGGCGAACGTGCCCTCGAGCAGCTCGAGCGCGAGCGGGTTCTCGACGAGCCGCTGGATCGCCCGCTTCAGCGGCCGCGCGCCGAACGCCGGATCCCAGCCGGCCTCGGCGATCAGCTCCACGGCCTCGTCGGACAGCTCGAGCGCGATCTTCCGCTCCGCGAGCCGCTCGCGCAGGCGCTCGAGCTGGAGCTCGACGATCTCGCCGATCTGCTCGCGCGTCGAGCGGCTCGAACACGACGATCTCGTCGATCCGGTTCACGAACTCGGGCCGGAAGTGCTCGAGCAGCTGCGTCCTGCGGAGCGGATGTTCGAGGTCATGATCACGACCGTGTTGCGGAAGTCGACCGTGCGGCCCTGGCCGTCGGTCAGCCGCCCGTCGTCGAGCAGCTGCAGCAGGACGTTGAAGACGTCGGCGTGCGCCTTCTCGATCTCGTCGAGCAGGATCACGCAGTACGGCCGGCGCCGCGACCGCCTCGGTGAGCTGCCCGCCCTCGTCGTAGCCGACGTAGCCGGGCGGCGCGCCGACGAGGCGCGAGACCGTGTGCTTCTCCATGGTACTCGGACATGTCGAGCCGCACGATCGCGCGCTCGTCGTCGAACATGAACTCCGCCAGCGCCTTCGCGAGCTCGGTCTTGCCGACGCCGGTCGGGCCGAGGAAGACGAACGAGCCGATCGGCCGGTTCGGATCCTGCAGGCCCGAGCGCGGCGCGCCGGAGCGCGTTCGAGACGGCGTCGATCGCCGCGTCCTGGCCGACGACGCGCTGGTGCAGCCGCTCCTCCATGTGGACGAGCTTCTGACCTCGCCCTCGAGCAGCGCGGTCGACCGGGATCTTCGTCCACTGCGCGACGACGGCGGCGATGTCGTCCTCGTCGACCTCCTCCTTCACCATCGGCTCGACGGCGCCGACGGCCTCGCCGCGCTCGGCCAGCTCGCGCTCGAGCGCGGGCAGCAGCCCGTAGCGGATCTCCGCCACGCGCTGGAGGTCGCCGTGCGCGCTCGGCCCGCTCGGCCTCCATGCGCAGCTCGTCGATCCGCCGGGTGATCTCCTTGACGCGGTCGAGCGACGTCCTTCTCGCCGCCCAGCGCGCCGCGAGCTCGTCGCGGCGGGTCCTTCGCCTCGGCGAGCTCGCGCTCGACCGGCTCGCGCACGGCGGGCGACTCCTTCGCCATCGCGGCGAGCTCGATCTCGAGCTGCATGCACGCGCCGCTCGGCCTCGTCGAGCTCGACCGGCGAGCTGTCGATCTCCATCCGCAGGCGCGAGGCCGCCTCGTCGACGAGGTCGATCGCCTTGTCGGGCAGGAAGCGGTCGGTGATGTAGCGCTCCGAGAGCACCGCCGCGGCGCGTCAGCGCGGCGTCGCGGATGCGGACGCCGTGGTGCGCCTCGTAGCGCTCCTTCGAGGCCGCGCAGGATCGCGATCGTGTCCGCCACCGACGGCTCGCCGACGAGCACCGGCTGGAAGCGCCGCTCGAGCGCCGCGTCCTTCTCGATGTGCTTGCGGTACTCGTCGAGCGTCGTCGCGCCGACCGCGCGCAGCTCGCCGCGCGCGAGCATCGGCTTGCAGCAGGTTCGCCGGCCGAGACGGCGCCCTCGGCCGCGCCGGCGCCGACGATCGTGTGCAGCTCGTCGATGAAGAGGACGATCTCGCCCTCGGCCGCGGTGATCTCCGCGAGCACGGCCTTGAGCCGCTCCTCGAACTCGCCGCGGTACTTCGCGCCGGCGAGCAGCGCGCCGACGTCGAGCGCCCAGACGCGCTTGCCCTTCAGTCCCTCCGGGCACGTCGCCCGCGACGATGCGCTGCGCGAGCCCCTCGGCGATCGCGGTCTTGCCGACGCCCGGCTCGCCGATCAGCACCGGGTTGTTCTTCGTGCGGCGCGAGAGCACCTGGATCGTGCGGCGGATCTCCTCGTCGCGGCCGATCACCGGGTCGAGCTTGCCCGCCTCCGGCGGCGGCCGTGAGGTCGCGGCCGAACTTCGTCAGCGCCTCGTAGGTGCCCTCGGGATCCTGCGTCGTCACCCGCTGGCCACCGCGCACCTCCTTCAGCGCGCCGAGCAGCGCCTCGCGCGGCACGAGCTCGAGAGCGCCAGCACGAGGTGCTCGACCGAGACGAACTCGTCGTCGAGCTTGCGCGCCTCGTCGAACGCGTCGTCGAGCGCCTTACGGAAGGACCGCCCGCCTGCGGTGCGGCGTTCGCCCCCGCTGACGGCCGGCAGCGCCCGCAGGCGCGCCTCGGCCTCGGCCAGCATGGAGCTCGGGTCGGCGCCCGCCCGCTGCAGCAGCGTCCGCGGCAGCTCCTGCTCGAGCAGCGCCACCGTGAGGTGGTCGCGCGCGTCAGCTCCAGGGTTGCCGGCGCGGCGCGCCAGCTCCTGGGCGGCGGCGACCGCCTCGCCGGACTTGATCGTCAGCTTGTTGAAATCCATGTTCCCGTTCCGGGCTGCGTCGCCTCCAGCAGGTTGGTTCGTCGCCGGCGGCTGGCGGTCGATAGAGCGACGACCTCGCGCCGGTACTGCCGGTGGGTCTCGCTGATCTCCGTGCCGGAGCGCTGCCTCGAGCTGCTCCATCCGCGCGCGCACGCGCCGGAGCTCGTCCTCGAGCCGCAGCACGCTGCTCGACGCCCGCGAGGTTGAGCCCGAGCTTCGTCGTCAGCTGCTGGATCAGGACCGAGCCGGCGCGACGTCGCTCCTCGGGTAGAGCCGGGTGCCGCCCGGCGTCCGCGCGGGTCACGAGGCCCTTCGCCTCGTAGGCGCGCAGCGTCTGCGGGTGCATGCCGGCGAGCTCGGCGGCGACGGAGATCATGTAGCGGGCCGGTCGCTCACTCGGCTGAACGCCCTGTCGCGGGGCCGCTCGCGGAAGCACGCTTGTCGAACCCGTCGAGCGCCTCCTTCTCGGCCTTCCGTCAGCTTCTGCGGCACGGTCACCTTGATCCGCGCGAGCAGGTCGCCCTTGCCTCCGCCCTTCCAGCTTCGGCGCGCCGCGGCCCTTGACGCGGAGCAGCTTGCCGCTCTCGGTTCCGGCCGGCACCTTCAGGTTGACGGGCCCTCGGGAGTCGGATCTCGACCGTGGCGCCGAGCGCCGCCTCGGGATAGGTGAGCGGCACCTCGAGCGACGAGGTCGGCGTCGCGCGCGCTCGTAGAGCGGCGACGGGTCGACGCGACGACGACGAAGAGGTCGCCGGCCGGGCGCGCCGCTTCGCCGCCGGCTCGCCCTTGCCCTTCAGCCGACGCGGGTGCCGTCCTTCGCACCGGCGGGGATCTGACGGCATAGCGCCGCGTGCACGCGCTCGCGGCCCGACGGCCGTGGCAGGTATGGCACGGCGTCTCGACGATGACGCCGGCGCCGCGGCACCGCGGGCACGGCTGCGAGAGCGCAAGGAGAGCCGTGCGAGTCGCGAGACCGTGCCGGAGCCGCCGCACACGCGGACAGGTGATGGGTGACGTTCCGGGCTCGGCGCCCGTTCCGTGACAGGCGTGGCAGTGGCGCGTCGATCTCGACGCGGTACCTGACGCGCCGGCGAGGCGTCCCCGAAGGACAGCTGCACGCGCGACTTCGAGGTCGGCACCGCGCTCGGGCTGGCGTGCCGCTGCCGGCCGCGCGCCGCGGCCGAAGATGCCGCCGAACTGCCGCCGAGCAGGTCGGAGATCGACGTTCTCGTAGGTCGAAGCCGCCCGGCCGGCACCCGGCCCGGCACCGACGCGCCGTTGCGCGCCGAAGGTGTCGTAACCGCTTGCGCTTCTCCGAGTTCGAGAGCAGGTCGTAGGCGCCCTGGATCTCCTTGAACCGCCTTCCGCCGCCGCGTCACCCTGAGGTTGGCGTCGGGGTGGTTCTCGCGGTGCGAGCTTGCGGTAGGCCTTCTTGACCTCGTCGTCGGTCGCCGTCCTCGGCACACCGAGCGACGTCGTACGGAGCCGCGGGCCACGGCTACTCCGGCTCACGATCACGCGCGCGCGGGCCGCAGCACGCGCGTCGCCGAGCCGGTAGCCACGCTGCACGACCTGATGATGGAGCCGGGCTCGACGCCCTTGGCCGGCTGGGCGAGCAGGGCCTCGTGCACGTGCGGATCGAAGATCGCGCCTCGGCGACGATCTCCTCCACTGCCCTTCGGGAGGCGAGCGCGTGCGCGAGTGCCGACGCCGTCATCTCGACGCCCTCGATCACCTTCGCCTCCTCGTGCTGCTCAGCCGCGTCGAGCGCGCGCTCGAGGTCGTCGAGCACGGGCAGCAGCTTCGTGACGAGGCGCTCGGCGGCCCGGGCCGCGAAGGCCTGCTGGTCGCGGAGCGCGCGCTTGCGGTAGTTGTCGAAGTCGGCCGCGAGCCGCTGCAGGGCGGCGAGATACTCGTCGCGCTGGGCCTCGGCCTGCACGGCTAAGGGCTCACGAGCGCCGTGAGACTGAGGCCTCAGCCTCCTCGACCAGTCGGTCCGGCGTCAACGGCGTCATCCGCCGTCGAGCGTCGAGCCACGGCTCGGCGATCGCGTCCGTGTGGATCTCGTCGCGTCACGCCTTGGTCGCCGTCTCGTCGTCGATCACTTCGAAGTCGGCATCCTCGACGACCTCGTCCTCGTCGCCGAGGCTGCCTCGCCGTTGCCCGGTCGCGCCGGTCGGTGCGGCGCAGGCCTGGGCGTCGCGCGTAGAGCGCCTGCGCGAGCGGCTGGGCCGCCTCGTTGAGCGCCTCGGTCTTCGCGCGGATCGTCTCCAGGTCGCCGCTCTCGAGCACCTGCTTGAGCTCCATCACGCGACCCTCGAGCGTCGAGGCGTCTCGGGGTCTCGAGCTTGTCGCGATGCTCTGCCAGCGACTTCTCGGTCTGGTAGGCGAGCGTCTCCGCCATGTTCTTCGCGTCGGCGAGCTCGCGCAGCTTGTGCGCCTCGTCGGCGTGCGCCTCGGCGTCCTTGACCATCTGCTGGACCTCGTCCTCCGACAGGCCCGAGCCGCCCTCGATCTTGATCTGCTGCTCGTTGCCGGTGCCGGTGTCCTTGGCCGGTGACGTGGATGATCCCGTTCGCGTCGATGTCGAACGAGACCTCGATCTGCGGCATGCCCCGCATCGCCGGCGCGATGCCGACGAGCTGGAACTTGCCGAGCGTCTTGTTGTACGAGCGCCATCTCCGACTCGCCCTGGAGCACGTGGATCTCCACCGACGGCTGGTTGTCCTCGGCCGTCGTGAAGATCTCCGACTTCGCGCGTCGGGATCGTCGTGTTGCGCTCGATCAGCTTCGTCATCACGCCGCCCTTGGTCTCGATGCCGAGCGACAGCGGGGTGACGTCGAGCAGGAGCATGTCCTTGACCTCGCCCTTGAGCACGCCGCCCTGGATCGCGGCGCCGACCGCGACGACCTCGTCCGGGTTGACGCCCTTGTGCGGCTCCTTGCCGAGCAGCTCGCGTGACCTTCGCCTGCACCGCCGGCATGCGGGTCATGCCGCCGACGAGGACGACGTGGTCGATCCTCGAGGCGTCGATGCCCGGCGTCGGCGAGCGCCTGCTTGGTCGGGCCGACGGTGCGCTCGAGCAGATCGGCGCGTCAGCTCGTTCAGCTTCGCGCGCGTCAGCTGCAGGTCGAGGTGCTTCGGGCCCTCCGGCCGTCGCGGTGACGAACGGCAGGTTGATCTGCGTCGTCATCGTCGACGACAGCTCGATCTTCGCCTTCTCCGCAGCCTCGTAGAGCCGCTGGAGCGCCATCTTGTCGGCGCGCGAGGTCGATGCCCTGATCCTTCTTGAACTCGGCCGACCATCCAGTCGACGATCGCCTTGTCGAAGTTGTCGCCGCCGAGGTGGTTGTCACCGTTCGTCGACTTGACCTCGAAGACGCCCGTCGCCGAGCTCGAGCACCGACACGTCGAACGTGCCGCCGCCGAGGTCGAAGACGAGGATCGTCTGGTCGGCGCCTTCCTTGTCGAGCCCGTAGGCGAGCGCGGCCGCGGTCGGCTCGTTGATGATGCGGACGACGTTGAGGCCGGCGATCTTGCCGGCGTCCTTCGTCGCCTCGCGCTGCGCGTTGTTGAAGTACGCGGGCACGGTGATCGACGGCGTCGGTGACCGTCTCGCCGAGATACGCCTCGGCGTCCGCCTTCAGCTTCTGCAGGATCATCGCGCTGATCTCCGGCGGCGCGTACTCCTTGCCGCTCGGCCTTCACGCGCACGTCGCCGTTCGGGCCCTCGACGACCTCGTAGGGGACGATCTTCATCTCCTCCGAGACCTCGTCGCACTTGCGCCCCATGAAGCGCTTGATCGAGAAGATCGTGTTCTGCGGGTTCGTCACCTGCTGGCGCTTGCGCGGGCGCGCCGACGAGCCGCTGGCCGTCCTTCGTGAACGCGACGACGGACGGCGTCGTGCGGCCCGCCCTCGGCGTTCGGGATGACGGTCGGCTCGCCGCCCCTCGAGAACCGCCATGCAGCTGTTCGTCGTGCCCGAGATCGATTCCAACTGGTCTTTGCCATCGTTGTGTGTCCTTCCGTTTTGAGCTTGAGTCTGAGTGACTGAGATAAATCTGAGTCTGATGGTATCAGATTACCGGCGGATCGGCGCACTCAGCGCCCGAGGCCGATCAGCGCCCGCCCGCGACGATCGAGGCACGCGCCTGAGAACGAGGCGGCGCCCGACGCCTCTCGATCCGGCTGCAGGAAGACGGCCGAGAGGCCCACGCCCCACAGCGACTCGGTCGCGCACGAGTGGCGCCACGACGCTGAGGCGGCCGCGGGAAGAACGCCTCGTAGAGCGAGACGTACGAGAGCCCGAACAACAGCCCGGCGGGCACGAACGCCGGCCACGAGCGTCCCCGCGCGGCAGGCGCCGGCCCACGAGCACCGCCACGAGAATCGTCGATCGTTCGCCGGCGACCAACGTGGCGCTGACCGCGAGCTCGGGAGCGACCTCCGCGTCGATCGGCGAGCCAGCGGACGAGGGTGTCGCGGGAGCGCGAAGACGAAGCGCGCGCGGCGAGCGCGAACACGAGACCGATCGTCTTGACGTGCTCGGGCCGGCCGACTCACTCTGCGAGCGACGACGCCGCCGCCGACGATCAGGAAGCGCACCGAGCGGCGACGCCCGACGACGAGCGGCTCGTCGAGTGCAGACCGCCGCAAAGGTGACGGCGAAGAGCGGCGCCATGCCGACGGTCGCCGACGCCCGCGACGGGCCGGCGTCGCTGACCGCCAGCGTGAACAGGATCTGCGACACACCGGGGCCGAGGATGCCGGCGAGCGCGAACGGCCAAACAGCGGCGACGGCCCAGTCGCCGGCGATAACGGCTGCCGACCACGGGCGCCACGACGAGCGCGGGGATGGACCGTGCAGAAGCGCACCGCACGAGCGGGTCGCCGCCGCCGGGCGAGCGCCGGCCGGAGCGCGACGGTCATCGCCGCCGAAGAGCGGCGGCCGAGCAGAGCGCGAGGACGACCGCGTCCATCAGGCGGCGAGCCTGGCCGCCGCGCCGAGACGACGAAGGCGTCGCCGGCCGCGGCCGGCTCGGCGAGGACGATCCCCGCGAGCATCACCGCGCAACCCGGCCCAGCCGAGCGACGCCGAGCCGCTCCGACAGCGAGCAGCGACGCCGAAGAGCGCCGGCGAACGGCGCCTCGAGCGTGAACACGAGCGCGGCCCGCGGCGGCCGTCGTTCGCGACTGCGCCCAGGTCGCGACGAGGTACGCCGAGCGCGCCCGCGAAAACGCCGGTGACGACGAGCGCGTCCTCCAGACCGTCCCGCCGCTGCGGCACTCGACGGCTCACCTCGGGAGACGCGCGATCACGGCGAACGCCGACGAACGCGACGGCCATCTGGAGGAACGTGAGCGCGCGCGGCGTCGTACCGCGGCGCAAATCGCTCCATCGCGACGATCTGGAACGACTGGGCGACGGCGTTGCCCGAGCACGAGCGCGTTGCCGAGCGGCCGACCCGCCCGGATCGCCGCTCAGCATCAGCAGCCCGGCGACGGCGAGCGCGACGCCGACCCACGCCGCGGCGGCGACCGGCGTGCGAAAGAGGACGAGCGCGATGCAGCGGGCGTCAGCACGACGTACAGCCCGGTGATGAAGCCGGTGCTCGGACACCGTCGTCAGGTCGAGGCCCGGCGGTCTGCAGGCCGTACGCGCGTCGCGAGGAGCGGCGCCGTGCGCCCGCGCCGCGCGACGACCCCGCTCCGCGGCAGCTGCATGCAGCGAGCGCCAGGCGAACGGCAGGGCACCAGCGATCGACGAATGCCGAATCGGACCGCGAGAAACGCGAACAGCGGGTAGATCGCGACCGCGTCCTGTAACGGGCACGAACGTGCAGCCCCAGATCGCCGGTGACGCCGATCCGGCGCAACCATGGGTGAGAGGCGCGGCGAGGCGGGCGGCGAGAGGCGTGGCCCGGGCATCCGCGCAGGCTACTGGCCGGTCGGGCGGGCGGCGCTCCTGCACCCGCAGCGGGGTACCTGAGTCAGGAGATGACCAAACTCGATCGACGCGCCTGGGCAGGCTGCGCTGCGCGATCTCCGGATCTCCGTCACCGACCGCTGCAACTTCCGCTGCGTCTACTGCATGCCGAAGGAGGTCTTCGGGCGCGACTACGAGTTCCTCGACCGCGCGCGCAGCTGCTCGACGTTCGAGGAGATCGAGCGGCTCGCGCGCGCCTTCGTCGCGCACGGCGTCGAGCAAGATCCGCATCACCGGCGGCGAGCCGCTCGTCCGCCGCGACGTCGAGCGGCTCGTCGCGATGCTCGCGGCGCTCGACGGCTCGACCTGACGCTGACGACGAACGGCTCGCTGCTGCCGCAGAAGGCGCAGGCGCTCGCGGACGCCGGCCTCGACGCGGATCACCGTCAGCCTCGACTCGCTCGACGACGAGACGTTCCGCGCGATGAACGACGTCGACTTCCCGGTCGAGCGCGTGCTCGACGGGCATCGACGCCGCGCGCCGCCGCCGGCCTCGCCGGTCAAGGTGAACGCGGTCGTCAAGCGCGGCGTCAACGAGGACGAGATCGTGCCGACTGGCGCGGCACTTCCGCGGCACCGGGCACATCGCTGCGCTTCATCGAGTACATGGACGTCGGCGCACACGAACGGCTGGCGGCTCGACGACGTCGTCCCGGCGGCCGAGATCGTCGCGATGATCGGCGCCGAGTTGCCGCTCGAGCCGGTCGAGCCGAACTACCGCGGCGAGGTCGCGCAGCGCTGGCGCTACCGCGACGGCAGCGGCGAGATCGGCGTGATCGCGTCGGTGACGCAGCCGTTCTGCGGCGACTGCACGCGCGCGCGGCTCTCGGCCGAGGGCAAGCTCTACACCTGCCTGTTCGCCGCCGCAGGGCCACGACCTCGCGCGCGCTCGTCGCGCGGCGGCGCCGACGACGCCGAGCTGCACGCGACGATCGGCGCGGTCTGGACGCGGCGCACCGACCGCTACTCGGAGCTGCGCACGCGCGAGACGGCCGACCTGCCGCAAGATCGAGATGTCCTACATCGGCGGCTAGACTCGCCGAATCGCGCCGGCGCGGATTGAGGTGACCTGCTGCGCGTTAGACTGTCTTGAGATGACCAGCTACGCACGTCCGAAGCCGGCCGGCAAGCCGGCGTACCTGCCGCGCGGCTGGGGCCATCTCGGCGCTCCAGCTCGCGATCTGGTTCGGGTTCCTACGGCGTCTACCAGATCGCCCGCGGCCTCGCCGACCGGCGACGTCACGACGGCGTTCTGGAACGGGCTCCGCGTGATCCGCATCGAGCAGCGGACGTGCAACACCTGTTCGAGCCGACGCTTCCAGGGACTCGCCGACTCGTCGCAGCGTGCTGATCAAGGCGACGACCTGCACGTACTGGCACTCGCGAGTTCGTCGATCGTCGGCTGCGACGCTGCTCTGGGTCTACTTGCGGCGGCACGAGCGCTTCGCGCGGCTTCCGGAACTGGCGATCCTGCTCGCGAACATCGTCGGGCTCGTCGGTTACGTCCTCGCTGCCGACGGCGCCGCCGCGGATGTTCCCGGACCTCGGGCTTCGTCGACACGCTCGCGCGAGTACTCGGGGCGTCAACCACGGAGCAGCGGCTGATCGCGCTGCACGTCGAACCCGTACGCGGCGATGCCCTCGCTCCACGCGGTGGACGCGCTGATCGTCGGGTCGTCACGTTCGGCGTCTGCCGCAGCTCTGGCTCGCGAGCGATCTGGGCTGCTCTGGCCGGCCTGGGTCTGGTTCTCGCGTCATGGCGACCGGCGAACCACTACTGGCTCGACGTCGTCGCCGGCGTCGCGATCGCGGTCGTCACGCGACTCGCCTTCTTCCGCCGCAGGTGTTCGGCGCTGGCGCCAGCCACTCACCGCGTGCGAGCCGCCCGCGCAGGCGCCACGCGTAGTGAGCTCGACCGGGTCAAGCAGCGAGTACACGCAGGCGGCGCGGCAGATCGCTGCGACGCTCGATGAAGGGCGTCGCGAAGACGAAGCTGACGCCCGACATGCTGACGATGGCCGGGCGTGACGCTCTGCCTCGTCGGCGCCGTGCTCGTCGGCTTCGAGTAGCGGAACGAGAAGCTCTTCTTCTGGCTCGGCGGCGATCCTGTTCGTCGTCGGCTCGGTCGCCGACATCCTCGACGGCGCGCTCGCCCGCGCGGCGAGCAAGGGCACGGTGTTCGGCGCGTTCCTCGACTCGACGTCCGACCGCCTCGGCGAGGCGTGCGATGCTCGCGCGCGATCGGCGCTCGTGTTCACCGCGCGACGGGCAACGACGTCGCGCTCGTCGTTCGCCTTCGCGGCGGTGATCGGCTCGTTCCTCGTCTCGTACACGCGCGCGAAGGCGGAGGCGCTCGGGCTGACGGGCGACGTCGGCTTCGGCTCGCGCGTCGAGCGGGTCGTGCTGATCTCGGCTCGGGCTCGTGCTCGCGCCGTGGGGCTGGCTGCAGTGGCCGATCTACCTCCTCGCCGCGATGGCGTGGATCACGGTCGATCCAGCGGATCCTGTTCGTGCGGCGGCAGCTGCGCGGAGCTCGCCGATGCAGCCCGGCGCGCTCTGCCGACGCCAGGCTGCACCGTGCGCGCCGTCCCGCTGCAGCACTGCGCTGCGCAGCACCTGCACGCGAACCGGCTATACTGATAGCACTTTGACTGCTAGCACTTCTCGACGCAAGGGCGTCCTCGTTCGGATGCCCGCCTCGCTGAAGAGGCGCTCGTCCGACGAGACCGCCTGCCGCGGTAGCGAGCCTCAACGACGTCGCCGTCGGCATCCTCGCCGACGCGCTTCGGCGTCGACTTCGACGCCGACGAACCGGCGCGAGCCCGCTGCCGGGCTCGAGCCCGGTCGCCTCCTCCGCATGCCTGAGGAGCTGCAAGGCCGCGATCCAGGCCGAGGCGTTCGCGCCGGGCTCCAACACGAACGACGTCATCCTCGCCGCGCTGTCGGACGAGCTCGGCGTACCGTTCGAACACCGTCAATCGACCTGATCGGTCCGTGGCTCTCGGGGCGGCCGCGGAAAGGACACCCATGGCTGCAAGCAACGGCTCGACGAACGGCAAGCGCGCGCTCCGAGGACAAGGTGCGCGTCGCGATCATCGGCGTCGGCAACTGCGCCAACTCGCTCCTCCAGGGCGTCGAGTACTACAAGGACGCCGACCCGACGACAGTTCGTCCCGGGCCTCATGCACGTCGACCTCGGCGGCTACCACATCTCGCGACATCGAGTTCACGGCCGCGTTCGACGTCGTCAAGGGCAAGGTCGGCGTCGACCTCGCCGACGCGATCTGGGCGCACCCGAACGACACGATCAAGTTCGCCGACGTGCCGAAGACCGGCATCACGGTCTCGCGCGGGCATGACGCACGACGGCATCGGCAAGTACCTCGCCGAGGTCGTCGAGAAGGCGCCGGGCGAGACCGACGACGTCGTCGGGATCCTCAAGGAGACGCGGCACCGACGTCGTCGTCAACTACCTCCCGGTCGGCTCCGAGGCGGCGACGAAGTGGTACGCCGAGCAGATCCTCGAGGCCGGCTGCGCGATGGTGAACTGCATGCCGGTCTTCATCGCGCGCGAGGCCGTACTGGCAGCAGCGCTTCGAGCAGGCCGGCGTGCCGATCATCGGCGACGACATCAAGTCGCAGGTCGGCGCGACGATCACGCACCGCGTGCTCACGACGCCTCTTCCGCGAGCGCGGCGTGCACCTCGACAAGACGATGCAGCTGAACGTCGGCGGCAACTCGGACTTCCTCAACATGCTCGAGCGCGAGCGCCTCGAGTCGAAGAAGATCTCGAAGACGAACGCCGTCACGTCGATGCTCGACTACGACATCGGCGAGGGCAACGTCCACGTCGGCCCGTCGGACTACGTGCCGTGGCTGACCGACCGCAAGTGGGCGTACATCCGCATGGAGGGCTCGTCGTTCGGCGACGTGCCGCTGAACGTCGAGCTCAAGCTCGAGGTCTGGGACTCGCCGAACTCGGCCGGGCATCGTGATCGACGCCGTCCGGCTCGCCAAGCTCGCGCTGAACAACGGCGTCGCCGGCGCGCTCGAGGCGCCCGAGCTCGTACCTGATGAAGTCGCCGCCGATGCAGATCGTCGACGACGAGGCACGCGAACACCGAGAAGTTCATCAAGCAGTACGGCCTCAAGACGGAGAAGAAGACGAAGCGCCGCCGCCGCCAAGCAGGTCCAGTCCGGCCGACCAGTCGGTACGTCGTGAAGGGCTCACCTCGGTGGCCCTTCACGTTTCGCAGGATCAACACGGCGCGCGGCGCGGTGTCGTCGGCGCGAAGCCGATCTCGCGGTGGGTCGTGTCGCAGAACGGCTTGTTCTTCGAGTGGCCGCAGCGGCAGAGCACGACCGAGCTTGCCGGCCGGGCAGCTCGAACGGCACCTCGTCGGCGTCGACGATCGTGACGCGGGCCGGTGAGCCTTGAGCGGGCCGTTCGCGCTGCACCTGAATCGTGACGTCGGCTCATCAGCTCGACTCTACGAGGCTCGAGGCAGGGCTAGAATCGACGGACGATGGGGCTCCGCATCTGCTTCGTGACGCCGTTCTCGTGGTCACAGCCGAACGACGTCAACGAGCACGTGCGCGGCAGCGCGCGGAAGCGCTGCGCCGCCGCGGCCACGACGGTCATCGGTCGTGCCCCTCGTCGCGTGCGGCCGACCTGCTCGAGGGGCGGCGCGCCCTCGCAGCGGGCAGCCGTCGGGGACGTCGTCGCGATCGGCGCCGCGGTTCCGACGCTCGCTGAGCGAGCGCGTCGCGCTGCCGATGTCGGCGTCCGTGCCGAACCTCGCCGGCCACGCTCGCGCTCGGCGCGTTCGACGTCGTCCACGGCTTCGAGCCCGGGCTCCTGAGCCTCCGTCGACGGCGCTCCTCGAGGCGGAGACGACGACCGCCGCGACGTTCTTCTCGACTGAGCGGGATCGCGGTTGCCCCGCGCAAGAACCAGCGGCGCAGAAGTTCCTCGCCCGGGTCGACGCGCTGCTCGGCACGTCCGGAGGCGGCCGATCGAGCGCGCCGTCGGAGCGGTTCCCGGCGACTATCGAGACGATCCCGCTCGGCGATCGACACGAGCCGTCTTCGCGCCGGCGAGCGAAGCGGAAGCTGATCGTCGTCGAGCTGCGCTCCCGGGCCAGAGCGCGCGTCGCGCAGGCGGTGCTGCGGCTCCTGCCGACCGCTGCCCGGCTGGGAGGTCGTGCTCGCGCGCACGGCGCCGCTGACGCGACCGGCCCGACGATCCCGGCGTCGGTGCGCGACCGGGCCGCGTACGCGCTCGCTCGTCAAAGCCGGAGGCGCGCGCGGCCGACGCTGGCCGAGGCGGCCATCTTCGTGCCTGCGCCCGGCGGCAGCGCCCGCCTGCGGCTCGAGGCTCAGGCCGAGCGGCTGCGCGATCGCCGATCCGGCGGGCCTCGCCGAGCAGCCGGAGCTCGCGGCGGCCGCCGTGGCGCGGCTCGCCGAGGACGACGAGGCTCCGCGCCAGCGCCGGCGCGAAGCGCGCGCGCGGCCGAGGCCTGCAGAGCGTTCGACCGACGCTCGCCGAGCGAGCTCGAGCGGCGTCTACGCCCAGACCGCCGGCCGGCGGCGCCCGGTCGCGCACATGACGCACCTGACGGCGATCCCCTCGGCGACCGCGACTGGATCGTCGTCGACCTGCACATGCACACCATCGCGTCGCACGACTGCTCGATCGACGCCGACAGGCGCTGATCGACCACGCCGAGGCCGAAGGGCCTCGGCGCGATCGCGGTCACCGACCACAACGTCTTCGGCGGCGCGCTCGAGACGGTCGAGCTCGGCGCGCGACCGCGACGCTGATCGTGATCCCGGGCGAGGAGGTCAAGACCGACAACCAGGGCGAGGTGATCGGCCTCTTCCTCCAGCGAGGAGATCCCGCGCGGGATGACGTTCGCGGAGACGGTCGCGGCGATCCGCGACCAGGACGGGATCGTCTACGTCCCCCACCCGTTCGACCGGATGCACGCGATCCCGTCACCCGCGACGCTGCTGCGCCACCTGCCGGAGATCGACGTGCTCGAGGTCTACAACGCGCGGCTGCTGTTCGACGCCTACAACGACGAGGCGCTCCGGTTCGCAGCGCAAGTACGGCCTGCTCGCGGGCGCCGGCTCGGACGCGCACGTCCTCCAGGGCGTCGGCACCGGCGCGCTCGGATGCGCCGTTTCGACGGGCCGGAGGAGTTCCTGCTCTCGCTCCGCAGCGCCGAGGTGCTGCGGCGGCCGAAGTCGCTGGCCTACCTGCAGTCCCTCAAGTGGGTCGCCCAGGTCAAGGAGAAGGTCCGCTAGAGCAGAAGCCGAGGAGCGCCCCGTGACTGCTGCCGTGCCCACCGACGAGATCTACGAGCGCTACCTCCGGAAGGCGATCGGCGAGATCAACGAGCTGCAGGCACGAGCTCCTCGCCCTCGCCGACGAGACGCACGTTCCCGTGCTCGGCTCGGGCCATCCGCTCGGCGACGTCTTCCTGCTCAAGCACGCGCCGCAGCCGGCCGAGATCACGGAGGGCGTCGCGTTCTTCGGCCGCGCCGGGCAACGCGCTGCTCAAGTCGCTGCAGCGGCTCGGCGTCGACCCGCTCGCGATCTACGGCACGAACTGCCTCAAGTTCGGCGACGCGAGGACGACGAGCAGGCGACGCCGTGGCTGACGCGCGAGCTGCACATCGTGCAGCCGAAGCTCGTCGTCGTGATGGGCGACGGACGCGGTCGCGGTTCGTCGACGCGCTCGCGCTTCCCGCTCGCCGATCCGCTCGCCGGCAGCGAGCCGGGCGTAGTGCAGCGGCTTCACGCCGACGATCGAGGCGCTCGTGACGCCCGACATCGACGCGCGCGCTCGACGAGCAGCGCCAGCGAAGACCGCGTTCTGGAACGCCTTCAAGGCGCTCGGCGCCGTGGTGGGCGCAGCTGCCGCCGTACTGAGCGCCCGCGCGGGCTGCGCGCTCGCCGCCGTCCTCGCGGCGCTCGTCGCCTGGGACGCCGGCGCGGACGTGCTGCCGAACGTCGGCCTCTGGCCCGACGTCCTGGTCGTCGCGCTCGTCGTCATCCCGGTCGACCTTCGCGCTGCCGTGGCTCGCGCTCCCGCTGCGCGCCGACGCGCGTCGCTCCTGCCGGTCGCGCGCGGCGCTCGTCGCGCTCGCCGTGCTCTTCGACCTCGCCGGCATCGGCGTCGCTCTTCAACGTCGGCGAAGCTCGTCGCGCTGACGCTGATCGGCTTCCTGTTCATGCAGGTCTTCGAGGCGCTCTCGTGGGTCGTGCTGATCGCGCGTGATCATCCCGTGGGTCGACGCGTTCTCGGTCTGGCGCGGGCCGACCGAACTACGTCGTCTCACGAGCAGCCGGGCCTCTTCGACCGCATCTCGATCGCCTTCCGGCTTCCCGGGCGAGGACGGGCTCGGCGAACATCGGCCCGCCGGACATCCTCTTCTTCGCGCTCTTCCTCGCCGCCGCCGACCGCTTCGGCCTCCGGGTCGCGCTGGACGTGGCTGTCGATGGTCGGGCCTGCTCGCGCTGACGCTGATCCTCGACGACGGCGTTCGACGTCGGCGGCCTGCCCGCGCTGCCCGCGATCGCGCTCGGCTTCCTGCTCGCCGAACGCCGACCTGCTCTGGCAGGCGTGGCGGGAGCGTGGCCTCGAGCTGGACGCGAGGGCGTCGCGAGCTCAGGCGGCCTCGGCTCGGCGGAGGCGAACTCGCCACGCCAGCTCGAGCAGGCTGACGCTCTCGATGTGCGGCGTGTGCGGGAACATGTCGACCGGCCGGCAGCGGCGCAGCTCGTAGCCGTACGTCCTCGCGCAGCGCCTTCAGGTCGGACGCGAGCGTCGTCGGGTTGCACGAGACGTAGACGATCCGCGGCGCCCGCAGCGCGCCATCCGCCGCAGCGCCTTGCCGGCGAGGCCGGCGCGCGGCGGATCGACGACGACGACGTCGGGCGCCCGGCGCGCTCGCGCAGCTCCTCGAGCGCGAGCGACCGACGTTGCCCGGCGAAGAACGCGGCGTTGCGCGATCCCGTTCAGCTCGGCGTTCTCGATCGCGCACGCGACCGGACTCCTCGGAGATCTCGACGCCCCAGACGGTCAGCGCGCTCGCGCGGCGAGCGCGAGCCCGATCGTGCCGGTGCCGCAGTAGAGGTCGTAGACGGTCTCGCCGCCCGTCAGCGCCGGCGAACTCGCGCGCGAGCGCGTAGAGCGTCTCGGCCATCTCGGTGTTCGTCTGCAGGAACGCGTTCGGCCGCACGCGGAAGCGCAGCCCGAGCGAGCTCCTCCTCGATCGCGTCCTCGCCCCAGAGCAGCACGCGTCGGCAGGTTCGTCACCTCGGCGGGCGTGTCGTTGACCGCCCAGTGGATCGAGCGCACCTCGGGAAGCGCGCAGCACCTCGACCGAGGTAGCCCTCGCTCGAACCGCTCGCCCTTGCGCGGTGACGAGCTGGACGAGCACCTGGCCCGTGTTGCGCCCCTCGCGCACGACGAGGTGGCGCGAGGTAGCCGCTCTGCGTCGCCTGGTCGTACGCCTCGAGCTTCTCCTCGCGCGCCCACGCCTGCACGGCGTCGCGGATCGCGTTGCCGAGGTCGGTCGTGAGCAGGCAGCACCTCGATCGGCGAGCACCTCGTCCCAGCGCCCGGCGCGATGGAAGCCGAGCGCCGGGCCGTCGTCGGTCTGCGTGAACGAGTACTCGAGCTTGTTGCGGTAGCCGTACTGCGACGTCGTGCGGGCGACGATCGGCTCGAGCGGCGGCTCGGCGATGCCGCCGAGGCGCGTGAGCGCGTCGCGCACCTGCGCCTCCTTCGCCTCGAGCTGCGCGCTCGTAGGCGTAGTCCTGGAAGCGGCAGCCGCCGCAGGCGCCGAAGTGCGGGCACGGCGCCTCGACGCGGTCGGGCCCGGGCGCGAGCACCTCGAGTCGCGGTCGCCTCGGCGAAGCCGCGCTTCACCTTCGTCACGCGCGCGCGCACGGTGTCGCCGGGCAGCCCGCGGCGGACGAAGACGACGAACCCGTTCAGCCGCGCGACGCCGTTGCCGCCGTAGGCGAGCGAGTCGACGTGGAGCTCGAGCTCCTCACCGGTGCGAACAGGGGCGGCCATGACGGCGGCGGGAGCGTAGCGGCGGCGGGCCCGGACTCCGCGTTACTGCAGCGACGGAGACATACGACGGACGCTCGCGCGGCCCGTCGAACTCGCAGAAGAAGATGCCCTGCCACGATGCCGAGCGCGAGCGCGCCGTCGTCGTCGCAGCGGGATCACGACGCTCGGTCCCATGAACGCGGCGCGGATGTGCGTCGGCGCGTTCTCCTCCCCTCCTCGACGTGCTGCCAGCGCCCAGTCGGCCGGGACGATGCGCTCGAGCGCCGTCTCGAAGTCGCGCGCCACGGCAGGGTCGGCGTGCTCGTTGATCGTCACGCCCGCGGTCGTGTGCGGGACGTAGACGAGCACTGCGGCGCCGCGTGGCGCCGTCGACCGCCGTCCTGGCACGAGCCGCGTGATGTCGACGAGCTGGCTCTGCCGCTCGGTCCGGACCCTCAGCTCGACCACGGTGCGCTCAGAGCGCTCCGCCCGCGGCGGGCGGCGCGCCGGCCTCGAGCGGGTTCGCGCCGCCGGACTCGCGGGCGAGGTAGTCCTCGACGAGCATGCACGTTGTCCCTCGAGCCGCTCCACGACCTGCAGCAGCGCCGACATCGACGAGACCTCCTCGCGCTGCTCCTGCAGGAACCAGTGCATGAACTGCTCGCGCGACGAGGTCGCCGTCCTCGCGCGCGCGTGACGCGCGAGCTGCGGCGATCTGGTCCGTGACGCGCTTCTCCTGGTCGAGTGCGAGCGCGACGGGAGCGACGTCGTCGGCGAACGACGTCTGCGGCGCGGTCGACGGCCGGGATACGTCACTGCGTCGTCGGCGTCGAGCAGGTACTGCACCATCATCATCGCGTGGTTCCGCTCCTCGAGCGCCTGGCGGTAGAAGTGCGCGGCGAGCTGCGGCAGCGTCTCGCGCGTCGTAGTGGACGGCGATCGCGATGTACTGCTGCGACGGCCGCGAACTCGTACGCGATCTGCTCGTTGAGTTTCTCCGGGAAGGTGGGCATGCCGTGGAATCTAGCGAGCGGGCACCTAGCCGGCGTCCGGCGGCGGCTAGCATCCACCTGCATGGCGGGCATCCCTGACAGACCTCAAGGGCCGCAGCTACACGCCGAGTCTCGACTGGTCGCGGCGAGGAGCTCGAGCTCGCGCTCGACCTGGCCGACGAGCTGAAGCAGGAGCGATGCCGGCGCAAGGAGCTGCGCGTCCTCCCGGGCCGCACGCTCGGGATGATCTTCCACAAGCCGTCGACCCGCACGCGGGTCGGCTTCGAGGTCGGGATCGCCGAGCTCGGCGGGATGGCGCTCTACCTCCCGCGGCCGACCTCCAGCTCTGCGCGCGGCGAGAGCTACCGCGACACCGCGCTCGTGCTCTCGCGCTTCGTCAGCGCGATCCTGATCCGCACGTTCGACCAGGCCGAGGTCGACGACGTTCGCCGAGCACGCCTCGATCCCGGTCATCAACGGGCTCACCGACCTGCGCGCACCCGCTGCCAGGCGCTCGCCGACGCGATGACGATCCGCGAGCGGCTCGGGCGGCCTCGAGGGCGTGCGGCTCACCTACCTCGGCGACGGCAACAACGTCTGCCACTCGCTGATGCGCCTGGCGGCGCCGCTTCGGGATGCACTTCATCGCCGCCTGCCCGCCGGGCTACGAGCCGGCGCCGGACGGTCGTCGCCGCCGCGCGCGGCCGACGCCGCCGCGAGCGGCGGCTCGTGCGCGTCGTCGAGCGACCCGCGCGAGGCGCGCGACGCGGCCGACGTGCTCTACACCGACGTCTGGACGAGCATGGGCCAGGAGGACGAGCGCGAGCAGCGGCTGCGCGACCTCGAGCGCTTCAGCCTCGACGGCGAGCTGCTCGTCGCGTCGCGAGCCGCGACGCGATCGCGCTGCACTGCCTGCCCGCCCACGTCGGCGAGGAGATCACCGAGGACGTGCTCTACGGGCCGCGCTCGCTCGTCTGGGACCAGGCCGAGAACCGGCTGCACACGCAGAAGGCCGTGATGGCGCTCGTGATCCGCTGATGGCGCGGACTTCGACGATCACGTCCGCGGCCGCGCTCGACTCGCTGCCGCCCGACCTCGCCGCGGCGCTCCGACAACGTCGCCGTCGTCGTCGAGGACGAGCATCCGGACGACCCCGACCTGTTCGGGCTCTACGAGGGCATCCCGCTCCCCGAGCGCGGCGACATGGCGGGCACGTCGCCCGACCGGATCACGATCTTCCGGCTCCCGCTCGAGGACGAGTTCGGTCGATCCGGTCGAGCTCGAGCAATACGTAACTGAACGAAGTGCCATCGA
>ERZ1370068.9647-contig-8409_pt1 | contig 26318 bp, 35 predicted proteins | sample MGYA00561227_ERZ1370068 | MGnify/ENA primary metagenome ERZ1370068 (study PRJEB38410, sample SAMEA6850437) | metagenome | study: Metagenomic assessment of the ecological functions of the soil: analysis of the soil microbiota associated with the...
ATTGTACTTCGTTCAGTTACGTATTGCTGACTATGCCGCGGGCTCAAAGAGGCCGGTGGTGCTCGATGCCAGGAATCCACATCCAGGCCGTGACGGCGACGGCCGTGCGCGACCAAATGAGCGCGAAACTTACCGGGCGTGGCTTCGGCGGGATATATCTGCCGGGCACGCGGCTGGTGCGTGCGTTCAATGCCATCAACTCGGGGCCTGGTGCGAGGCGTTCCGCAAGCCGGAAAAAGTAATCGGCATTCCTCTTGCGGCCGACGACGGTGAAGCCATGAAGATCGCGAGAGCCAGCTCGCGATCTCCGACGCGGAAGCTGTCCGGACGCGCGTGAGCAAGCTATCGCGCGCGCGAGTTCGACGGCACGTCCGGTATAGCATGTGCGTAGTTATTCGGCGGCCAGAATCCGCGAGAATCCACGAAGCTCAAAGTCAACCAGCAAAGCCGCCCACTGGAGCTTTCATCACGGGATCAGATGCATATATGAAATTGCGTCATCAGACGGCATTCGCTATGGCGTGTCCTCCGTCGCCATCAGGTCAGACTCGGGAAGGTCATGCACTGATGAACTTACCCGCTTCTGGATGTTGTTAGCCGGCACCTTGCTGATAAGTTCTCTTCGCTACTGCCGGGTGCGTATCGCCAGAGGTTCCACTACGACAACTCGGGCGAAGCGACGTCGGTGGAAGCGATCGGTTGTCCGCGGCCGGCACCGACTTCTCTCAACAGCTGGCGCATCAAATCACCTGTACAACGGCGCCGGTGGCGCCAGCTACGGCGAGACCCGTTGCCTGGGGCTAGTTCGCCAGCTTGCGGCGCACACGGCGTCCTGGTGCATCAACTACCCGGCGAACGGGCATCCAGAACGGCGATCGCGGACGGCATCGCGCTGGTCGGCTGGCACCAACGGCGCGGTGGTCAGAATTCCGCTCTCTGCGAGGGCGCGCTCGTCGCCCTGACCAGCCCGGTGCCGGCGCGACGGCCTCACGTCGGTCGGCACATTGGCGTGAGGCCGGCAACCGGCGCCCAGGGCCCGGCCAATTCGCTCGCGCGCAGCGCCGCCGGCGTGTGGAGCAGACCGGCCAGCGAAGATTCCTTCGGCGCCTGCAACGACGACGGCTTTGCGGAGCGCCGCCGGCGCCCGTCGTCGCCAGCGTCGCGGTCGCGCCGACATCCGGGTCGGTACCTCTGTCGGCGCAGGCCTCACGCTGAGTGCGTCGGCGTTCGACGCCTGAACCAGCCGATCGTCGGCGCCACGTTCACGTGGACCAGTCACCAACGGCGCGGCGGCATCGGTGAGCGCCAACCGGCGTGGTGACGTGCGCTCGCGAGCGGGTGATACCACCATCGTCGCCACGGCGCCGAATGGCGTCGCCGGCACGCGCGGGCGCTGCGCGTCACCGAGTCCGCACGCCGCCGCACGTTCAGCGATTTCCACGTCAGCGAGATCCACTACGACAACGTCGGCACGGACACTGGCGAGGCCATCGAGATCGAAGGGCCCGCCGGCGCGGACGTCACCGGACATCAGCGTCGTGCTCTACAACGGCGACGGCGGCGTGCCGACTTACAACGACGCGCGCCTGAGCGGTACTTGCCGGCGAGCTGCGGCAACGCGCGGCGTGCTGTCGTCGGTCAACTATCCCGCAGAACGGCATCCAGAACGGCTCGCCCGACGGCATCGCACTGGTGAACTCGTGCGGGCCAGGTGCTGGAATTCCTGTCCTACGAAGGCGTGTTCACGGCCACTACAGGTCCAGCCGCGGGCCTGACTTCCACCGACATCGGCGCCTCGCAGACCAGCTGCCGCCGATCGGCTCAGTCGCTGCAGCGCAATTCGCTCGGCGTATGGGCGCGCGGGCGCCTCGAGCTTCGGCGCCTGCAACCCGGAGGCGCCGATCCCCGACGGCAATACGCTGTCAGTTCAGCGGCCGCCTGCGCCACCGATCCCGCGCTGCCCGTGGGTTACGAAGACCAGTTCTTCGCGACGCTGCGCAGCCCGGGCAACGTGACGGTTCCGACCACCATCACCTGGACGTCGGAGACGCCGGCGATCGCGAGCATCGACGCGAAGCGGCGTGATGCATGCGCTGACGGCGGGCACGGCGACTCCTGCGGCGCGACGGCTGCCGACGGCACGACGGCTATCTACTCGCTGCCGCACGCACGTGGCGGTGGCCAGCGGCGTCACGTATCCGGGCAACACCGAGTTCGGTGAGCCCGCCGATGCCGACGCGAGCGACGACTTCATCGTGCGCCACGAGCAGTTCACGGCCTCGTACAACCCGAATCGCGGCGCGCCCGAACTGGGTCAGCTACGACCTCGACGCCGCGCACTTCGGCGCCGAAGATCGCTGCGACTGCTTCACGATGGATCCGGACCTGCCGGCCTCGTTCACGCGCCTCGACTACCGACGACTACACCGACGCCGGCGCGTTCGCACGGCTACGGCATCGATCGCGGCCACATGACGCGCTCGTTCGATCGCACCACCGGCAGCCTCGACAACGCGCGCACCTATCTGTTCAGCAACGTCGTGCCGCAGGCGGCGGACATGAACCAGGGACCGTGGGCGAACCTCGAGAACGATCTCGGCGATCTCGCGCGCGTGCAGGGTCGCGAGGTCTACATCATCACGGGCCCGGCCGGTAACAAGGGCACGCTCAAGAACGAAGGCAAGGTCGTCATCCCGACGTCGACCTGGAAGGTGGCGGTGATCATGCCGCACGACCAGGGCCTCGCCAACATGCGCGACTACCGCGATCTCGAAGTGATCGCGGTGAACATGCCGAACGAACCGGGCATTCGCAACGTGGACTGGAACACCTACCGCACGACGGTGGACGCCATCGAAGCGCTGACGGGCTACGACCTGCTGGCGCTGCTGCCGGACGACGTGGAAGCGCGCGGTCGAGTCCAACACGCAGCCGCCGCTCGCGCGCCATCGCAGGTCCGGCCGGCGCAATCGCCGAAGGCGACTCGGCGACGTTCGACGCGTCCGGCTCGCTCGATCCGAACGGCACGATCGCGAGCTACGCCTGGGACTTCGGCGACGGCAGCACCGGCAGCGGCGTCTGCGTCACGCACACCTTCGCGCAGGACGGCGCGTTCACGGTGCGCGCTGACGGTCACCGACAACGACGGCCTGACGGATACGGCGACCTTCGCCGTCAACGTGACCAACGTGGCGCCCGTGGTCGGCGCGGTGCCGAATGGCAGCGCTGAACGTCGGCGCTACCTACACGGCGGCCGGCACGCTTCACGGATCCGGGCGCGGACGCCTGGACCGCGACCGTGAACTGGGGCGATGGCAGCGCGCCGAAGTGGTGCCGCTGAGCGGCCGCAGCTTCTCGCTCACGCACATCTACACGGCGGCGGGCACGTACACGGTCGAGCATCGACATCGCGGACGACGACGCCAGCGCGATCGTCGACGCACACGGTCACCGTGGCACAGCCGGCGCCGGAGTCCGGCTCGCGGACGCGCTGCCGATCATCGATCAGCTCATCGCCACCGGCAAGATGCCGCGGGGCGTCGGGATCCTGCTCGGAAGGCGGAGGTCATCGCCGCGCAGGTGCTGATCGGCCGCGGCAATGACCCGGCGGCGATCCAGGTGCTGCGAGGCCGAGGTTGCCCAGATCGACCTGCTGGTCCGCTGCCGCGTGGTCAAGGCCGCCGATGTGGCGCCGCTCGCAAGGTGCTGGTGGACGCCATCGCCAGCCTGCGGTAAGGGGCCGCTGCGTTGCAAAGTGGGGCAGCGCGTTGCCGGAAAATGGGGTCAGGCCCTGTCCCCGTAATTCGGTGCCCGACCCGGCACCCTGTAACCGGGCTGTTATTGCTGCATAACCAATAATGCTTTCCGGGCGGGGGTTGGGACCTATACAGTCCCGCCGCACTTTTCCCGGAAGGCTCTAGATGCACGCCCAGATTCAGCCAGTGATAACGCCTCTGAAACCCGTTCCCGGGGGCCGTCCGCGCGCGGGCGCGGCCAAACTGACCCACCTGGCCCGCCTCGAGGCCGAAAGCATCCACATCTTCCGCGAAGTGGCGGCCGAGTTCGCCAAGCCGCTGCTCATGTATTCCATCGGCAAGGACTCCTCGGTCCTGCTGCACCTGGCCCGCAAGGCCTTCTTCCCGGGCCGCATCCCGTTCCCGCTGCTGCACATCGACACGGGCTGGAAGTTCAAGGAGATGATCTCAGTTCCGCGACGAGACCGCCAAGCGCCTCAACGCCGAGCTCATCGTCCACACCGAACGAGGCCGGCAAGGCCGCGGGCGTCACGCCGTTCACGCACGGCGCGCGCTACACCGACATCATGAAGACCGAGGCGCTCAAGCAGGCGCTCGACAAGTACGGCTGCGACGCCGCCATCGGCGGCGCGCGCCGCGACGAAGAGAAGTCCCGCGCCAAGGAGCGCGTGTTCAGCTTCCGCGATGCGCAGCATCGCTGGGATCCGAAGAACCAGCGCCCCGAACTGTGGAACCTCTACAACGGCCGGCTGCGCCGCGGCGACAGCATCCGCGTGTTCCCGCTGTCGAACTGGACCGAGGTCGACATCTGGACCTACATCCACACCGAAAACATTCCGGTGGTGCCGCTGTACTTCGCCAAGCCGCGCCCGGTCGTTGACCGCGACGGGCTCAAGATCATGGTGGACGACGACCGTCTGCCGCTGAACCCGGGCGAGAAGCCGCACCTCGAGACCATTCGCTTCCGCTCGCTCGGGCTGCTATCCGCTGCACCGGGCGCGCAGGTGTCGAGGCCGCGAGCGTCCCGGAGATCATCGAAGAGATGCTGCGCACCACGACCTCGGAGCGCCAGAGCCGCGCCATCGACGCCGAGTCCGCGGCGGCGATGGAGAATCGCAAGCGTGAAGGTTATTTCTGAATGGCCGCCGTTCCCGTCAAACCGTGCCGCCAGCAACCGTCGGACGTCGCCTCGCACGCTGGACCAGTTCCTCGCGCAGCAGCGCGACATCGACCTGCTGCGCTTCATCACCTGCGGCTCGCGTCGACGACGGCAAGAGCACGCTGATCGGCCGCCTGCTGCACGACACGCGCCAGGTGTTCGACGACCAGCTCGCGGCGCGTGGCGAACGACAGCCGCCGCTGGGGCACGCACGGGCGAAGTGCCCGATCTCGCGCTGCTCGTCGACGGCCTGCAGGCCGAGCGCGAGCAGGGCATCACCATCGACGTCGCCTACCGCTATTTCTCGACGCCGAAGCGCAAGTTCATCGTCGCCGACTGCCCGGGCCACGAGCAGTACACGCGCAACATGGCCACCGGCGCCTCGACCGCCGACGCTGGCCGTGGTGCTGGTGGACGCGCGAGAAGGGCGTGCGCGTGCAGACGCGCCGCCACACGCACATCGTCTCGCTGCTGGGCGTGCAGAACGTGATCCTCGCGGTCAACAAGATGGACCGCATCGACTACGACAAGGCGCGAATTCGAAGCCATCGCCGGCGAGTTCGTGGCCTACGCGCACAAGCTCGGCGTGCACGAACGTCGAAGTGATCCCGGTGGCGGCGCTGGCACGGCGTGAACGTGGTCGCAGCGCGGCACGCAAGGAAACGCCCTGGTACTCGGGCCGCACGCTGCTCGAGGCGCTCGAAGGCATCGAAGCCGGCCGCAGCGATCTGCTCAAGGAACTGCGCTTCCCGATCCAGCTCGTGAGCCGCCCGGACGCGAACTTCCGCGGCTACGCCGGCACCATCGCGAGCGGCGAGATTTCCGTCGGCGACGCCGTGCTGGCGCTGCCCTCGCGCAAGTCGAGCAAGGTGCGCGAGATCACCACCGCCGACGGTCCGCTCGAGAAGGCCGGCACGCACCAGGCCGTGACTGTCGTGCTCGAAGACGAAATCGACCTGTCGCGCGGCGACGTGCTGGTGCATCCGGATCATCGCCCGACGCTGGCGCGCACCTTCGACGCGAACCTCATCTGGATGGGCGAGGCGCCGCTGCTGCCGGGCAAGCGCTACGAATTCAAGATCGGCAGCCGCTACGTCAAGGGCCTGGTCGATTCGATCCAGCACCGCATCGACGTCAACGACCTGACGACCCGCGAGGCCGAGGCGCTGGATCTCAACGGCCTTGCGCGCGTGCGCATCGCGCTGGAAGAGCCCGTCGCCGTCGACGACTACAAGCTGTCGCGCGCGACGGGCTCGTTCATCATCATCGACCTGCTGCACTTCGGCACCGTCGGCGCCGGCATGGTCATCGCGCCGACAGCGCAGGCCAGCGCGCGCGAGCTCCGACGTGGTCTGGCAGCCGACGCGCGTCACCGCCGCGATCCGCGCCAACCAGAAGAGCCAGAAGCCCGCGGTGGTGTGGTTCACCGGGCCTGTCGGGCTCGGGCAAATCGCACGATCGCCAATGCGCTCGAACAGGCGCTGGTGCAGCGCGGCCATCACAGTCTATCTGCTGGACGGCGACAACGTCCGCCACGGCCTCAACAAGGATCTCGATTTCTCCGAAGCCGGCCGCAACGAGAACATCCGCCGCATCGGCGAGGTGTCGGCGCTGTTCGTCGACGCCGGCCTCATCGTGATCACCGCGTTCATCTCGCCGTTCCGCGCGGATCGCAACCAGATCCGCGAGCGCATCGGCGACGCGCAGTTCATCGAGGTCTATCTGTCGCACTTCGCTGGAAGAGTGCGAGCGCCGCGATCCCAAGGGCCTGTACGTGAAGGCGCGCGCCGGCGAGATCCGCGAGTTCACCGGCATCGATTCGCCGTACGAGCCGCCGATCGCGCCGCAGCTCACCATCGATACGTCGAAGCAGCGAGATCGGCGCGGCGGTCGACCAGATCCTGCGCTACCTCGAGAACAAGGGCTTCCTCCACCAGGCGGATCCGGGCCTATGAGGACGAAGTGAGCAGTGCCGTGATCATCCAGGGCAACTTCCCGATCCCGGAAGATCGCCGGGATCAGCTGCAGCAGCTCGCCACCGAGTTGAACCGCGAGCAGCTGATGTGGCTGTCCGGCTACTTCGCCGGCGCCGCTGCCGCCGCGCCGTCGAGCATTCCCGGGTTCCAGAACAATCTGCTGGGCGGCCAGGCGCGCGCGCAGCTGCGTCCGCCGCCGCGCCTGCCGGCGTTCGCGCCGGCTGCCGCCGCCGCGCGCCGCGCCGTCGCCGACGCTCACCATCATCTCGGCTTCGCACACCGGCAACGGCCGCAAGATCTCCGAGAAGCTGCTGGCCGCCGGTGCAGGCGCTCGGGCATGCAGGCGCGCATGATCAAGGCCGGCGACTACCAGCCGCGCGAGATCGCCAAAGAGAAACTGCTCTACGTCGTCATCAGCACGCACGGCGACGGCGATCCGCCGGATGAGGCGCGCGGCCTGCTACGAATTCCTCGGCACCAAGCGCGCGCCGCAGCTGCCCGAGCTGCAGTACTCGGTGCTCGCGCTCGGCGACACCAGCTATCCCGAAGTTCTGCGAAGCCGGCCGCGTGGTCGACGAGCGCCTCGCCAAGCTCGGCGCCAAGCGCCTGCTGCCGCGCGTCGACTGCGACGTGGACTTCGAGAAGCTCGCGCAGACCTGGGCCGACGACGCGCTCGCGCGCGTGCGCGAGATCAAGGACAAGCTCGCGCCCGCCGGCGGCGTTGCCACCGGTGTCGCGCCGCTGCCGCGCCGGCGCCGGCCGTCGTCCGAACTCACGCGCGCGCAATCCCGCCACCGCCGAAGTGCTGGCCAACCAGCGCATCGTCGGCCGCGGCGCGCTGCGCGAAGTGCGCCACGTGGAGCTCGCGTTCCCGGGCCTCGGCAATCTCTACAAGGCCGGCGACGCGCTCGGCATCGTGCATCGCAATCCGGAACCGGCCATCGACGCGGTGCTGAAGGCCACCAAGCTCGATGCCGGCGCGCACGGTCACGCACGACGGCAAGACGCACACGCTGCTCGAGTGGCTGCGCGACGAGCGCGAGCTCACGCGCATCGCGCGTCCGCTGCTGGTGCAGGTGGCCAAACACGCGAACGTCGGATATCTCCGAGCTGCTCGGCAACGCGCAGGCGATGGCCAAACTCACGGCCACCTGCCAGGTGTCCGACATCCTCGGCAGCTACCCGGCGGAATGGACGCCCGAAGCGCTGGTGAACGTGCTGCGTCCGGTGACCGGCCGCGTGTATTCCATCGCCTCGAGCCCCGCGGCCGTGGGCGATGAAGCGCATCTCACGGTGGCCGTGGTCGGCAGCGATACGGATCGCAAGCTGCTGGCCGGCGCCGCCTCGCACTTCGTGGTCAACACGCCGGTCGATTGCGAACGTGCAGGTGTGGATCGAGAAGAACGAACGCTTCCGCGTGCCGGCCGACGGCTCGCGCGACATCATCATGGTGGGCCCGGGCACCGGCGTCGCGCCGTTCCGCGGCTTCGTGCAGGAGCGCGAGGCCGCCGGCGCGACCGGCACGCAACTGGCTGTTCTTCGGCGGCCGCTCGCTGTATCACGACTTCCTCTACCAGCTCGAGTGGCAGCAGGCGCTCAAGCGCAAGTCGCTGCATCGCGTGGACGTGGCGTTCTCGCGCGACCAGGCCGAAAAGATCTACGTGCAGCACCGCATCAGGCAGGCCGGCAAAGAGCTCTTCGCCTGGCTGTCGAACGGTGCCTATTTCTATGTGTGCGGTGACGCCTCCGCCATGGCGCCCGACGTGAACGCCGCGTTGTTGGACGTGGTGCGCGAGCACGGCAACATGGATGCCGACGACGCCCAGGCCTGGGTGGCCGATCTCACCGCTGATGGACGGTATCTACGCGATGTCTACTGAAGTTCTCGATCCGCCCGCGGTGCAGCCGGCGCAAGACTGATCCGCCTTCGCCGGTCGAGATCATCAAGAAGGCGTCGCGCGGCCTGCGCGGCACGCTGGTCGAGAGCCTCGCACGATCCGCTGACCGGCGCGATCCGCGAGTCCGACACGCAGCTCATCAAGTTCCACGGCAGCTACATGCAGGACGATCGCGACCTGCGCGCCGAGCGCGAGCATCAGAAGCTCGAGCCTGCCTACAGCTTCATGATCCGCACGCGCCTGCCCGGCGGCGTCGTGCACGCCCGAAGCAGTGGCTGGCGCTGATCGCAACTCGCGCGCACCTACGGCACGCGGCACGCTGCGCCTGACCACGCGCCAGGCCTTCCAGCTGCACGGCGTGATCAAGAAAGATCTCAAGACGACGATGCAGGGCATGAACGCCGCGCTCATCGATTCCATCGCCGCCTGCGGCGACGTGAATCGCAACGTCGATGGCGGCCGCCAACCCGGTCGAGAGCCAGCGTTCACCAGGAAGTCTACGACTGGTCGGTCAAGCTCTCCGAGCACCTGAAGCCGAAGACGCGCGCCTATCACGAGATCTGGCTCAACGGCGAGAAGCTCGTCGGGCCCGCCGAGGAAGAGCCCATCCTCGGCCAGCTCTATCTACCGCGCAAGTTCAAGACCGCCGTCGTGGTGCCGCCGCACAACGACGTCGACGTCTTCTCGCAGGATCTGGGCTTCATCGCCATCCTCGACGATGGCTGAAGAGGGCAAGCTGCTCGGCTTCAACCTCACGGTGGGCGGCGGCCTCGGCGCCACGCACGGCGAGCCGCAGACCTATCCGCGCCTCGCGGACGTCATCGGCTTCCTCACGCCCGACCAGGTGCTCAAGGTGGCCGAGACCGTGGTCATGATCCAGCGCGACTTCGGCGATCGCACGCGATCGCAAGCACGCGCGCTTCAAGTACACCATCGCCGATCGCGGCGTCGACTGGTTCAAGGCCGAGCTGTTCAAGCGCCTGGGTTACGCGCTCGAGCCGCCGCGTGCCGTTCAAGTTCACCACGCAGGGCGATCGCTTCGGCTGGCTGCGCGGGCACGATGGCCGCTGGCACCTGACGCTGCGCATCGAGTCGGGCCGCGTCGTCGATCGCCCGGCGCGCCGTTCCTCACGGGCCTCGAGAAGATCGCGGCCGATTCACCAGGGCGATTTCCGGCTCACCGCGAATCAGAACCTCATCATCGCCAACGTGCCGGCCAGCGAGTGCATGAACATCGACCAGCTCGTGGCCGATCACGGGCTCGGCAAGCGCGCTGTTCACATCGCCGGTGCGCCGCGACGCGCTGGCCTGCGTGGCGCTGCCCACCTGCGCGCTGGCCATGGCCGAAGCCGAGCGCTATCTACCGCGCTTCGTCGATCGCGTCGACGAGCTGCTCGTCGAAGCATGGACTGCAGAGACATCCCGCTGACCGTGCGCATCACCGGCTGCCCCGAACGGCTGCGCGCGGCCGTATCTCGCGGAGATCGCGCTCATCGGCCGCGCTCCCGGCCGCTACACGCTGCGCCTCGGCGCCGATGCCGTCGGCTCGCGACTGAACGTGCTGTATCGCGACAACATCGACGAGAACGTCCATCGTCACCGCGCTCGATGAGCTCATCGGCCGCTACGCGCGCAGAGCGGCACACGGACGAGCGCTTCGGCGATTTCCTGTGGCGCGCGCAACGTGCTCAAGCAGGAGACGCGCGCGTGATCGAAGCCGTCGCGCGAACGCCGCAAGTTCAGCAGCACGCCGGTGTCGCTGGTGGGTGCGCCGCGCCTGACGCTCACGCGCGCGGAGTTCGCCGGCGATGCCGAGGCTGCCAGCGACGCATCAACGACTGGCTCGCGTCCGTCGACGCCGCCACGCGCGTGCGCTGGGCGCTCGAAGAATCTGCCGGGTCCGTTCGCGCTGTCGTCGAGCTTCGGCGCGCAGGCCGCCGTGTCGCTGCACCTGGTCGCGCAGGCGGATCCCGATATCCCGGTGCTGCTGATCGACACGGGCTATCTATTCCCCGAGACCTACCAGTTCATCAAGCAGCTCGAGCAGCAGCTCTCGCTCAACATCCAGACGTTCTCGAGCCCGCAGTCCGGTCGACGAGTTCGAGGCGCAGTACGGCAAGCTCTGGGAGCAGGGCCGCGAAGGGCTCGACCAGTATCTCGAGCTGCGCAAGGTGGAGCCCATGCGCCGCGGCGCTCGCGACGCTCGGCACCGCCACCTGGTTCGCGGGCCTGCGCCGCAGCCAGGCCGCGAGCCGCGCCGCGCTGAATCCGCTCGAAGTGCGCGACGGCCGCTTCAAGGTGCATCCCATCTTCGACTGGTCCGATCGCGACGTGTACCTGTATCTCAAGGCGCACGGTCTGCCGTACCACCCGCTGTGGGACAAGGGATATGTGTCCATCGGCGACTGGCATTCCACCAAGGCGCTGCACGAAGTGGAGTCGGCCGACAGAACTGCGCTTCTCGGGACTCAAGCGCGAGTGCGGAATCCACGGCCTGGAAGGCTGAGGAGTCGCGCGGCTGCACGCGTGAGCCGCGCAACGCCGATGACCGGCCGCACCGCTAAGCGCGACGCGGCATGGCTCGAGCCAGCCAGGACGGCACATTCCATGGCACGCGTATTGCTACCTCTCCCGTAGCAGGATATGACTCTCGACAGACCCATCGTGTTAGGTGCGCGCGCCAGCGTGCTGGCGCAGGTGCAGGCGCGCCTCGTCGGCGATGCTTGCTCGCGCGCCATCCGGGTCTGAAGGTCGAGATACTCCTTTCTGACTCGCCCGGCGACCGCGAGCTCGACACCCCGCTGCCCGAGCTGCTGCGCCGCGGCGGATTCACCGGCGACCTCGGCGTGGCGCTGCGCGCCAACGCCATCGACATCGCCGTGCACCTCTGGAAAGACCTGCCGTTCGCCGGCAATCCGCTGACGCACATCGCCGCCACGCTTGCCGCGCGCCGACACGCGCGACCTGCTGCTGGTGAAGCGCAGCTGGCTGACCGGTTCAGCGCGACGAGCTGCGCGTGTTGTCGTCGTCCGCGCGCCGGCGCACCAATCTCTCGGGCTTCCTGCAGTGGGCGTTGCCCATCAAAGCCCCCGCGCGTCACGTTCGTGCTGGCGCGCGGCGATTGCGAAGCGCGCCTCGCGCAGCTCATGGACGGCGACGCCGCGGCGCTGGTCGTGGCCAAGGCCAACATCGACCGGCTGCTCGAATCCACCGCGCCGAATTCGCCGGCATTCGCGCGCGCGTGCGCGCCGCGCTCGACGCCTGCGAAGATCATGGTGCTGCCGCTCGGCGCTGAATCCCACCGCGCCGGGGCAGGGCGCGCTCGCCATCGAGATCCGCCGCGATCGCGCCGACCTCGCCGAGCTACTAGCGCCCATCAACGACGAAGCCACCTTCGGCCGCGTGATCGCCGAGCGCGCGCGGCTTGCGCCCACCGGCGATGAAGACCATCCGCTCGGCGTTTCGATCGTCCCCATCCATTGCGGCGAAGTGGAATTCACGCGCGGCCAGAAGGGCGGGCAGTGGATCCAGAGCGCCGAGCTGCGCCGCCACGACTCGCCGCTGCCGCCCGCCAGCAGCGAACACGCCGTCTGGACCGGCGATGAAGGCAGCGCCGACCGCTACCGCCGCGTCGCGCTGCAGGTGCGCCACGACCAGTTCGCCGACGCCCGCATCGGCCTGTTCGTCGCCCGGTCCGAGGCCTGGCCGGACGGCTTCACCCCGCGTCCCGGGCAGGTGGTCTGGAGCGCCGGTATCGACACCTGGCGGCGGCTGGCCGCCCGTGGAATCTGGGTCCACGGCAGCGACGAAAGCCTCGGGGAGGGCGGCGGCGCGGCCCTTCGCAGCCTGTTTCCGCGCGTCCAGCGCTGGGTCAAGTTCTCCCATGAGCAGGGCTACGACTCGCCGTTCAGCGAGCGGATTCCCACCTACCGGCTCGAACGCTGCGCCCCGCTGGCCGATCTGACCGGCCGGACCCACTTCTTCTGGCGCAGCGGGCCCAGTTCTACGACTATCTGCAGGCCAATCCTGAAATCCGTGGCGCCTGGCACGGCTGCGGACCTGGCAATACATTCAGTATGATCCGCGCCGCCATCGGTGAAGAACGCGTCCGCGCCTTCCTGTCGGCGGATGTGTTTCGCCGAGGAAGTGGAGCAATGAAGAGACTGCAACGATTGCGCGCCACCGCGGCGCTTGCGGGACATGGTGTCCGAGATCGGCTTTGGCCAGAGCCAGCTGATCCAGCCCCTGTTCCTGTCCGAAGGGCGGTCAAGGAAGAGCCGCATCGCGGGCCTGCCCGGCACCTCGCGCCATACGCTCGGCCTCGCTACTCACCCAGTTCGACAAGGACCTGGCCGCCGGCGTGCGCCAGTTCCTGCTGTTCCCCGTGCCCGCGCACAAGTCCAACCGCAACTTCGCCGCCGAGTTCGTCGGCACCGCGCTGCGGCCAGATGCGCCAGCGCGCCGGCGACGATGCCGCCATCTGGGTCGACACCTGCCTGTGCAGCTTCACCGAGTCCGGCCACTGCCAGGTGCACGATGCGCGCGGCAAGCAGGATCTCGCCGCCACGCACAGCGCGCTCGGCGTGCTCGGCCTCACCTACGTGAAGGCCGGCGCCAACGGCATCTCGCCTTCGGACATGAATGACGGCCGCGTCGCGCACCTGCGCGCCGCGCTCGATGGCGCCGGGTTACGACCTCGCGCCCATCATGAGTTACAGCACCAAGTTCGCCAGCAACTTCTACGGGCCGTTCCGCGATGCCGCGGACTCCGCGCCGCAGTTCGGCGATCGCAGCAGCTATCAGCTGGACGTGCGCAATCGCAGCGATGCGCTGGCCTCCAGCCGCCGCTGCGCCGAAGAGGGCGCGGACCTGCTGATGGTGAAGCCCGGCCAGCCGTCCGCGGACCTGATCCGCCCGATCCACGAGCAGACCGGCTTGCCCGTCGGCGCCTACCAGGTGAGCGGCGAGTACACCTCGCTCGTGCTTGTTAGCGCGCGAGAAGTACGTCGACTTCGACGCCGCGCTGCTCGAGAGCTGGTACAACCTGCGGCGCGCCGGCGCCAGCTACATCATCACCTACGGCGCGCGTCTCGCGCAGGGCCTGGGGCTGCCGCGCTGATGCGTTACTTCCCGCTGTTCCTCGACATCAAGGACAAGCCGGTGCTGCTCGTGGGCGGCGGGGAAGTGGCTGCGCGCAAGTTCTCTTTGTTGGTGGATGCGGGCGCGCAGGATCACCGTCGTCGCGCCCGTTGCTGGGCGAAGAGCTCGCCGCGGCGCTGGCGCGCGGCGCTGTTCACGCATCACGCGCGCGAGTTCGCGGCAGGCGACATCGATGGCGCCTGGCTCGTCGTCGCCGCCACCGACGATCGCGCGGTGAACGCCGCTGTTGTCTGCCGCCGCAAATGCCGCGCGCATTCCCTGCAACGTCGTCGACGATCGCGAGCTGTCCAGTTTCATCATGCCCGCCATCATCGATCGCTCGCCCGTGCAGATCGCCGATTTCCACCGGCGGCACCTCGCCCGTGCTCGCGCGCGCTGATCCGCGAGCGGCTCGAGACGCTGCTCGATAGCTCGCTGCGGCCCGCTCGCCGCGTTCGCCGATCGCTGGCGCGTGGCCGTGAAGGCGCAAGTTCGCGGACATCGGCGCGCGCCGCCGGTTTCTGTCGTGGATGCTCACCGGCCCGTGGCCGCCGCCGTGCGCGCTGAACGCACCGCGCAGGCCGAAGCGCTCACGCGCAAGGCGCTCGAAGATGCCGATGCCATTGCCCGCCGGGCACGTCGTGCTCGGTCGGCGCCGGTCCCGGCAATTCCGGACTTGATGACGCTGCAGGGCCTGCGCGCGCTGCAGGAAGCGGACGTCATCGTGCACGACCGCCTCGTGTCCGCCGAAGTGCTGGATCTCGCGCGCCGCGATGCCGCGCGCTTCGACGTCGGCAAGTTCGTCGGCGGCGGCGGCGCCACGCAGGAAGAGATCAACAAGCTGCTCGTCGAGCATGCGCAGCGCGGCGAGTACGTGGTGCGCCTCAAGGGCGGCGATCCGTTCGTGTTCGGCCGCGGCGGCGGAGGAGATCGACTTCCTGCGCGCGAATGGCGTGTCGTACGAAGTGATCCCCGGCATCACCGCCGCGCTGGCCGCGGGCGCGTATGCCGGCGTGCCGCTGACCGATCGGCGCTATTCGCAGGCCGTGCGCTTCCTCACCGGCAACAGCGACGAGCAGCTCGCGCAGTTCAACTATTCGGATCTCGCCGCCGGGCGCGAGACGCTCGGCGTTCTACATGAGCGTCGGCCGGCTCGCGCGCGCTGCGCGACAAACTGCTGGCCTCGGGCGTGCAGGGCGACATGCCCGTCGCGTTCATCGAGAACGCCAGCCGCGCCGAGCAGCGCGTGCTCGTGTCCACCGTCGAGGGCATGCAGCGCGATGCCGTCATGCAGAAGATCAAGGCGCCGACCATGCTGATCATCGGCAACGTGGCGAGGACCGCGGCCGAGCTGCAGTGGTTCGGACGGCAAGCCGTCTCGGGCGTGGCGTGGCGTAAAGCACGGAACGAATCGCGCGACTCCATGTCGATATCGCATGGAGGTGAATCATGGCGAAGTCCGTCCTGGCGCTTGGACTCGATCCCGTTCACGCAGATTACTCGCAGATGCCCAGCCTCACGCCCGAGCTCGTCCGTGCGCCCATCGAGGCGCAGCTCGATCGTGTGCGGGCGCTGGGCTACACCGTGGAAGCTGCATGGTTGACAACCGATGCGACCGCGGACCGCTGTCGTGCGCGCGCTACTCGCGGAGCGGATGTTCGATTGCGCGTGATGTTCGGCGCCGGGCTGCGTGCGGCGCCGCAGCTGCTGCTGTTCGAGCGGCTCATCAATCTCATGCACTGAGCTGGCGCCGCGCTCGAAGATTTGGCTTCAACACCACGCCCGCGGATAGTGCCGAAGCCGTGCAGCGATGCGTGGGTGCGCCCGCCTCCAGCTGTAAGCGAATGCCTCCGGTTACGCTCGCCGCCAGGACGGGAGACTGGAGGAGTCATGCATTTCAACTATCTCGCCGTGCTGGTCGCGGCCTTGTCGAGCCTTCCTGCTCGGCGGTTTACGTATTCGCGCATGCTGTTCGGGCCCGACGTGGCAACGCGCCGCCGGCGATACGCGCGAGAAGAAGGATGGCCATCCCGCGAAAGTGTTTGGCCTGAGCTTTCTGTTTGCGCTGGCCGCCGCGATTGCGTACGCGCTGCTGATACCAATGCCGGAGAGCGTGATGGGCTGCGGGGGCGCAGGGGCTGTGTGTCGGCGCGGGGCTCGTCGGCCGCGAGCTTTGGGATCAACTACCAGTTCGCCAATCGGCGGCGGCGTGCTGCGGGCTCATCGATGCCGGGTATCAGCACGCTGCAGTTCGGCATCTACGGGGTCATCCTCGGCGCTGAGTGACACGGGCGAAGGGGTTCTTCAGTCCATGGGTTGCGCGTCGCGATGCCGCCGCGGTTGAGGACGTGCGTGTAGATCTGCGTCGTGTCTTCACGCTCGCATGATCCCCGCCGCGCGAGCTCCTTGGACGGTGCGGATGTCGGCTGCCTGCATCAGCAGCATGCGTGGCAAAGCAGTGGCTGAAGACTGTGTGGCAGGACGCGGGCTTCGACAGCCGGGCCTTTGCGCACGGGCTTCGCGAACGACCCGTTGCAGCGGACTGCTCGTGCACGTGGTGGCGTTGTCGCCATGCGCCTGAGCGCGGGTCGCGTGTTAGCGCCGCCGCCGGAAAACGTATTGCCAGCCCCGGTCCGGGTGCGCGCGCGGATATTTTCTTGAGTCGAGGGCGTAGCGGCAGCTCCCCCGACGCCTCCGCAGCCAGCCGACCAATGCGGCGTCGTGGGCGGCGCGCAGGAGGGCCAGTCTCGCGCATGCAGCGGGCCGAGCAGGGAATCCGGGAAGGATCGCCGTGACCCGGTCGCCGGCTCCCGCGCCGTCGCGCTGCCAGCAGGCAGCGGCGCTCGAGGTCAAGCGATCCTTGACGCGCAGGCGCAGGGCTTCCAGCAATCGCGGGCCGCTGCACGTAGAGCAGGCTGGCGATCAGCCAATAGGTCGCGGCGCAAGTGGTCGAGCACGTTGCGTGACCTCCGGCGCGCGACAAGACCGACCGGCAAGCCGCTTCGGGGCGGTGTCGCGCGCGTGACGTTGCCGAGCCAGGGAAGGTCGATTCCTGAGGACGTGTCTGATAGAGGAACAGCAAGGCGGCCAGCGCCTGGAGCGCACGAGTGGCTGAGGCGGCGAATTCCGCGCTGCGTCAGCGCAGACGACTGGGAGAGGTAAGCGCTCGACGTCCGGAGCCGCCGGCATTGGCTCAGGATGTCGCCTGCCGCTGGAAGAGTATGAAGCGCCGAATCCAGCTCGACGTATTGCTTTCTCGGTGCGGTAGCTGTAGTGGCGCTTGCGGATTGCTTCGCGGACCTGGTCCAGCAAGTCGCGGCTTATTGAACATGTTGTGCACAAGCACTCCGGATCGCGTTTGACGACGACACGACGACACCGTGGTCTAGTTGAATCAATACTCTGCTCCGTTTAGCGCGAGAACTGTTATCTATGCAGTGCTGAACGAGATATGTCCGTTCATTTGGCCGTCTAACTGAGAGTTAGGCGTCCCGATGGTTCCTGGCGGAGCTTCGACTTCGACGCGACGCTCCTCGCGGACGACCCTGCTGCGATGTACTAATATTGCTTCGATCTGTGAGCGGTTGCGAAGGTCGGGCTGATGGCTAGAGACCAGCGGCGAGAAGCCGTGCGCATCGGGGCTCCTAATTACCAGCGGTGGTTGGCCGAGCCGCAAAGTCGCTGGGTCAGCTTGTGGCTCCGCTGAGGGGCCCGCATGTGTCCTGCAAAGCGACTATTCTGCGCCACCTGCGCACTGGGCCGCGGCTATCCTGCGCCAACGCCCGGCAGGTACGCGCCGCATGCCGCTTGGGCACTCGCCACTATCGCGGACTGGGCTAGACGTGTCCAGGTTGCCAACCGGTCGTGACGCCTAACAAATCGCTGGAGCGGACGCGTGAAAGATAAAGTGCCAAGCTCATACGTCGGCGCGCGCGCCGCTCAGCTCAACCGTTAGGCGGCACTGGATGTCGCACCGCAGCGAAGCACCGTACCAGTGCACCGCTTGCATGAGCGTCGCGTAGCTGCTGCTCCGATCGCTGCGATACGGTGGTCGATATTCGTCTTGGTCTGGTTGGTAGTACTGCCGTGACAACTGCCGTCAACGCCAGCGCGGTGCATGGGCTGCTGCGCCGTGCGCTTCTGAGCCGATGCATGCGCAGCTATGTGCAACGTCTGGCGCCAGTTCGCAATGCGGCTCAATAGCGGCCGCTTTCGACGTGGTGCTGCGCTGGCTGGATGCGGCATTCACCTTGTCGGTCTGCACGTGGCACGTTGCAACTGTCTCGGCGGCCTACTCTGGCAGCTGCGAGTTCGTTGGCTCGGCGTCAGCGAGCGCGCGTGCCGCCTAACAAATCGCTGGAGCGGACGCGTGAGAGATAAAGTGCCAAGCTCATACGTCGGCGCGCGCGCCGCTCAGCTCAACCGTTAGGCGCGCTCATGGTAGCATGATCATCGCAGCCTCGTACTCAATCGCGATCGTTACCGCTCTACTCGTTCGTACGACGCTGCGTCGGCGCCAGATCGGCGCATACCAGCCGTGTTCTGATAGCCGCGATGTCGATCGGGCTGCATGTCGGCGATGCGCATGCACGCACTATCTCGATGTTTGATCGGGTCTAGCACTCGCTATTCGGCCATGAGGCATCGCGCGTCATGCGTTCAGGTGGGCTGTACGCTGCGCAGGCTTAGCGAATGGGTAGCATCGAGTAACGGTCGCAACTATGCACTGCAGTGCGCCTAACAAATCGCTGGAGCGGACGCGTGAAAGATAAAGTGCCAAGCTCATACGTCGGCGCGCGCGCCGCTCAGCTCAACCGTTAGGCGCGCATGAAGCGTACCTGCCGTCAGCTCCGACGGCACGGTCGCCTACTTTGAGGTATCGAACTCCTTGCACTGGTCAGGCTTCATGCGACGGCTCTGACGTCTGTCAGGGCGTTGTCGCGAGCTTGAACGCCATGGCTGCAATGACGATCGCTGCGTCACTTTGTCTATCGTGGTAGTCGCCCGTGCGTCGTGAACGAACCGTTCGCGGATAGCAACGCTACTGGCATCGTCCAGTGCGAATGGGATCGCGCCGCTGATGCCATCCGTGAGCTGTACGAGGCAGTTTGGCGGCTCGTAGGCGTCTGGTTCACTGTCGACAGCGACGCCTCGAAGATGACGCCTAACAAATCGCTGGAGCGGACGCGTGAGAGATAAAGTGCCAAGCTCATACGTCGGCGCGCGCGCCGCTCAGCTCAACCGTTAGGCCGCATCTAGCCATGCGCACCGTAGCATCAACCATGACCTACTCGCGACAGCGATCCACGTCGCTCGCTGCGTCGGATGTCTTTGTGCTACGGCTCGCTGTCGTTCATCGACGATACGATCGTTGCGTTGGTTGCTATCGGTAGCCTTGCGACAATCGCAGCTGGTCAGGACGTCGAGCTGGTCGACAGACGCTCGATGTGCTTGTCCCTGGTGGCTGAATGCGCGCTGCAGCTCATCGCCGCGATGCAGGCCGATCTGGCGAGCATTGAGTGCTGGTGCTGCACGACGTTGGTCGTTGAGCCGATCGATCACGCATGCGTGCGATCTGTGACAGTCGACGATCTCGGCGACGTGCGCATTCGCTACGGTGCCGCGGTTGCATGCGCAGATGCGGCCTAACAAATCGCTGGAGCGCACGCGTGAGGGATAAAGTGCCAAGCTCATACAGCAGCGCGCGCGCGCGCTCAGCTCAACCGTTAGGCGTCATGCTGACGTACTGCACGCGACATCTGATCGCAGTCGAGCCGAGCGTACATCTCTGGCGTGGCACGATTGCGCTGCCCGCTACTCGACAGTGCTGTCGTCATCATGCGCATCGGACGCGAGTGCCATGCGCTACTGGTCGTCGTCTTGAGTACCATCAGCAGTCGGACGTCGGCGGTTGCTCGGCGCGATCTGCTTGGCAGGTGCTGCCGCGGTCTGGGTGAGATACGTCGATGCGGCTGGCACTCATTGCGCGAGTCGCAGTGCTGCGATCGCAGCTTGACGCTCGGATTAGTCAGCTGCGAGGCTGTCGCATGGATCGACGACGTGTCGCCTAACAAATCGCTGGAGCGCACGCGTGAGGGATAAAGTGCCAAGCTCATACAGCGGCGCGCGCGCCGCTCAGCTCAACCGTTAGGCGACACGCAGTGATCATTAGCGAGCGCGGCTACGTCCAGCTCGATGCATCTGCGCCGTATCTCGGCTAGTCGCATGAAGCTTGTCTCGGTAGGCTCAGTACGTGAGCTGGACGGCGGCATTCTTGCAAGGCAGCATCGACGCAGGCTCGGTGAAGTCCTGCTTGCGGGTCGCATGGCCAGCTCACGGTGCTGACGAGTGCATCGGACTCCGGACGCTGACGCAGCGCATTGTGGAATGAGTCATCGCCGCAAGGCGCCCTCGCCGCAAGCATGACGTGCGCTCGATTCTGACGGCCGAGCGCAGAGTGTGCTGCGACTTCGTCGTGGCTGCGAAGTGAGTCGCCTAACAAATCGCTGGAGCGGACGCGTGAAGGATAAAGTGCCAAGCTCATGACGTCGGCGCGCGCGCCGCTCAGCTCAACCGTTAGGCCGCATGTGCAGCCGCGTCGCAACTGTTGACGCTCATGCGCATCGTGATCGCAGAGACGCGCTTCATGGCGCTAGCTGGCCGATCGCACGGATCTCGTCTTACGACTCGGTCATTCTGCTCGGCACTGATCTGGTCGCTGAGCAGTGCAATCACTGGCACGCACGCAGCTCGTATCGCGGATCTCATACTTCTGATAGCGATCATCGCCAGTCTGCTCAGCTGGCAGCTGAATCGACGGTCGCGCTATCTGCGAAGTGAGCGCAGAGCTTGCGCTATCGGTCAGCATCGGAGCACGAGTTCTCAGCGCATCGCGCATGACGTAGGCATGTCGCCTGACCTGAACGGCGTTCGTCAGCGGATCCGAACGCGCAGTTCGTCTGCATCAGCGCGTCAAGATGCGGCTCTAACAAATCGCTGGAGCGGACGCGTGAGAGATAAAGTGCCAAGCTCATACGTCGGCGTGCGCGCCGCTCAGCTCAACCGTTAGGCGGCATGAGCTCGACCATGGCTGAAGAGCAGCACTGCGCCGTTCATCAGCTGTAACGGATGCGCGTAGATACGCGACTGGCGTCTTCCGTGACGCATGTCGCTCAGCTGCGTTAGGTGCTTTCCTGGTAGCTTCGATGGGCGCGCATGAATTCGTGGATCATGCGTCTGACGAGCTTGGACGATCGCTGCCTCTCAATGAGCGATGCATGCGTCGCCAAGCGGTGACGTCGTTCGCTACGTGCGCAATGCCGGACGCAGTATGCGAAGCGCTGCATCGAGGCAGTTGGCGCACTGAATGACGGCTCGGCGCTTGTGCGATGGCGGCGATCGTCTGAGCGCGACGACTTCGTGGCTCGCGCTGCTCGACGGCCAGGCGCTGCCGCCTAACAAATCGCTGGAGCGGACGCGTGAAGGATAAAGTGCCAAGCTCATACGTCGGCGCGCGCGCCGCTCAGCTCAACCGTTAGGCGGCACATGCAGCGCGTCACGCACTTCACGCGCAGCGTAGCGATCTGCGCCGTCGTCCTAAGGCCGTCTGGCAAGTGTCGCAGCAGCTTCGATGTCTCTGCTGGGCTGCATTGCTGGATGATTGTCTATGTGCCACTGGCGGTATCACGGGCATCAGACTCTGCGCGTGAGCTGCCGCATGCGTTGCGTCGGCATGGTATGCCGATGCTGTCAATATCTGGTCGCAGCTACTTAGTGAAGCTCGCAGCTTGACGCAGGTTCGGTGCGATGCCGGTCGCATGATTGCCAGCTGGTAGCGTCGTTGGCTACTGGCTCACGCTCAGCGCGAGCTCGCAGGCGCTGCGCTGTCTACGTGCGCTGCAGCGCAGCGTGCCGCCTAACAAATCGCTGGAGCGGACGCGTGAGGGATAAAGTGCCAAGCTCATACATCGGCGCGCGCGCCGCTCAGCTCAACCGTTAGGCGCGCAGCATCGCATGCGCAACGTCGCGCAGCTCGGCCATGTCACGCAGCAGACTGCTGACGCTGCGCGAATAGCTACAGCATCGACTCGACGTGCCGCGCAGTGACTCAGCTCGGCGTCTGTCTCGCGCCGCATGCCGACGTTCGATGGCACTCGAATCAGCGAGGGCTGCGTACTCTCGGTAGCGTCTGGCGACGAGCGGATCGCATGTAGCGTCGAAGCACTTCTGCGGTCGATGCAATTCGTCTATGCGATGGCAGCAGCGACGTCATCGAGGCACAGCTTCGCTGCTTTGCGAGCGCGTGGCGCACGCTCGAGCTAGATCGTACTAGACCACGCGCTCGAAACGCGTGCTTGACGAGCTGCAGAACTGCGTCGCTGCAAGTCACGCGTGCGCCTAACAAATCGCTGGAGCGGACGCGTGAAGGATAAAGTGCCAAGCTCATACATCGGCGCGCGCGCCGCTCAGCTCAACCGTTAGGCGGCATGCATCGGTATGCCTGCAACTTGCCGTCAGCGCGACGCTGCACGCAGCTCGTCGCTGCAATCTTACGTTGCGGGCATGTTGCGTCGTGCTCTGATGGACGGCATTCGATCCAGCGGCTCGACGTGACATCGCGAGTCAGCGTCGACTACCGTAGGCGACGTGCGTTCGCACGCTCACGGATAGCAGCGCAGTGCCGATATGGTCTGCGATCGTTGAGAGGCTCCGGTATGCGCCGCTGAACTCAGTGGCGCAGATGTCCTACTGAGCGGTCAAGATGCGGTCGATCAGTCACGCTCAGAACGACGCTGGCGCAGCTTGCGGCACCGTTCTCGCAGTGCTTATCGTGTACGCAGCCGAGCGAGCGTCAGTCGCTAGAGTCGAGTCACTGCAAGGTACGCAGCGTGGTTCGCAGTATCGACTTGCGAGCTCGACGCAGCTGCCAGTGACGCAATGCTGCCTAACAACTCGCTGGAGCGGACGCGTGAGGGATAAAGTGCCAAGCTCATACATCGGCGTGCGCGCCGCTCAGCTCAACCGTTAGGCCGCATTGCGTCGGCAGCGCCTGAACACTGTCAGCATCTGCAATCCGGCGACTATGTCGCGAGTGCGTCTGCCCGCCATGCTCGCGCGAGTGCGACTGTGCCGTCGAATGGTGTCGTGGCTCGTCACTACTGCACGCGTACCAGCATGCGGTTCTGACGATCTCACGTCGAGCCATGCTCGACGCAGCGTTGGAAGCTGACTGTAGCACTTGTCGCGCACGGCTAGGTCGACCTGCGCAGTCGTGCCGACTATCGATCGTGCGCTGAACTGCACATCTGCCGCTCAAGCCGGAGCGCGAGCGCTCGAATGCGCGCCTAACAAATCGCTGGAGCGGACGCGTGAGGGATAAAGTGCCAAGCTCATACGTCGGCGCGCGCGCCGCTCAGCTCAACCGTTAGGCGGCATGCAGGAGCTCTCGCGAGCACCGTCAGCTCGCTCATAGCGGTCGCAACGACCGGGCCTACGATGGTGAGTCGTACCGCCTCGCTCGCTGCATCAGTGTCGCGATGTCGTCTTGGCTGCTTACAGGATTGTGCGCCATCACTGCGGAAGTGCATGGCCGATTCGTGCGTCATCGTCTCGTGGCGTCCAGTCGAGTCTGCGATCTGCATGGCCGCCGTCGACTACGACCTTGACCAGTCGTTGTGATGCTGGTGGCATCTGCGCTGCTCGTTGAATCTACTTGACGCGGCATGGTCGCTGGCGAATGCTTCGCTAGATCATGACTCGAAGCGCTCGGGCTAGCAGCAACGTCGGAACCGATCATACATCGGCGGAGCACGCATGCCTCGACTGTCTGAGCGCAATCGATGTGCGCCTAACAAATCGCTGGAGCGGACGCGTGAGGGATAAAGTGCCAAGCTCATACATCGGCGCGCGCGCCGCTCAGCTCAACCGTTAGGCGGCTAGAATGACTATCGCACGTGCGACGCGTTTCCGCGATGACTTGCGGCCTTGCTCATCTTCGGCAGTCTGCTGGCGCGCGCAGAGAGGAGCCGTCTGGACGTGAGCACCAGAGGTGACTGCCGCAGCGAAGCCTGCTCTGCCGGCGCATACTCGACGACTCAGAGAGCCACTCGGTCCGGAGACTGAAAGCGGGCATAGCTTATTCGATCAGCTCGCGGAACACGAGGCGGTTGGCAGATCCGATACCATGAACGAACAGCCGCACGAATCGCAGTCTCGATCAGCTCCCGAATACCGACTCAAGTCAGAGTAATGCTGGTGCTATTGACACCCTTCCAACGTGCTCTTGTCACGGGTCGGATCGCCAGCGTGCACTGCAGACTCATCGGGTCATGCCCAAGCAGCGTCTCGGGCTGTTCGCGGGCGAGCGTAAACGGTTTCGCACGCAAGTCATCACGGTCTGGCGGGGCCGCAGCGCCTGAAGCCGCGCGGAAGCAGGGAGCAGGCTGACCTCATGCTGCGTGCACCGCATGAGTACGATCTGTGAGCAATGCGTCGGCAGATGCACGCTCTAACAAATCGCTGGAGCGGACGCGTGAGAGATAAAGTGCCAAGCTCATACGTCGGCGCGCGCGCCGCTCAGCTCAACCGTTAGGCGCACTTCGGTAATGCACACGTGTCGACTACCAGCTCACATCTATCGCGTATTCGCTCTGTCGGTAAGCTGATCGTGACGGTGCTCGCAGTCAGAGCTGACAGTGCGCATTGCCTGCAAGGCTAGCCGAGCAGATCCGTGAGCGCCGATTTCGTGCGTCGCATGACCAAGCTCAGCGCACGGCAGGTGATCCGACGGTGACGTGTCAGGTGCACTCGTGGCGCTCGTCTCGCAAGGCGCCCATCGGCAAGATGACGCTATATCGACGTTCTGAGGCCACGCGGGATGAGTTGGCTGCGCGTCTTCTGCTCGCGATTGGGCGCGAGCACGTCGCCTAACAAATCGCTGGAGCGGACGCGTGAGGGATAAAGTGCCAAGCTCATACGTCGGCGTGCGCGCCGCTCAGCTCAACCGTTAGGCGACACTCGGTACGCCCCGTCGTGCGCACCATCATCTCCAGAGCGTTCACGGTGATTCGGGGCTTGCTTCTATTCGCTTGCCTTCATCGGCCTTTTGGGCCGGATCGCGCTTTACGTTCTATCGTCGATGCTCATATCCCTGGGGCACTGCCTGGTTGGCTCGCTCCGGTTGGCCTGCTGATTGCATGCGTCGGCGGTCCGTCGCCGCAGCGTGCATCGCCACGTTCGTGACAGTCGGCCACGGAACTCCTGCACCCTTGATCCTCCACGTCGATTCGTCGCCATCGACCCCATCGATGTATTGCCCGCAATCCGATGTACCCGGCGCCGCGGTACTCGTTGGAGCCGGGTTGTACATCTCCTCGCCATCGGTCGTCCTTCTGGCGTTTGGGTTTCTGTTTCTCATGCACCTTTCGTTGTGCTTCACGAAGAGGCTGCACTTTGACGATCGCTTCGGTGCAGCTATCTCACTACAAGGCTTCGCAGTTCACCGCTGGCTGGTCAAGCGGCCTCAACCCGGCGCGTCGCGTGGTGTCGGCTAATCATGTGAACCACTACATCACAGGCGGAATACTTCCACGGCGCACAAATGGCCTGGGATCGTCTAGCTTATCGAGACCAAGGACTTCCAACTGGTCGGATCCAATTGATGAATCTGACGCCTAACACCTCGCTGGAGCGCACGCGTGGGAGATAAAGTGCCAAGCTCAAACGTCACGCGCGCGGCGCTCAGCTCAACCGTTAGGCGTCAAGGTGAGCTACAGCGTAACTTTCACCGCTTTTGATGGCCGGCTCGGAGCAGCCTGGCGCCGAAGTAGAAAGGCTCGAGCCTTCTCAAATATCCAGGCGGCCCTTACCTAGCGTTCCCCGGGCGCCGCTGGAGCCATGACGAGTTCGATGGCGAAGCGATCCATGGATATGCCGGAGGTACGCGTGTATTTTGCGCCAGAGGATCACACACAAGTCATGTGCTTACGCATTTGGACGCAGCTACCGGAAGAGATTCCCGCGCTATCGTCCCTACTTAACCTCCTTGTGGATCCGAAGCACGCGCAATGACGCCCGGCCAGGGAGTAGCTTCGACGCCTAACAAATCACTGGGCGACGCGAGAATAAAACGCTATGATGAATAGCGCGCGGCGCAGCTCAATAGTTAGAGACGTCGGAGTGGGTACCGTTGTCGTAGCGCTTATCCTCTGTCTGGTGGTCACGCTAACCTGGTTGCCAACGCAATGGCAATTCGTTCCGACTTACGGAACTCCACTTCAGAAGGCGCTGCAACTGGTGTTCGTATGGTTAGTCCCTCTCATAGGGTCGATGCTCGCTGTGTGGGTAACCACCAGTACGCGTTCCGAGTAGCAATACGTAACGAACGGCACAA
>ERZ1370068.9251-contig-8041_pt1 | contig 26317 bp, 48 predicted proteins | sample MGYA00561227_ERZ1370068 | MGnify/ENA primary metagenome ERZ1370068 (study PRJEB38410, sample SAMEA6850437) | metagenome | study: Metagenomic assessment of the ecological functions of the soil: analysis of the soil microbiota associated with the...
TGGTATGTGCGAATTCAGTTACGTATTGCTGCATCGCGCCGCGGCATCTCTTCGACCTGGGCAGCGGCACGGACAACCTCTTCCACACCGAACGTCTCCGGACCACCGCAAGAAGATGGCGGTCGCCAACCTGACGACCAATCCACGTCGCTCTCTACAACTTCCTTTCCACTTTCAGCGGCACGCACTTCGTCTCTCGCGCGCCTACCAGATGGAGTTGGGCTGGACGTGGTAAGTGCATGGCGGTTATAATAGGCGCAGTGTTTCACGCGCACCGCACAGATAGAGCCTTGTTTGTAGTGCTCTTTCTGTGCGCCCTGGTATGTGCGCAGTCGGCATCGTTCGCTTCGGAACATTCGCATCAGCATTCCTCGCAACATTGCTGCGGGTTGTGTCACGTCGGGCCTTTGCCGTTGCTGCAGCCGGTGAGCTCGGCTGGTTTCGCGCCGATCGTAGCGGTGGCATGGCTGCCCTGGTCCCACAATTTCGACACGCCCCACGAACCGCTGCTTACCGCAGGCTCGTCGCGCGCTCCTCCCCTCTCTCTCCCGGTTTGACTCGCAGGCCAGTCCGGCTTCACAACCGGATTGGCATTGTTGTATTCGTTGTGAGAAATCAGGGAGAGAACCTTTGAGGAGTACCGTGTAGGCGTGCGTGCTCGCGCGCCCTGGCGGCAATGTTGTTTGCCGCCGCGCTTCCGGCGCAGAACAACACCGAACTGCTGAATCGCATGAAGGCCATGGAAGACCGCATCCATGCGCTCGAGGCCGGGGTCCTGGCGCTGAAGGGCAGCCTGCTCCAGCTCCCGTCGCCGCGCAAGCGCCGGCGATAGCGGCACCCCGGTGGCAGCGGCTACCGGTGATGCAGCCCGCGCCAGTGGATAACGCTCAATTGGGCGGCGCCGGCTGGCTGGCGGCAAGGTGCTCAACCCCGATATCAGCGTGATCGGCGATTTCATCGGCTCCGCCGGTTTTGACGGCGGACGCGTCCACGCCCTCGCTTGAAATGCACGAAAGCGAAGTCGGGTTTCCAGGGAAGTCATCGACTCCCTACTCCCGTGCGGACTTCTTCATCTCCTTCGGCGAACAGGGCGTGGAGCTCGAGGAGGGATACATCACGTTCACCTCGTCTGCCCGCCGGACTGCAGCTCAAAGTGGGCAAGATGCGCGCCGCTTTCGGCAAGGTCAATACGCCTGCACAACCACATGCTTCCCTGGATCGACCGGCCGCTGGTCGACGCAGGACCTGGTGGGCGGCGAGGACGGCATCGACGATGCGGGCCTGTCGCTCAGCCGCATCCTCCCCTCGCCGAAGGGCCTCTTCCTGGAAGGCACCGCGCAAGTCTTCCGCGGCGATAGCGACGAACGCGTCTTCCTGGCCGACAGCGCGAAGCGATCTGTCCGCGGTGGGTCATCTGCGCGCTTACGCCGATCTCTCAGGAAAACACCAACATCGATTTCGGCTTTTCCTATGCGCGCGGCCACAGTCCTTTCGCCGACGGCCACAATCAGCTGTTCGGTGTGGATGCCATGCTGCGATGGAAGCCGCTGCGCCGCGCCATCTATCACTCCTTCGTGGCACGCAGCGAATTCATCTGGGCGCGGACGAGCATCTCGCAGTTCGTCAATGGGACGCCGATCCCCGATGTGATTGGCGCCCCGCCTATCGGCCTGGTCAAGCCCTTCGGCTTTTACGTTTCCGGCGACTACCAACTGGGACGCCGCTGGATCCGTGGGCGGCCGCTTCGACCGCTCGAGCGTGGCCAGTGCCTGCCCACCAATCCGCCGACGTTTCCGACCTGCACCGCTTTTGGAACCCATCACCCCAGGCGGGAACTTCTCGCGCAACGCTTTGCTTCAGGACACCGGCGGCAGCCTGCTGCTCACCTACATGCCCAGCGAGTTCAGCCTGATCCGCGCGCAGCTGCGCCGCAACGCAGTATGGCGAAGGCCGCACCGCCAACGAATTCGTCTTCCAATTCCAGTTCGCCATGGGCGCCCACGGAGCGCACCCCTTCTAACATGACGCCGCTCATTGCGTAACCCAGACCGCATCTAGTCAGCGTCCCCTTTAGTAGGGCGGAGTCCATCCTCGCCCGGAAAGTCCCGTACACGATATGTTCAAAGTACTCCGCCCTGGCCGCTCTCCTGCTCGCCGTCATCCCGGCGCAGGCCGCGTCCAAGATCAACGTGATGACTGCTACCGAAGACCTCGCCGCGCTGGCGCGCGAAGTCGGAGGCGACCTGATCACGGTCGATTCCATCGCCAAGGGCTACCAGGATCCGCACTTCGTCGAACCGAAGCCCAGTTTCCTCCTCAAACTGCAGAAGGCAGACCTGCTGGTAGTAGTGGGCCTGCAACTCGAAATCGGCTGGCTGCCGCCGCTGATCACGCAGAGCCGGAATGCCAAGATCCAGCCGGCGCAATCCGGCTATATGGACATGTCCCAGTTCTGCCAGATCCTGGAAATTCCGCAGGGCCAGGTGACCCGCGCCATGGGCGACGTCCACCCGCTGGGCAATCCCCATTACTGGCTCAACCCCGATAACGGCCGCCGCATAGCCAAAGCCGCTGGCCGACAAGTTCAGCTCGATGCAACCGGCCAACGCCGCACAGTTCGCGCAGCGCTACGCCGATTTCGACAAGCGCCTCACCGAGGCGCAGAAGGGCTGGGACGCGCAAGATGGCGCCCTACAAGGGCCGCAAAGTGGTCACCTATCACCGTTCCTGGCCCAACTTCTGCGAACGCTTCGGCCTCAACGTGGTGGACTACGTCGAGCCTAAGCCCGGCATTCCGCCCACTCCCGCGCACACGCTCGACCTGATCAACCTCGATGAAGCGCGGAAGGCGTCAAGCTGATCCTGGTCGAGCCCTACTTCGATCTGCGCACGCCCAATTCGATCGCCTCAGCAATGTGGGCGGCCAGGTGGTCGTCCTGATGCCCTCGGTCGGCGGAAACAAGGAAGTCACCAACTACTTCCAACTTTTCGATTACGACATCAATCTGCTGGTCAACGCGCTTCGCCAAGCTCAAATAGGAGACCATCGATGGACACTTTTTCGTTTCTTCTCGCCCCCTTCATCGCGAGCCTGATTCTGACCGGCATTCACGCCTATCTGGGTGTCCACGTGGTCGAGCGTGGCGTGATCTTCGTGGATCTGTCGCTGGCGCAGATCGCCGCGCTCGGCACCACCATCGCGGTGCTCTACGGCATCGAGCCGCACGGCACCGGCGGCCTACGTCGATCAGCCTGGTCTTCACGTTCATCGGCGCGGCGGTGTTCTCCACCATCCGCGGCCGCCAGCGCGCGCATTCCGCAGGAAGCGATCATCGGCATCTGCTACGCGGTGGCTCAGCGCGGCCGCGATTCTCGCGATGAGCAAATCGCGCCGAGCAGACGGAGCACCTGAAGGAGATGCTGGTGGGCAACATCCTGACCGTCTCCTGGTTCGAGGTGGGCAAGACGGCCGCCCTGTACGGCGCCATCGGCCTGTTCCACTACATCTTCCGCAGGAAGTTTCTGGCCATCTCCATGGACGCGGTGAAGGCCGGAAGCGCGCGGGCATCAACGATCGCGCCTGTGGGACTTTCTGTTCTACGCCTCGTTCGGCTTCGTAGTGACCTCCATCGGTCGCGATCGCCGGCGTGCTGCTGGTGTTCTGTTACCTGATCGTGCCGTCGGTGGGCGCCATGCTGTATCTCCGAACGCATCGGCACGCGCCTGGCGATCGGCTGGACGATGGGGACGTTGGTTTCGGCGCTCGGCGTCTATCTGTCGCTCAAGATCGATCTTCCGACCGGCGCCACGATCGTGTGCACCTTCGCCCTGGTGCTGGTTGCGATGGCCATTTTCCGGCAGTTTTTCTGGCACCGGAAGGCGTAAGTCGTGGCTCGATTTCATTGGGCATCGCGTGGTTCCGGGCCGAAGGTACGTCTGGCGCCGGGGTTTGAAGAACGAAGCCAATTTCGGGTGAAGTGATTTGGGGTGTGGGGTTACGGTGGGCTTTGAGCGCCGATTCTGACTAGCGGTTCGGCGACGGGTTCGACGATCGGGAGCGGAGCGGCTTGTGCCCTGGAGTTGCTGGAGGTCCTGAAGTGCCTGGCGGGAGGCGCGGCGGGTACATTCCATGCGCCACTGGAGTTGGGCGAAGGCTTTGCCGCGGCTGGCGGCGGTCTGACCGAGGGGTACTTCGGGTCGGGCCGGTAGTTTTCCTGGTGGTCGTAGGCCCAGATTTGAGTTTCGGCGGCGCGCAGGCGGCGCTTGAGCCACTCGCCGTAGATGAGGTCGTCGACGAGGGATCGGGCTTCGGGGGTGGTGGGATTGTGGCTCTGGTAGTATTCGTCGATGAGTTGCTCGAGGTCGGCGAGTTTTTCGGAGGGGAGGACGAGGGACTTGGCGTGGATGCCGGTTTTGAGGGCATTCATGGAGGAGGCGGCTTTGCCTGTGGCAGAGGTGGGGCCGGTGGATTTTTGCGCATTGCGACGATTCGCTTCGATCTGACGAAGGGTGGACATATGAGTAACTCCGGGAAAGGACAGGCCGGGAGGCCTATCCTACTTTGACGATAAATGGCGAGATTTCGGTGAATCAGGGATTAATATCTGTAAGTAGTTGAAAATGAGGCGCTGAATTTTCTAAATGTTCGCGAAATACGGGTTCAACGCAGAGACGCAGAGGAGCTCAGAGACAAGCGCAGAGAACAGTTCTGAGTTGCTCTACGGTCTTGTTGGCGTGCGACGCTTGCAGCAGGGGAGCGGATCTATCGCGGTACCTTGCCACCAGTGCTTTTCGGGACCGAGTTGAAATACCGCGAAGTGCAGGTGCGGAGCGCTTGGCGATGCGTCGCCGGTCGATCCGACATAGCCTAGCACATCGCCCTTGCGTAAGAGCATCCCTTCTTTCAGGGCCGGCGCATAGCGATCCAGGTGCGCGTAGTAATAGCACCAGGTGGCAGAGTTATCGAATTGATAAACCGTCAGACCGCCCTGCTTACTGTTGAATAACTTGACCACGTTGCCTTCGGCTACCGCCAGGACCGGTGTGCCGCGCGGCTCCATGATATCGAGCGCTTCGTGAGTATGACCGCTCCGCGCGCCTCGGAGAAATTACGTCTTAAGAGTGCGCGGATCTACGCCTGCGATCGGCATGCCCAGGGAAGCAACGCCGTCAGGCACGGCGGGCGCCGGGGTGGCGGCAGGTGTAGGATCCGGAAGTGCACCGGAGGCGAGATCACAGGAGGTTCCTTGAACTGAATCGTCTCCGGGACAGTTCGGCTCGCCTGCGCGTTGCGTCACCAGTGCTGCCGGTATTCCATAAGACCGCGGCCAGGCAGACCATTCCCGCCCCGAAAGCCAAGTGCGAACGCCGCTACGCGTCTTCATGTCCCTACTCCTTCAGCATGGCCGGCGTGCCGGGCCGGACGATCGCCGCCAGTTCCAGCACGTCCCAGTTGGTCAGCCGGATGCAGCCGTGCGAGGTCGGCGTGGCCGACCTTGCCCGGCTCCGGGGTACCGTGAATCCCGTAATGATCTTTGGAGAGGTCGATCCATGCCAGCCCGACCGGATTGTTCGGACCCGGGGCGAGCGTCTGCTTGTCGGCTGATTTCTTCGCGTCCCAGAAGAGCTCTGGCGTTGTAATGGAATTTCGGTTCCCGGGCGACGCCATTGATCTTCCACTCGCCGAGCGGCAGGGGATCGTGCTCGCTGCCGATGGTCGCGGCATAGAACGCGAGTAGAACGCCCGCGGCATCGTAGGCGCGCACGGAACTCTCGCCCTTCGAGATGATAATGCTGCCGGCTTGCGCGGGCGGCATGACGAGGACGTTCGGCACCATCAACTGCTGGCCCTCACGCTCAAACTTCGCGCCCGGATTGAGCGCCTGCAGGAGTTCGGGACTCGAGTGAAACTTCTCGCGCGGTTTGTTCCAATGGCGAGGTGTAGCCCAGGGAAGGCAGCTTCGCCTGGTCTTTGACGTCGGATGGAATGGGGCCGAAGGGCCCCTTCAGGTCTTCCGCCGTTAGCGTGTAGTTGATCAAGCGCTGGCTGCGGTGTCGGTATTGAGTGCACCCCAGGTCGCGGCATCGAGCGTGCCCGTCACGGGGAGCTTCCGCTCACCCTGGAAAGCGTTCAGCGCTTTCCGGAAGTTGCTGCCGAAGATTCCGTCGATCTCGCCGCAGGAAAAATGCGCGCGGGCGAGTAGGATCTGGGCGCGCACCACACCTGCTCCTTTGGCACCGTCGGCAAGCTGTTGCTGTACGGGGTTGTTTACCGCTGACGTGTCGATGGCAACGCTTGTGGCGTGCAGGGAGGACGGATGAGAGTGCAAAGTTGCCCAGCGATAGATCATCGACTGGGGTAGTGCACGCGGGGGCCGACTGCGCGGTCAGCTTACGCGGATGACGATCTGACGCAGGCCGGAGGCCTGTCCCACCAGATCAGGGCAGTTCGCCGAAATCGTAGAACTTGTGCGTGACCAGTACTGTCCTTCACGGTGACCTCACGCGGAGTCGCTGATTTTGCGCCTTCCAGCGGCATATCCCACCGGGGCGCACGTCACCATTTCCAGATCGCCGATCGCGACCCAGTTCGTTGCGGTGGTAGTGGCCGGCGAAGACCTGTTTCACGCCGTACTCGTGCAGCAGCCGCAGATAGCGCTCGCGGACCGGCTTCGGGATATTGAAGTACTGGTCCGCTTCGTCCGGTTCCTTCAGGAAAAACGAAATGTGCTGGAACACGATGATGTGCTGTGGCGCCGGCCTGTTTGGCCTTTTCCAATTCGCCGCGGAACCAGGCCTCCATTTTGGCCGCCTCGCTCGGGGACCTTGTCCGGCGCCTTTCTCCAGATTCGAATTGAGCACCAGCCCCGCGATGTCGCCCGCCCGGAAACTGTAATAGTCGGCGCCGAAGCGGCTCGCGGTACAGCGGCCAGCGATTCCGCGGTCGGCTCATTGCCCACGTCGTGGTTGCCGGGTACGCTGTAGAGCTTGATCTTCGGGTCCAGCTTGGACGTGATGCGCTTGTATTCCGCGGCCTGAGCCGCGTCGCCGGTCTTGTTGATCAGGTCGCCTGTGATCACGACGAAGTCCGGTTTCAGACGGTTCGCGGTGGCAATGGCAAACTCCAGGTTCGCCGTCTCATGCGCGAAATCCACATCTTTGGTGAACATGCCGAACTGCGGGTCCGACATCTGAATGAAGGTCTGTGCGGCCAGATTGCCCGCGAGGGCTAAGGCCAGGAGCAGGCGTTGGATGGTCATGGTTTCAGTTGGTAGCAGGCGGCCAGCGGACCGGCGCTCGGCCAGGTATTTGCGCGCGCGCACCAGTTCCGCGATCTGCCGGATGTGTCCGAGATCGTGCAGCGCCCATTCGTTCAGCATCTGCGCCAGGGTAATCGGTCCCACTTCTTTGTGGACCGCCCGCCGTTCTCCGGCCGCCGGAGGCAGGTCGCGCAGGGCTTCGATGTTGGTCTCGCGCTGCTCTTCGAAATGGTCGAAGGCATCCTCGGGATCCATGTTGCGGTACAACTCCAGGTGGTGTTGCGCGTCGTCGCTTTCGAACTCGGGATTGTCCTCGCTGAGGAAACGGTCCAGCCGCATACGGTAGCAGTGGCCTTCGGTATGGCTGAGGTGGGCCAGCACTTCGCCGACGGAAAAGCGGTCGGGCGCGGGCTTCCAGCGGACATCCATCGGCGAGAGTTCGGCCATCAGTCCGCGCAGAATCGTAGGCGTGGCCTCCAGCAGATCCAGGCAGGGCAGACCAGTGTCGTTCATGGATTTCATTCTACGCTTTCATCCCACAATGTTCTCGCCGCCGTCCACGTGAATCGTGTTGCCGGTCATCCAATAGGTGGCCGGATGGCACAGCGCGGCGATACAGCGCCCCACGTCCTCGGGTGTCGTAAGCCGCTTGTTGGGATTGCGCAGGCGCGCGATCTCCATCAGCTTCTCGTGCCCGGGGATGAGGCGCAGCGCGGGAGTGTCTGTGACTCCGGCGAGAATCGCGTTGGCGGTGATCCCGGCGAGGGCCAGTTCCAACGCCAGTTGGCGTATGTGGGCTTCGAGGATCGCCTTGGCCGCGCTCACCGGGCCGTACTCGGGGATGGCGCGCGTGCTGCCCGAACTGGTCATGGCGAAAATCCGCGCGCCTTTGTCGAACAGCCCGGCCAGCAGGCATTCCTGCACCCAATAGACCAGCGAGTGGCCCATGATGTCCGCCGTGGATTCGATCTGCTTTTTGTTGGCGACAGTCTGCGCGCCCGCCAGCGGCTTGAGCGCGCCCCAGGCCAGTGAATGCATCAGTACGCGCAGGGTTCCGGAGTCCGCGGCCAGGCGCTGCCGGATCTGCTCCACGCACTCTTTGCGTTTGTCTTCATCCGCGGCATTGAAATTGAAGAACTCGCACTCGCGCCCCAGCGCGCGAATCCGCTCCCTGCACTTCGGCGACGTGCGGGAGCTTATCGCGCCGGTCCATGTGCACGCCGAAAATGTTCATGCCGGCGCGCGCCAGTTCCACCGCGCTCGCCTCGCCGAAGTCCGCTGCTCGCGCCCAGAATCAGGGCCCACGGCTGTTTGCTCGTATGGCTGCTCATGTGACTTGTCTGACTTCGATTTCCCTTCGTCGTCGTCCGCGGCGCGGATGCGGATTTCGGTACGCACGGCGGGCATCATTTCCGGAAAACGCTCGCCCCACTCGATCAGCACCAGCGCGTCGCGATCGAAGATCTCCTCGAGCCCGAGCGTGGCCACCTGCCGCGCTTCGTCCAGGCGGTATAGATCGATGTGGTAGACGGCGGCGCCATTGCCGTACTCGTGGATCGAGAGTGAAGGTCGGGCTGGAGACGTCGTCGTCTCCGCCGCGCCGCGCCTCGCCCACGATTCCCTTGGCGAGCGTGGTCTTGCCCGCCCCCAGATTGCCGATGAGCAGCACCACGCCGCGGCGCGGCAATTCGCCGCGCCAGCCGTTCGCCGAGGGAGATCGTCTCCTCTTCAGACGCGGTGCGGTACGTCGGCACACTCCTCCATCGCGTCGGGAAGATATTGCAGAATGTCGGTAGCGATCAGGCACTTCTCCCCGAGCGCCTGCGCGCCCGAGCTGCCCGGCGAGGCCGTGCAGGTAAACGGCTGCCGCCACGGCCAGATCCGCGCGATCGGGAAACTGCGCCACCAGTCCCGCGATCATGCCGGTGAGGATGTCGCCGGTGCCGCCGGTGCCCATCGCAGGCGTGCCGGTGGGATTGATCCAGACGCGGCCGTCGGGGAAAGCGATCACGGTGCGCTGCCCTTTGAGGACGAGGATGACGCCGTGTTGCGTGGCATAGGTACGCGCGCGCGCCGATGCGGTCCGCCTGAATTTCGAGCAGTGGTTTGGCCGGTTAGGCGCGCCATTTCGCCGGGGTGCGGCGTGAGGATTCGCGATGCGGCGCGGACAGGCCGGAGGCCTGTCCTACCAAGCGCATCGGCGTCCAGCACCATCGGGCCGTCGAAAGCGTCAGTCAGCGAGTGCACCATCGCGGCGATGTGCGGCGCGCGACCCAGGCCGGGTCCGATGGCGACCACGCTTTTGCCTTCCGTGAGCTCTGCAGGTCGGCATTGAGCGCGATGCTGCCCGATTCGGTTTCGTGCAGCGGTTCCGTCATCAGCTCCGGCGCATGCGACGAAATCTCCGCGATGGCGCTTTCGGCCGACGCCACGGTCACCAGCCCGCGCCCGCGCGCAGTGCGGCCATCCCGGCCATCGCCGCCGCGCCGGTCTTGCCGCGCGACCCGGCTACCACCAGGACGTGACCGTAAGTACCCTTGTGTCCCGCCTTGGCGCGCGGCGCCAGAAGTTCGCGGAACATCGCCGGCTCCACCAGCGATAGCCGTGCGTCCGCATACAGGTGCGGGCGGGCTGCCGATTGCGCCGACAATCAGTTCGCCGACGTGGTCGCAGTTCGGCGGCATCGCTTGCGACACCTTCGGCGCGGTGAAGGTCACGGTGTAATCCGCGCGCGCGAATTCGCCGACCGGCTCGCCGGAATCGCTCGGCATTCCGGACGGCAGATCCACGGCGACCACCGTCGCCAGCGGAAAGCCGCGGTTGATCTCGCGGATGCCTGCAACATGCGGCCTGTCGCCGCGCCCGTCGATGCCCGTGCCTAGCAGCGCGTCCACTACCAGCGTGGCGTGTGCGCGCTTCCGCCGGTATCTCACGTTCGATCCGGCCTCCGGCAGGCCAGCAGCATGGCGAGAGTTGGACGCCGCATCGCCCTTCAGTTCTTCGGGTTCCGCCAGCAGCACGACGTGCGAGCGAACGCGGGCGCAAACGCGCGTGACAACTGCCGCGGCGATCACCAGGCCATCGCCGCCGTTGTTGCCCTTTCCGCAGAGCACCACGATGCGCTGCTCGCCGAGCGGGGCGAAGCGTTCGGCCAGAAACTCCACCACGCGGTGCCCGGCGTTCTCCATCAGGACGATGCCCGGGATGCCGGCTTCGATGGTCCGCCGGTCCACCTCGCGCATTTCCGCCGCGGTCAGGATCTTCATAAGCGCCGCGCCACCACCATCGTCATATCGTCCTGTAGTTCGCCCGCGCCGGTCCAATGCACCACGGCCTCCATGGTGCGGGCGATCAGCTCGGCGGAGTCCGCCCGGGCATACTTCACCAGCAGGTCTTTCAGGCGATCTTCGCCGAACATTTCGCCGTAGACGTTTTCCGGTTCGACAATGCCGTCGGTGTATGCCAGCAGTACGTCGCCGTGCTCAGGGTTACGGTCTTCTCTTCGTAAATCGCCACCGGAAACGCGCCCACCACGGTGCCCGTGGAATCCAGCATTTGCAGGTCGTTGCCGTGCAACAGCATGGGCGCCAGGTGTCCCGCGTTGGTGTAGGTGAGTGTGTGCAGGGCTTCGTCGTAGAGCGCGAAAATAGAAGGTGGCGTACTTCTCCGGAGAGGTGGTGGCGTAGAGCTGCGCGATTCAGCGTCGCCACCATCTTCGCCGCCGAGAGCCGCACCAGCGGGCTGCCGTTCGCCGTACTGAGCTGCGTCCGCATGGTGGATTGAATGGTGGCCATCAGGAGCGCCGCCGAGATTCCCTTGCCCGCGACGTCGCCGATGGCGAATGCCAGGCCGTTGTCCGGCAGCGCCATAAAATCGTAATAATCGCCCGATACCATCCGCGCGCGGACTGCAGACGCCCTTCAATTCCAGCGATTTGGTGAACGGCACGTCCTTGGGAAAAGCTGATTCTGCACGTCGCGCGCGATCGCCAGTTCCGACTCCAGCCTCTCCTTTTCCTTGGCCACCACGATCAGCCGGCCCAGATTCTCCGTCATGGTGTTGAACGAACCGCCGAGTTCTGCAATCTGATCCGTGCCCTTCACCGGAATGCGATAAGAGAAATCGCCCTCGCGCACGTGCCGTGTTCCTTCATACAACTCGTGCACCGCGCCCGTGATGGCGCGCGTCAGCTTGACCCCGGCCCACAGGGACACCATCTCCACGATCAGGAACACGGTCGTCAGGGTCATCAGGAAGGTCATCGCCAGCTCGCTCCAGTCCGCCTTCTGGCCGAACGACGATGCCCGAGCACGGCCGAGTAGCGCGTATCCACCACGAAGATCAGTTTCTGCAGCGGCTCCTGCGGATGCTCCCAGGAGGGCACGAATTCGGGGTAGAGAAAGCTGACGCCAAGATCCAGCGCGTTCATGGCGGGCGGCACGTGAGATACCGCGGACCGCCGGGTGTAGCCGGGGAAGGTGATGTCGCCGATGCCGGGCACGAGGGTAGCCAACAGCTCGGACGTAATGGGCGCGAGGATGGTGACCTCATTGCCGGCCTGCTCGGAGTGCGCCCACGCGTAGAGATGCTCGGTATCGCCATCTCTCCGGGTGATCAGGCCGCTGGTATTCTTCCAAGGCTCGGGCGGCGGAGCGAGTGTGGATTCCGGCGGGTAGCGAAATGGCTGTTCGCCGGTGGCGAGCATCTCGAAACTCTGGAAAGCCGCGCCTTAGCATGGGGAGTGCGCGTACGAGTGCGGTCTGCGGATCGCGAGCCGGCGCGCGGGTCAATGTCTCAGCTGGAAATGCCAGGGAGCGCATGCGGTTTTCCAGCTCGCGGTTCACCAGGTAGACCGCCATCTGCCCGATCAGGGCCTGAGATGTGACGAGCATTAGCGCGAGGATCAACACGATGGGGACGACCGCGATGAACAGGTAGGCTACGATCAGACGGTTGCGCAGTCTCCAGATCAGGTTGCGCATCGCCATGCGGCCGATCTTGATGAGCGCCACCACTCCCATCAGAATTGCGGCCATCGCGAGTAAGCGTCTGGTATCGCTGCCCGATGCCCGTGAAAAAGCAGGCCCCAGATCAGCATCAGGGCGAGAAATACTTTCTCGATCCGGCCGAGCCGGCCCCAAGTGATTTCGTCGTCCCGTTTCATACCTGTAACTCCAGACTAGCGTAACCGAATCCCCGGCGGTAGAATTGCAGGGATGACTCGACGAATTCTTTCCCGACTGTTTTACTTTTGCGTTATTTTTGCCGGCGTCGCGGTGGCCGCCGATATTTCGGGCAACTGGTCCGGAACCATGCAAATGGGGGATAACCCGATTCCCCTCACTTATGCTTTCAAACAGGATGGTGAAAAGGTGACGGGCACTGTGACGACTCCGCACGGCGACGCTATCCCATTGAGCGATGGCAAGATCGCGGGGGAGAAGATTTCCTTTACGTGCAGGTGGATATGGGAGGAAATTTGACCAAATTTGCCAGCGAGGGTGTTCTCAAAGGCGACGAAATTACTCTTACCACAAAGCCGAGGGCGGGCCGGATATGGGTCCGCCGATGGTTCTCGAAACGTGTCAAGTGAGTGAGTGAGGCAGGCGGTATTGACGAATCGGAATCCTCAACGCAGAGACGCAGAGAGCACGAGATAAGCGCAGAGAAAACCAAGAACAGAAGCAGTAAAATGTGTTCTCTGCGTCTTCTCTCTGCGCTCTCTGCGTCTCTGCGTTGAAGCCGTATGCCGGTACTCACTGACCACTTGCGTTAAGCTGTAAGCAAATGAGACTTCTTGTCGTTGAGGACGAAAAGCGCATCGCTGACTTCCTCTGCCGGGGCCTCGAAGGCGCCGGATATGCCGTGGATGCCGCCCTCACGGGAGGCGCCGCACTCGAGTGCGTTCACGCTACCGATTACGATCTGGTGATTCTGGACCGCATGCTGCCCGATATGGACGGCCTTCAGGTCCTCGAGAAAATCCGCAATCGCAAAGTTGGTCCCCCGGTACTCATCCTGAGCGCGCGCGGCGCGCTGGACGATCGCGTCAAGGGCCTGGAACAGGGCGCCGACGACTACCTGGTAAAGCCCTTCGCCTTCGTCGAGCTTCTGGCGCGTGTACGCGCACTGCTGCGCCGCGGCCAGCCCACCCCCGAGCGCCTGCAGGTGGCCGAGCTCACACTGGACTGCATTCGCCGCAAGGTCATCCGCGGCGCCGAGACCATCGACCTTGCCCCCAAGGAATTCGGCATCCTCGAATACATGATGCGCAACAAGGGGCGCCCCCTCAGCCGCACCATGATTGTCGAGCACGTCTGGGATATGGACTACGACGGACTCACCAACATCGTGGACGTCTACATCCGCCACCTGCGCAGCAAGATCGACGACCGCTACCCGCAGAAGCTCATTCAGACCGTGCGCGGCATCGGGTACATGATCGAAGCTCCCGAAAAGGCGGCCGAAAAGCCGGCCGGGCCGTCCGTGGTTCCGCAGGTGTGATGTGAGCCGCAAGCGCGATTTCCGCCGGCTCTTTCGCGGGCTTCGCTTCCGCCTCACTATCAGCTACGCCGTGCTTTTCACGCCTCCTGCTGACCGGCGTCGCGCTCGCCTTTCGCGCGCGCCTTGCGGCCAAGCTGGACGATCAGCTGCAGGAAGAACTCAACGCCGACTGGGGTGCCATGAAGGGTTACATGCGCATCGAGCCCGTCCTCGATTTCGGCAACAAGATCTGCGCGGCCTGGTATTACGATGCGGACGATCCGGACGAGACCACGATCGTTCTGGACACCCGCAAGATCTATCTGGTCGCCGACCAGTTCGGCAACCCGATTCCGGATTCCGTTACGCACGAGCCGTCCGTCTCCACCGGCTATGACGACATCGGCGTCGACAAGCCGGCCGACATTCGCAAGAAGGTGCTGGAGGCGGTGGCCTCGCCTAAGCCGAAAATCTTTCTGGGAAGACCGCAAGACTTCCAGCGGCGAACCGGTCAGGATTCGCGGTGGAATCGTCTATTCGGAAGGCCACGGGCGCCTTACTATGTCGCCATCGGCGCATCCTATTCGGATAACGTCAAGACCCTGCGCTCCTATACGTGGGTCTTCGCCGGCCGTGATTCCGGGCGCGCTGCTGCTCGGCTCGCTGTTGGGGTACTACATGGCGGGCCGCGCGCTGACACCGGTGCTCGCCGTGGCGCAGACCGCGCAGCGCATTTCCGGCTCCAACCTCAGCCTGCGTATTCCCACGCGCGATGCCGGCGACGAACTCGATTACCTGATCCTCACCTTCAACCGCATGATCGAGCGCCTGGAGGCCAGCTTCCAGCAGATGCGCCAGTTCTCGGCCGACGTCTCCCACGAGCTGCGCACTCCCATCACCGCCATCCGCGGCCAGCTCGAAGTCGCTCTGTTCACCGCGGAGACCACGGATCAATACCGCGAGGCCATGTTCAACGCGCTGCACCGATATCGACCGGCTGAGCCAGATCGTGCGTGCGCTGCTGTTGCTTTCCCAGGCGGAGAGCGGTCAGATCGTACTTCAGAAATCGCGCCTGAATCTGTGCGAGGTGGTCGATGATCTGGTGGAGCAGTTCCAGATTCCCGCTGAGGCCGCGGGCGTGCGGCTCACGGCCGAATTGCCGCAGGAGTGCTTGGCGGACGTCGATCGGGTGCAGATCGAGCGCATGATCACGAATCTGCTTTCCAACGCGCTGAAGTTCACGCCCGAAGGCGGGCAGGTCACGATGTCGCTGCAGGTTGCAGCCCACGTTTGTCGAAATGGTCGTGGAGGATAACGGCCGCGGGCATTCCCACGGAGCACCTGCCGCACATCTTCGACCGCTTCTATCGCGTCCCCGGCAAGGGCACCGCGCCCAGTCCCGAACAGGGCCTCGGACTGGGGCTGAGCTTCGTCGCGTGGATCGTAAAGGCGCACAACGGCAAGATCGAAGTGGAGAGCACGCCGGGAAAGGGAACGCGCTTCATCATCCGCCTGCCGAATGAAGGCGTGGGCAGCGACACGATGGAGTTGGTTGGCGTGGCGTAGGCAGTCCTTGATGGACGCGCATGTACCAAAAATGGTACTGTGACGTATGGACTCCGGGCTCAAGCGGCTGCCGGCTCGGTTCTATCGCTCCAACACGGGACGGGAACCCGTACGGGAGTGGCGCTGAAGCAACTCGACGCCGAAGATCGCACGGTAATCGGCGAGGACATTAAGGACGTCGAGCTTTCGACGGCCGATCGGGATGCCGCTCGTCAGGGCGCTCGGCCGGCGAATTGTGGGAAGTGCGTAGCAACCTGCGGCAGGGCCGTATTGCTCGCGTGCTGTTTTGCGTGGAGAAAAGAGTGTATCGTCGTTACTCCACGGCTTCATCAACGAAAACCTCGAAGACGCCCAAGACGGAACTCGACCTGGCGCTCAGACGGAAGAAAGCGAGAAGGCGTATGAAGAAAGGCCACATCGGTTCACCCTTCGATAGCTGGCTCCGTGAGGAGGGCATTTATGAGGAGGTCACAGCGACCGCCATCAAACGCGTCCTCGCGCGGCAGGTGGAAGCTGCTAGCGAAGCGAGAAAAAGCTTCTCCAAGGCCGAAATGGCGCGACGGATGCATACCAGCCGTGCATCGCCTGACCGCTTGCTGGATCCCGATAACGATGCGGTTAGCCTCACCACTCTGCAGAAGGCTGCAATCGTGGTCGGCCGCCAAGTCCGGTTGGAATTGGTTTGAAGTACGCACAGGCCGTCCGCTCTTCGTCCGCCGCGTGATCGATTGGGCATGCCCGACTCTACGCAGCCTTCGGCATCGACTACGGTCTTCGGCTGGAGTCCGGCCTTCGCCAGTGCGAAGTAGACCACGAAGCCTACGATGAAGCTGTACACCACCGCCGGCTGCACATACGATTTCATTTCCGGCGAGAGCGTGATCGGCAGGACGTCGAGCGGCAGAATTCCGACGATGAAACCCACCGCCCAGGCGACATAGCCCGCCAGATTCACGCCTTCGCGCGGGCCGCTCCACTTCCTGCCGGACAGCAGATAGTCCGCCACCATAGCCCCGATGATGGGTCCGAAACTGGCGCCCACAATGGTGAAGAACCCGATCAGGTTGGCCGCAACGCCTGTCACTGCGAGCAGAATACCCACCGCCCCGGCCGCCATCGTACTGGACACGCGGGGCACGCTCGGAATCATCGTATTGAAACTGTTGCCCGCAATGAACGCGCAGAAGCACGCCGCGGGAATCGAAGCGATGGCAAACAGGAACAGCATCGCCGAAGCGATCGGTCCGCCAATAGCCTGTACTACTTCGCCGAAATCCCAACTCTGCGTCAGTCCACTGCCGTGAGCGCCGGCCACGGCCAGGAGAGGCAGCCCGCCCGCCACCAGTACGGCCAGCGTGATGCCCACCAGCCCGCCCCAGCGCACGTCGCCCTCATCCCGCGCGTTCATCCCGAAATCCGCACCCGCCGCACCAGCCGTAGCGAAGAAGCCGATCACGATGGCGATCATCGTGGTAAATGCGCCGTATGAATTTTCCTGCGCCGGCGCTACCTGGAAGTTGCCGATTCCACCCGAGGTCTGAAAGAAGACCACCAGCAGCATGAGCAACGGAATCGCATTCAGAAACAGTGCGATCTTAGCCACATACTGAACGCCCTTGGCTCCCGCAAACGCCATGGTGACGCCCCACAACACGACACACGATTCCAAAGGTCAGGGTACCCGGTTTGGATTCCATACCCAGCCGCGCAGGATGTAATCCGCGGAGAAGAACGTGCCCACCGCGAACCAGCCGATCTGCAATAAGCCCATTAACAATCCCGGCATCACGTACCCGCCGGCGGTACCGAACGTGGAACTGCCCACCACATACAACGGAAATCCCGTCGTCATCCCGAGCATGGCGGGAACGCGATAGTACAGGGCATAGCTGAGAAGCCCGGCAACCAGCAGCGCGAGCAGGCAGACGGCCAGGTCCGGCATGTTGCAGCGTTCCTCCCGCCATCTGCTGGTAAAAGGCGATCCAGAGAAAAATTCCCGCGTAAGTAGGCGCGGTATTGGCATACCACGGGGCGCGGTTCCTCATCGGGTTGGGCACTGCTTTAGCAAGGTAGGGTGGCAACATGGCGGTTCCTTTTCGATTCCAAATGTCCAGCTGAAGCGGCCAGTATACTACACGGCAGTTCACAACTCTTCCCCGCGGAACTGCTACAATCCAATTCATGCCCCTGGGGCATCTTCGCAATTCAGAATAAACGCCAATCGTGATCCGCCGGGTCTTCAAAGCATTTCAATACCGCGACTTCCGCCTGATGTGGATGGGCGCCTGCACGTCCAGCATCGGCACGTGGATGCAGATCGCGGCGCAGAGCTGGCTGGTCCTGAGAACTCACCAACTCGCCCTTCCTGCTGGGCCTCGATGCCTTCCTCGGCGGCATCCCGATCTTTCTGTTTTCGCTGGTCGGCGGCGTGGTGGCGGACCGCATCGAGCGCCGCAAAGTACTGTTGGTCTCGCAGTGCGTGCAGATGGGCGCCGCCTTCCTGCTCACCACGTTCTGATCGGCTTCCATCTCGTCCGGGTCGTGGCAGATTCTCTGTCTGTCGTTCATTACCGGTTTCGCCCAGGCATTCGGCGGGCCCGCCTACCAGGCGCTGATTCCCACGCTGGTCGATAAGGAAGACATGCCGAACGCCATCGCGCTGCAGTCCATTCAGTTCAACGTGGCGCGCGTCATCGGTCCGGCGCTGGGCGGCATCGCCCTGACGCAGTTGGGCGAAAAATGGTGCTTCGGGCTCAACGGCATCTCCTTTCTTGCGCCGATCATTTCGCTGCTGATGCTGAAGACACGCTTCTATCCACAGAAGACCACAGAATCGATTCTCGCCGGCATGAAGCAGGGCATCGGCTTCATTCGCAGCCAGAGCGCCATGGAGGCCCTCATGGTGCTGGCGTTTTGCATGACCGCGCTCGGAGTTCCGATGATGACCTTCCTGCCGGTATTCGCCAAGGACATCTTCCACCAGGGACCTGGCATGTTCACCCTCTTCCTGTCGATCTCCGGCATCGGCTCGATTGTGGGCGCCCTGACATGCGCCGCGCTGGGTAATGTGCACCACAAAGGGCGGATTGCGCTCATCATGCTCATCTGCCTGGGTGCCGGCATCTCCGGCTTCGCCCTCTCCACGCTCAGTCTGGTTGAGCTGCCTGATGTTGTTCTTCTCCGGAGCATCCCTGATTGCGGTCTTCACCACTGGTGAATTCGCTGGTGCAGCTCATCACCACCAACGAAATGCGCGGCCGCGTGATGAGCGTCTACAACTTCGCTTTCGCGGCGGCATGCCGATGGGAAACCTGTTGACCGGCTGGCTCGTCCCACTGTTTTCGGCCCCGCTCGTGCTCGCCGTCAACGGATTGGTCCTCATGCGTTGTGGCACTGTACTTCCTGGCGGTGCAACGTCGGGTCGCCGCTCTCTGATGTAATAGAGGAGTCGCACTCATGCTCGCAATCTTAATCGCCGCATTCATGGCCGCCGCCGCACCCTCTCCATTGGAGGTGGCGCGCGATAAGCAGGACCGACCCGTTCTGACGGATCTCGCCGCCCAGGCTGGAGCCGCCGCCGCTAAAGCGCCCAACGATGCCGGGTCCTATACCGCGCCGCGCTGGCGCAACAGCTTATCTCGCAGAGGTGGCACTCGAACTGCGCGATCCGCAAAGCCGGCCGCCAGTTCGCCGAACAAGGCATCAAATTCGCCGAAAAGACCGTCGCCGCTGAAGCCCGAAAATGCCGAATACCATCGCCTCCTCGGCACGCTCTACGGCCAGGCCGTCACCGGACATCATGAGTGGTCTCACCTACGGCCCCAAGGCCAAGGACGCCATCAACAAGGCGGTGGAGAAGGCGCCCAAGTCCTCCATGATGTATGTGGCGCGCGCGGCGTCGGCAACTATTACGTCCCTACCCAACTGGGAGGCGGCGCCAAGCTCTCCATTCCCCGATTTCCAGAAGGCCATCGAACTCGATCCGCGGAATGCCGAAGCCTACCTGTGGCTGGGGCTGAGCCTGCGCAAGGAAAATCGCGACGCCGAGGCGCGTCAGGCTTTCGTCAAATCGCTGGAACTCAACCCCAACCGCGTTTGGGCCAAGCAGCAATTGGAAAAGACTCCGGCGAAATGAAACCGCTCGCGACCGCTGCCTTCTGCGTGGCGCTCTCGCGCTCGTGACCTTCTTTCAGTTCCCGGGGCACACCTGGCTGCAACAGGACAGCCAGATCTACGTTCCCATCCTCGAGACACCTGCGGCGATCCCACGGTTCTGCGCAATGACATTCTGGTACAGCACCCGCACGTCGCCTTCGCTTTACGACGAAGCTCGGCCTGGCGCTCCGCGCCGTCATACGGGCGCTAGGCTTTCGCGAAGTGCTCGGCGCCAGCAGATCGCCACGCGCGCGGTCGGCATATGGGGACTTCTGCTGATGGCCGAAGCGCTCGGACTCGCCTTCGCTCCGCGCTGCTGGTAGCTGCGATCTGCTCTCTGGGGCGCGTTGATCCCAGGGCCCTCCGTACTGACCTTCGAATACGAGCCCACGCCGCGCGCATTTGCAGTTCCGCTGCTGGTCTGCGCGGTCGGCCTGGCGGCACATCGCGCGCTACCTTGCGGCCGGAGTGGCCGCGGCCATCGCCTTCCTTTACCATCCGCCCACGGCGCTGCCATTCTGGGGCGATATACCTGGTGCTGGCACTGTGGCCGCACCGCGAACGGCGTGCCGCGTCTCGCACCGCTCTCATCCCACTGGCCGTCGCCGGGGCGCTGTTATTAGTAGCGGCGCGCACACAATCCGGCGTCCGGGGAGGCGCAGCGGGTCTTTGCGCGGCTCGATAACGGACAGGAATTCCTACAGCGTATGCGCACCGCGTACGTCTGGATCTCCGCCTGGCCGGCCGCCACCATCGTTCATCATCTGCTGGTGCTGGCCGTTTTCGGCGCGGCATTTGTGCGCATCCGCCGGACCGCCGGCGTGGAATTACGCATCCTGCTGCTCGGGCTTGCGGCGCTCGGCCTGCCTGCACGATGCCGCTCTCCTGGCTGCTCCTGGAGCAGTTTCATTGGGACCTGGTCCCGCAGGTGCAGCCATGCGGGCGCTTCTCTTTCTCACCCTCGGCATGCAGTTTTTCACCGCCGCTGCTGGCGCCTTCGCGATCGCCGGCGCGCCGTCCCACCGAAGCCTTCATCTGGTTCGCCTTCGCCTACCTGCTGCCGCTGCAACCGTTGCTCACCGGACCCTTCGTCTGGAGCCGCGTCAACCTCGCGATCGCGCTGGCCGCAGTCACAGCGCTCGCTGGAATTCGATGGGCGCCCGTGGTTGCCTTGGCTGCTTTCTTCCTGATTCCGGCGCTGGGCGGCGTGGTGAACTACCCGCAGCTCCATACCGCGGATCTCGCGCGAGCTCTCCGCCTGGGCGCGCGCACTACGGGGCGCGACGCGGTGTTTGTCTTCCCCGGCGCCAACCGCAGCCTTGCCCCCGGCATCTTTCGCAGCGAAGCTCTTCGCGCCGTCTACGCCGATTGGAAAGGCGGCGGCCAGGTGAACTACCTCAAGGATCTCGGCGAGCAGTGGTGGTTCCGCTGGCGGCAAATCCGTGATTTCAAGCCCGCCGACCTGCCGCAATACACGGCTTCCGGGATCAGCTACGTAGTTCTGCAAGGAGCCCCTCGCCCGCGCGCCGCAATTCCAGAACGCCACGTACGTCGTTTACCAGATTAAATAATGTGGCATAAGTTACTCACGCGGCCGCGCAGCCCTCCACACGGACGAGGAAACGCTCATACTAAAGAGAGCTCCATTGGGAGAGCCAGCAAATGCCAAGATTCTCCAGGCGGGGCTTCACCGGATTTCTTCTAGCCCCGCTCTTTCGCCTTCGTGGCCAATCCACCGCCATTGAACCGCAGCCGCGATTGCCGAGGGCAGCCCGACTGAGAGTGTGGCGGTAGGCCCATCGCGGGTCACTTCGCGCACGTATCGCGCCGATGCCATGCAGTTCTGTTGCTCGGGATTGCCGTCTACCGCCAGCCCGGAGTTGGCGGCGGCCACGCCTCGCTGGAGGAGACGGGCGATGGCGCGTCGCTGCGCCGCACGCTCTTTTTCGCGGCGGGTTCGGATCCCCAGCGCGCCCACGGGCTGAGCAAGTTGGGTTGGATTCGCGAAGTGGTGCTTGGACCCCGCTTCCACTCCATCGGAAAGCGCCTACTTCGGAGTTCTCACCGCGACGCCTGAAGAAAGTCTGGAGCGCGCCCGCAAGGCGGTCGACACCACGCAGTCCAGCAGCAGCATCTTCAATGCGGTGAGCGGCCGCAATACCGCCGGCCGCAGCCGCAGCGCCGTTACTCGCTTTGAATTTCCCGCCGCCGCCAACTGGGCTGGACCGCAGCCTGATCGACCAGCGCCCAATCCACATTTCAAGAGAAAGTCAATTGGCGCGAGAACATGCCTGGCCAAAAGTTGCCGGACCAGCCTCCGCCCACGTTTCTTCTTCAGTTGGCGACTCTCTTGAAACAGCGCAAGAGGCGCGCCGTGGGCCGGTATGTCTACAACGAGCAGGAGTACTTGCTCGAACTCGACATGCCGCAGGCGGGCGGCGATCGCGAGCACCTTCTGCCGTTCCGTGGCAAGGTCCGCAACCTCGGCACGGGTCATGAAACCCCCGTTCCGCGCTCTGGCTGGCCGACGGCAGCGATTCCATCGTTCCCAGTCCGCATCGAGTTTCAGGCGCGCTCGTTTTACGCCTTACTTTTGAAGCGGTTGCCTGCGCTGAGACATTCACGAACTCCGATCTCGCCGTAGAGCCCCGCCCTGGATCGGATGCTTCACCTCCGACTGAATTGTGAGCGACCTTCAGGGAATCCAACAATTATGGCAGCGGTATTCCGGTGGCTTGTTGTGGCACTGCTCAATGCTCCCAGGGTGGCGCGGCTCTCTTCCATGGCGGAAGCACCTTACGACGCTCAGGCAGCAGGCTTCACGAGGGTAGTTAACGCGAGTGTTGGTTACCGCTAAGCCGATTGAGTGTAATTATGCCAAAACATCGACTGCGACCGTCGACCGTTAGCTTGCCCGATATCTCCCTTTTCGCTGACTGTCTTCGCGACTCCGCCGTACCACGCACTCATTGTGGGCCCGACAGCAAGGTGTTGTTTTGGAATGGCGCCATGGAGCGGCTTTTCGGCTGGTCTGCGGAGGAGGCCCTCGGCCTGCCACTTGCCCTTAGTCCCTCCGGAACGGTGGGAGGAACACTCCAGTCTGCGTCGGCGTACACTGGCTGGGAAGGGATTTCACGGCGCCGAATCGTCAGGCGTGACAAAGAGGGCAGACCGATCGAGGTCAGCCTGAGCACATGGCCGATCCGCGGTGCGGACGGGCATGTCACTGCGTTCGTCGGTATCTACCGGACGTCCAGACCGAAGAGGTGCGTGCGGCGTTCTCTCGCGGAGAAACAACTGGAGGAGATCGAGCGCCTTTAGTCGCGACCGCTCCCATCGGCCTCGGTTTCCTCGATGCGGATTTGCGCTTCGTCCGGGTGAACGAGCGGCTGGCGCAGATGGATGGTTTGGCCGCCGAAGCGCACGTTGGCAGGCGGCTGGCTGGTAGGTGCCGGAAGTCGCCGCGTCCATGGAGGGCATTTACCGCGAATTAATGGCAACCGGTGTGCCGTTGAAGGAGCGTGAGCGCGCGCGGTCACGCCGCGCTCCCAGGCGTGCCGCGCGTCTGGCAGATCAGCGCTTATCCACTGAAAGATCCTGACGGAACGGTGGGCGTCACGGTGGCGGTGAGCGATATCCTGGAGCGCAAGCGGTGGAGCGAAGAGCTGGAGCAGCCAGGAGGCGCTACTGCGTCTGCTCATCGACGGCTTGCCGGGATGGTGTTCTATGTGGATCGTGACCAGCGATATCGCTTCGCCAACCGAGCGGCCCAGGAATGGGTTCGCGCGCCCACCCCAGGATTTCGACGGCCGGAAGATCAGTGACGTGCTTGGCGAGTCTGCGTTCGAAAGCGTGCGGGAGCGCGTTGACGCGCGCGCTTGCCGGCGAAGAGGTTGAGGCCGACTTACATCATCGCTACCCCGATCGCGAGCGCGATGCATGCGCACTACGTGACGGACCGCGCCCCGGACGGCGAGATTCGCGGTATGGTGGCGTTCGTTCGGGACGTAACCGGAACAGAAGCAGGCCGAACGGGCCCTGCGGGATAGTGAAGAGCGAGTTTCCGCCGCATGGCGGAAATTGCCGTCGTCGAGGGACATCTGGATTGTGGATGCAGCCGCAAGAACGACTTTCGTAAATCGTCGCATGGCGGATATACTCGGCTACACCACGGAGGAGATGCTCGGCGCAGCGAGTGCTTCGAGTTCTTCGATCCCGAAGAGGCGCGAGCGGGCGCGGCCGGAATTTGAGGAACAGACACGGGAGGCTTCGTTTTACAAGATCCTCACCGCCTGAACCCCACGAACACCACTTCCGCCGCAAGGACGGAAGCAGCGTCTGGGCTGGATGTTACTCGGCATACTCCAATGACCGGCGAGCGATTCGGGGAACGTTTGCTACCGGGGTTCTCAGAATGTGCGCGGATGTGACGGAGCGCAAGCCCAGAACGAACAACGGCTCCGCCAGGCGCAGAGGTTGGAGAATACCGTGCGAGAATTCTTGGCCGGAGGCGTCGCGCACGATTTCAACAACCCGCTGACCGGCATCATCGGTAACGCGAGTCTGGTTTTGGGAGCCGGACCGAGTTTGACAGCCCCTCCTGGATGATGTTGCAGTCCTCATCACAGCCAGTGAGCGGGCTGCACAACTGACTCCTCGGCAACTGCTGACTTACGCGGGCAAGGATCAGGGAAAACCGCAGCCTTTGGACATCGCAGCAGTCGTCATGAATTGCGACCCCCTCGCTGACCGCCATCATCCCCAAGACGGTGAACCTTTCGCTGGAACTGGAGGGCGGTGTTCATCGGTGGAGTGCCGATCCCGCAATAACTGCAACACGATGATGAACCTGGTGATCAACGCGGCGGAGTCGCGGATTCCGGCGAACACTCCCAGCGAGGTGAAGGTCACTGTGGGCCGCCGCACCCTGCAGCCGGAAGACTACCGGATGCCGTAAGCTCATCGAGACGAGCAACCGGGAATACGCCCCTGCTCAGAGTGGCGGACGACCCGCAGCGTGCATGGATGCCGCCACGCAGTCGCGAATTCGATCCTTTCTTCACAACGAAATTCCAGGACGCGGACTGGGCCGCCGCGGTGCTCGGAATCGTGTGAGTAAGGCCTCGCCGGAACACTCACCGTGCGATCGGGTTCCGGAAGCGTGTTTACGGTGTTGTTGCCGGCGATCCAGGCGGCCGCGGCACAGGTGGTGGAAGGCGTCCGCTGCCCCAACCGCTTGAACAGCAGCTATGGCCGGCGCCGGCACCATTCTGTTCGTGGATGACGAGGCGCGCTTCGCGCGATCGCCCAACAAACTCCTGGAGGAAGCACGGCAACGCGTGTTGCTGGCGGATAACGGCGTCAGGCCATCGATGTGGCGTCGGCCCACCCCGAGCTTCGTGCTGTAGTGCTGGATCTGGCGATGCCTGTAATGGGCGGCGATAGTGCCGGTCCGGATCTTGCGCTCTCTGCGTCCCGATGTGCCGCTGATTCTTTCGGAGCGGCTACCCAGAATGGGACGCATTGGAACGGGCCGGGTCCGGCGTGGTCGTTGGCGTTCCTGGAAAAACCGTACCAGCCAGGCGTCCTGGCGGCAAAGGTTGAAGAGGTACTGCGAATTCGCCCGGGGAGTGTAGCGATGAAAACGGTGTGAGCTCATCCCCTCCGAAATGAATCGGTGTTCTGCGTCGAAGAAACTCAGCGACGACGCCGTTTCCATGCGCCAGCTCCAGTGTCTGACACAAGTTGGGCTGCTGGCGCCTACACCGGCATACCCACGTGCCAAAGCAGGTGCCGATCGCCTCGCTTTACATAGTTCCAGCGCCGTGAAGCGACGACGGGTTGTGCTCCTGCGCGGCGACCCGTACACCTTCAACCCGCGAAATTCCAGCATCTTCTTGACTCGATAGATTGGTAGCCTCGCTCACCACAATCACCGAGTGCAGTTCCATGCGCCGCATGATCTCGCCCGCCATCGCGGTGGATTGACCGTGCTCGCCCCTTTCCACGGTGATGGTTTCAAGGCTGGGCACACCGCGGCTGGTGAGGTAAGACCGGCCGACGCCGCCTTCGGTAAACACCGGATCTCCACCCTTGCCCCCGGTGGTCAGGATGCGCGGAGCCAGTTTCAGGTTGCGTGCAACTCCAGCGCGTGATCCAGGCGCGCGCAAACCTGGCGAGGACGTCCGCGATATTCCGCCGCGCCCCAGCACCAGGATCACGTCCGCGGGCTGCGCTTTCCTCCCGCGTGCTTGCTGCCTGGATGCGCACGGAGAGGAACGCGACGGTGTGACCAGCAGGGCGTTGACCGCCAGGGCGATCGCGTTCCATAAGACCTTCTTTCATGTGCGCTATTCTGTTCGTTTCAAGAATCATTATTGTAATCAGATGCTGACCCCGGAAACGATCACCAGTGCCGCCAACCCCATGCTGAAGGATCGTGCGCCGGGCGGCTGCCGCGATTGAGGTTCGCTCTACCGACGAGGGCTGGTGCATCGCCGAGTCCTTCCACCTGCTCGAGGAGTGCACTGCGCGGCCCTGCCGAGATCAAAGCGGTGCTCGCGCCGCGGGAAGGCGCGCGCGCCGCTGTCGAAGCCCACGGGCAGCGTCTCGCCGGCGTAAAAGCGGTTTTAGTACCGGACGGCCTTTTGCCGCAATCGCCGCCACGGAAGCCAGCCAGGGCGTGATGGCCCTGGTCCGGCCGCGCGAATGGACGTTCCAGCAACTGCTCCCCGGTAAGGCATTGGTAGTCGTATTGACGGCCTTCAGACCCGGGGAACGCCGGCAACCATCGTGCGCGCCGCCGAAGCCTTCGGTGCAACCGGCATAGCAATACGTAACTGAACGAAGTACAA
>ERZ1370068.2916-contig-2044_pt1 | contig 26314 bp, 28 predicted proteins | sample MGYA00561227_ERZ1370068 | MGnify/ENA primary metagenome ERZ1370068 (study PRJEB38410, sample SAMEA6850437) | metagenome | study: Metagenomic assessment of the ecological functions of the soil: analysis of the soil microbiota associated with the...
TTGTACTTCGTTCAGTTACATGTGCTGAAGGAGTTCTGCTTGAGCCTGAGCCCGCGATCACGAGACCCGAGGTGCCGCCGGTCCACGCGCCGCCGATCGGGCCGTCGGCGCGATTGAAGTCGTCGAGCACGGCGGTCGACGGGAAGCCGACCGGCGCCGACGTGCCGAACCTCGATCACGACCGAGGCGGTGTCCTCGGCGCCGCGCTCGTCGGCGGACGTCGAGGATCGCGACGTAGGTGCCGGGCGAGGTGTAGGTGTGGCCGGGGTTCGCGTCGGAGGAGATCGCGCCGTCGCCGAGACGTCCAGCTCAGGTGGAGTGCCGCGGGATCGGGATCGCCGGTGCCGGCGCTCGAGAACTGGACCGCGAGCGGCGCGGGTCGGAGAGGACGTTGGCCCCGGCCACCGCGGTGGGCCGGTGGTTCGTGGGCGGCGGGCTCCCGGGCAGCGTGCCGCCGCCAAAGATCATCGAGCCGCGCGACGCTCGCGTGGTCGAGCGTGATGCCCACCCGGCCGCCGCTGGCATTGGCAGGGGCCAGCCCGCGACCGAGGCGCCGAACACCTGGACGCCGTTCTTGAACACCTCGACGTCGCCGTTGGCGTGCGCGCGTCCGCCGAGCTGGTCACCGTCCGCGAACGTGATCGGGCCCGACGTGTCCGCAGAGCTTCCAGCCGATCCCCGGCGTGTAGGTCGAGATCAGGACCTGGCTCACCGTCGCGTCGTAGCGGACTTCGAGGTGGCCCGACGAGTACGTGGTGCCCTGGATCTTGAGCATCAGGTCGTGCTCGAGGCGCCGACGGGCCTCACGTGCTCCGAGCGTGACGAACGCTTCCTGCTCGGGACCGAACACGCCGCCGTTCCAGACCATCGAGTTCTGGGTGCCGTTCTGCCTGAGCTGGTTCAGCGACGTCACCATGCTGGTCGTGTTGCCGGTCCACGCGCCGTCGACCGGACCATTCGGGCCGGTTGAAGTCGTCGAGCACGGACGTCTGCGGGAAGTTGTTGCCGGTGACCGGGTCGATGGTGAGCTCGAACAGCTTCGAGTCGAGGCCGACCCGCGTCGTCCATCACCTGGACCGTGAAGTGGAAGGTGCCGACGCCGCCCGGCGTGCCGGCGACGTGACCGCTCGTGCTCACCGACAGTCCGGCCGGCAGCGTGCCGCCGGTCTGGCTGAAGACGAGCGGCAGCGCGCCGTCGCTCGCCGCGATCGACTGGTCGCTACGCCACGGCGAGCACGCCGCTCGCGCAGCGGCAGGCAGTGGCGATGTGCGGTGCGGGCGGCGGCACCTGGAGCCCGCTGTGGAGCGTCGCGGTCGCGCCGTTGGCATCGGTGGCCCGGACGTCGAAGACGTATGTGCCGGGCGCCGTCGGCGTTCCAGAGACACGCCGCCGCGTCGAGCGTGGGACCCGGCGGCAGCAGGACCGCCTCGATCGTGCCGCCCTGGGCGTCGGCGGCTCCGCGGCGAAGGCGATCGGCGTCGATGCCGCCGGTCGCGGTGTAGATGTACAGTACGGCTTGAGCCCACCGTTCCGCGGGCGAGCGTCCCCGGATCGTCGATCGCGGGCGTCGGCGTTCACCCAGCGCGAACGTCTTGACGGTCTGCACGTTGTTGAGTCGCGCACCACGACGATGAAGTTGAAGTCACCGACCGTGGTCGGGGTTCCGCTCAACGCGCCCCAGGGGCTGAGCGACGAGCCGGCGGGAAATTGCTGATGCCCTCGGGCGAGGTCGAGGCGAGGACAAGCCCTGCGCTCCACACGAACGGCGCGACCCCGCTCCTGACGCGCGAACGAGAGAGAATAGGGTTGGGTCGGGTTCCGGCCGCCAGCGGCGAGACGCTCGTGATCGTCGCCTTGAGGCGCGACGTCGGGTCGAACTCGCCGCTCGACTGGTTCGGCGACACGTCCATCGACCCGTGATCGTGAAGTGGAAGTGACCGTGCTCGGTCGGGTGCCCGACAGGGTTCCGTTGCTCGCGAGGCCGACTCCCGCCGGCAGCGTGCCGCCGGTCACGATGAAGGTGTACGGCTGAGCGCCGCCGCTGGCGTGATCGTCTTGCTCGTACGCGCCGGTCTCGGTGGCGGAGGGCAGCGGCGGAGAGCGTCGTGATCACCGGCGCCTCGACGCACGGTGATCAGAAGCTCTTCGTGAGTCTCGACGTGGTAGAGGTCGGTGGCGCGCAACTGGAACGCGTAGACCCGCTCGGCGTGGGCGTGCCGCTCAAGCACGCCGCCTTCAGCTCAGCGTGATGCCCGGTGGCAACGCCGTCGGGGGCCTCGGAGTCGTGCCACCCCGGAGGCGAGACGAACTACATCCAGGTGAAGGGTGGCGTGCCGCCCGGAAGTCGTGAGCGTCTGCAGTAGGCCAGAGCCGGTCCTTGCGTCGGGCAGAGGAAGGGGCTCGTGATCGACGGCGTGTCGTTCACCTCGAGGCTGAACAGCCGCGTGCCGACGGCGCCGTTCACGTCGGTCGCCTTGAGGGAGGTGAACGAGTTCGGTCCCGTGGTGATCGGGACGCCGTGGAGCAGGCCGGAAGTCTCGAGGCTCATGCCGGCGGGCAGCGCGCCGAGTCGAGCGCGTAGGTCAGCGCTGCGGTCCGCCGCTGGCCGCGACCGTGGTCGTGTAGCCGGCGTTGCGTGTCGCGCCGGACGCGGCGGCGCACCGTGGTGAGACGCGCGGCGCGGGGTTCACGAGCAGCGTGAGCGCCCGGCTGGCGACGCCGCCGGCGTTAATCGGCGACGCGGACGGTGAAGCCCCCGTCCTCCAGGGTGTTCCGTGCAGCGGCCGTTCGACTCGAGGGTCAGGCCGTTCGGAAGCGCCCGCTCCGGTTCACGATCGTGAAGGTGTGAGGGGCGAGGCCACCGCCGGACCGCGATGGTCCGATCGTAGGCGCCGGTCCGGGTGGCCGGCGGCGGCGTCGCGGTCGTGATGCTCGGCGCCCGACGGATCGTGATCGCGAACGTCTTGTCGGTTGGTGCTGCCGTACGAGTCGGTGACGTGGACGTTGAAGCTGGACGAGCCGTCGACGGTCGGCCGCTCACGAGCCCCGTGGCGCTCACCGAGAGACCCGCCGGCGGCGAGACGTTTCATTCGGGCTGAACAGCCGCGGCGCGCGCCGCCGGAGGCGATAACTGCTGTGCGTAGGCGAGGTCGACCTGTCCCTGCGGCAGCGGCGAGGCCGTGGTGATCGACGGCTGTGGATTGATGGTGAGGTCGAACTCGCTTGGTCGCGCGGTGCTCGGGATGGCATCGGTGACCTGGACCTATGATGTGCCTCGTGCCGGTGCCAGTCGGCGTTCCGCTCAGCGATGCCGTCCGGGGCCAGGTCAGCCCGGCGGGCGAGGGACCGGAGTCACCGGCGAGCGCGAAGCTGTACGCCGGCGATGCCGCCGCTGGCGGTGAGCGTGGTGGTGTAGGCGGAGCTCCGCGTGCCCTCGGGCAGCGGCGAGACGTTGTCGATCGCGAGGGTTCGAGCCGACGACGGGTGAGCAGAACTCGCTTCGAGGAGCGAACCGTGACGTCGCCGAAGGTGGTCGAGAGCGTGGTGCCGAAGGTGTTCGCGCACTTGCGATCTCGATCGGCGGTGGGCTGGGCGACGAAATCGTTGTGTTGTTGTCCCACGGTCCGTACGGTCCGCCGTCCAGCGCGTAGCGCATCCGACCGCCGACCGCGACCGCGTTGCCGTCCCTGTCGCGGCCCGCCTCGAACTGGATCGAGGAAGCTCGTGATCAGGCCCACCAGCCGCTGTCGGTCGCGGTCTGGCCGCCGTACTCGTGATCCTCCATCGTGGTCAGGATCGAGGGCCGCCGTTGGGGCACTCGAGCAGGAGGTAGGAGCTCCCGCGGCCACGTTCGCGTGAGGCGTGGCGGATACGGCTGGTGTAGCCGTCGATGTAATCGCCCTGATCGCTCGACGCGTGCTGGATCCACGGCTGGTTGACCAGTCCCGCAGCCACGCACCGCGGCGCCGCAGGCCCCACGCCGCCGAGGTGATCGGAGGGTTGAAGCTCCCGTCGATCGTGATCGTGCCGGTCGCCGGCATCTGGAAATAACCGATCGACGCCAGATTGGGATCCAGCGTGCCGGTGGGATCGCCGCCGGGAGGTATGTGGTTTGTCGCTTACCGACGGCGGTTGCCGGAGGCGGTAGAGAAGCTGGTCTTGGGATCCGTCCAGCCGGAACCCGGATTCAGCTGCCCGGCCGCGTCGAGAAGCGTCGGTCCCGGGATCGAGCCGATGGTCAGTCGCGTCGGCGACCTGAGCGCGTGGAAGACGAACTGCCGTTCGCCCCGATTGCTCGCTCACCAGCGCCGCCCCGAGCCGAGCGAGACGCCGCCCGGCAGCGAACCGGATGCCTTGGTCCAGGTGTACAGAGCCGACCCCGCCAGGTCGCCTGGAGGGTCTTCGAGTAAGCGGCGCCGATCTGACCTCGCCGGGGCAGCGAGGCCGTGACGATGTTCGGCAGCGTGTGCCGTCGCCGTGCCGCCCAGCGCGGGCGTGGCGAGCAGCAATGAAACGAGTATCAGACCGAAGCGATGCATGGCTCCTCCGGGGGTGCTACCTCGCAAAAACGCAGGGCGCTCAGGGCACGGTGCCGCGCGCCACCGGCTCGCGCTCTTCGCGACGAATGACTTCAGATTCAGGATCATCGGGTGCATCGATATCGACAGCGTGAGATCGCGAGCAGCGTGACGCGGCGGGAGAGCACGGTGCCATCGACCCGCGCCCGCATCAAGTAGAGACCCGCCGGCATCGGCAGGCCGCGAGCATCGGTGCCGGGGCCAGCGCAGCGACCAGCGTCCAGGCTCGTACGCTCGTGGTTGCGGTCGCTCCAGATTTCGCGGCCGCTCGGTCAGTGGACGCTGAACGCGACGCTCGCGCGCGTCGTGGCAGGTCGAGCGCCACGGTTGACGTCGGCGAAGCTCAGGTTCGGGTACGGGCGCGACAGGCTCGACCGCGCGCCGGGAGCAGGGCGCGGCGGTCGCGACGGGCTCGTCGGCGCCGCGATCGAAGGTCGTGGCCGTGAGGCTCGACGGAGCGTTGCCGCCGCCGAAGTCGGTCGAGGCGCGACGCGGTGGCGCCCCGAGCGTGGGACCGATGCGGCCGCCGCTGCCGGCGTGCGGCGAACCAGCTCGCCACCGAGGTGGTGAAGACGACCGTGCCGTTGCTCAGACGTTGGGACCGTGCCGTTGGCGAGCGCGCGCGCGCGCCGAGCTGGTTGCCGGAGGCGAACGGTCAGCACGCCCGAGGTGGCGCGCAGCTGCCAGCCGGTTCCGCGGCGTTACGGTCGAGGACTCAGCACGCGGCTCGGCGGCGTCACTCAGCGAACCTCGAGGTGGCCGGTGTCGAAGCTCTGGCCCTGGATCTTGAGCATCGGTCGTGCTCGGGCGTCGAGGCGGCGATCGTGCTCAGCGTGACGAAGGCTCCTGGTTCGCGCCGAACACCGCGCCGTTCCCACCGCGGAGGCGTCGCCGCCCAGTCTCGGCGAGCTGGTTCGGCACGATCGAGAGGCCGATGGTGCGCCAGCAGACCCACGAGCACCACCGCGCCGTTCACGCGGTTGAGTTGTCGAGCTTACCGCGGTGGCTGGGGGAGCGCCGGTCGCCGCCCGGTGACGGTCCAGCGAGCGCGTCGTGGCGTTGTTCGACTCGTTGGTCTCGACCACGGTTGCTAGCGTGTCGACCGTGGCGCGCAGCGTGTGAGGTTCGGCGCCGAGCGTGGCCAGCGATCGCGTCACCCGCACGCTGTCGAGCGCGGGCACCAGCGTGTCGCCCTCGGCCACCAGTGTGCTGTTCGCGCAGGCGCCAGCGGCGAGATCGGCGCCGGCATGCGGCCCGGTGTTCCGGATGGTGAACGCGCGTACTGCGTCGTGCCGGGGGGACACGGGACGGCCGGCGTGACCGTGATCGGCAACGGCGCGGAGATCGATCCGGATAGGAGGTTGACGCGCGCGGTGTCGGTCAGAGCCGCCGCGGTCGATCACCGCGAGCTTCATCTCCCAGAACACGCCGGTACCGTCGTCGTGGTTGGCGCGAGCGAACGTCGCGGTCGCGCGCCGGTGGCCGTGAAGTAGTCAGGGTGGATGTGGTTGTTGTGGTGCAGGAAGCCGCGACCACTCTGCGAAGGCCAGGTTGGCGATGGCGTCCTGGGCGTCGGTGGCGGTGCCGATCCAGCGCGATCGACTGGTTCGAATAGTAGAAGGTGCCGTTGGGTGGGTGCCGTGATCGATGCGACCGGCGGCGTGTTGCTCGCGGATGCCACGGTGCGCCGCCGCCGAAATCGTCGAGCCGCGACGAGGTGGCGCCTGCGAGCGTGAGGCCGATGCGGCCGCCGCTGCCCGCGAACGTCCACCCCGACACCGACGTGGTGAAGACTGACCGCGCCGTTCTTGCAGACGTTAGCGACGGTGCCGTTGGCGAGCGCGCGCGCGCCAGAACTGGTTCCCGGCCGCGAAGGTGATCGCGCGCCGAGGTGGCGCCGCAGCTGCCAGCCGGTTCCCGGCGTGAAGGTCGAGACCAGCACGCGGCTCTGGGTCGCGTCGTAGCGGACCTCGAGGTGGCCGGCGCCAACGGCCTGTCCCTGGACCTTGAGCATCAGGTCGTGCTCCGGCGAGGACGCGGTGATCGTGCTGAGCGTGACGGACGCCTCCTGGTCGGCGCCGAACATCGGCGCCGTTCCACACCGGCGACGCGTCGCCGCCGCCGCTCTGCGCGAGCTGGTTCGAGACGATCGAGAGCCCGGCGGTGGTCGTGCGCGACCCACGAGCCGCCCACCGCGCCCGTTCACGCGGTTGAAGTCGTCGAGCACGCCGGTCGAGGGGAAGCCGCGACGGCGGCGTGCCGCCGGACACCGTGATCGTGACCGATGCGCTGCCCGTGTCCGCCGCGGCCGTCGCTCACGGTGAGCTGCGCGACGTAGAGTGCCCGGACGACGCGTAGGTGTGGGACGGCGACGCCGCGGTTGACGCTGCCGCCGTCGCCGAAGCATGCCAGGCGTAGGTGAGCGGATCGTTGTCGGGGTCGGAGGATCCGACGCTCGAGAACGGACACCGGCGAGCGGCGCGGGCACCCGAGGTCGGCGAGCCGCTCGCGCACCGCGACTGGGCGCGCGGTTGCCGCCGGTCGAGGACACGACGTTGCCGCCACCGAAGTTGTCGAGACGCGACGACGTCGCGCGGACGATGCGTCATGCCGATGCGGCCGCCGTTCGCCGGCGAACGCCCAGCCCGCGACCGACGGCGCTGAACACCTGGACGCCGTTCTTGTAGACACGAGCACCGACGCCGTCCGCGAGCGCGCGGGCGCCGAAGCTGGTTCGCCCGCCGCGAAGGTGCATGTGCTCCGAGGTGACCATAGTCCGCCATCCGGTCGGCCGGCGTGTAGGTCGAGACCAGCACGCGGCTCTGGGTGGCGTCGTAGCGCACCTCGATGATGACCGGTGTCGAAGGTCTGCCCCTGGACCTTGAGGATCAGGTCGTGCTCGGGCGAGGACGCGGTGATCGCGCTGAGCGTGACGAAGGCCTCCTGGTTGGCGCCGAAGCACGGCGCCGTTCCACACTGGCGGAGGCGTCGCCGCCGACGATCTGCGCGAGCTGGTTCGAGACGATCGAGAGCCCGGTGGTGGTCGAGGCGACCCACGAGCCGCCCACCGCGCCGTTCACGCGGTTGAAGTTCGTCGACCACGCGCGGTCGGTCGGGAAGGATCGACGGCACCGGCGGCGGCGGAGGCGCCGCACCGGTGTAGCGGATGCGACGCACCTGGTTGGCCACGATCGCGACGTAGTAGACGTCGCCGGTGAGCGGATCGGTGGTGAAGTCGACGGGTCCCTCGGCCGCCGCCGGCGAAGGTCGGAACCTGAGACATCTGGTTGCTCAGCGCTGACCACCGCGACCTTGATCCAGTTCAGCGCCGTAGTCGCCGAAGAAGTACTGGTTGCGGTAGGTGGTCGGGTAGCTCGGTGCCGGTGTAGAACACGCCGCCGATCGACGCGTTGCCGACCAGGCCCGACGGCACGCTGCCATTCGCGCTACTGGCTGCTGTGGTTCCAGGTGCATCAGCGGCGTGGTGAGCACGCCGGGATTGGTCGAGGTGCCGATCGTGTTGCAGCCGTTGTGTGACGGATGCGCCGACGTGTAGCGCTGCCGCCGAGGCCCTCGTAGCAGGGCCAGCCGAAGGTTGCCGCCGCGCTGGTCGCGGCGACGTTGCACTCCTCCCACGGTGCCCCAGCCGACCTCGCCGATGTAGAGCGTGCCGGGATTGCCGGCGGCGGGATTCGTGCTGCCGCCGCCGGGACGCACGCTGAAGCGATACGGGATTGCGCAGGCCGTAGGCCCACACGCGCGACGGCACCGACGGTCGCGTTGCCGTCCCAGTAGCGGATTGCTCGGGTAGCCCTGGCCGTTCGCCGGGTTGATGCGCAGGATCTTGCCGGCCAGGCTCGCCGATGTACTGCGCGCGGAACGCGCCGATGTCCTCCTGCGGGTCGGTCTTCCCGGCGCCGAACATGCCGGGATCGAGACCGCCGGCGTCGGTGTCGGAGAACGACGCGCCGTCGCCGACCGAGATCGAGCAGGCTGCCGTCGGAGCCGAAGCGCAACGTGCCGATGGTGTGCGTAGGCGAGCCCGAGCAGCGGACCTTGCGTCCAGGTCGCGCCCATCAAGATCGTGCGCGAGGCGGGATCGGCGACGGTGCGTGTCGCTGGTAGCTCATCGTGTAGCGCGTGAGGCGGCCGAAGCGCGTCGTCGTTGTCGTCGAGCCGTTGCCGTCGGGATCGACGGTGTAGAGCAGGTAGATGATAGTGATTGACGAAGTAGTTGGGATCGACCGCGACGCTCGAGGAGCCCGCGATCGCCGTTGTCCAGGACCTCGTTCTCGATCGCGACCACCGGCGTCGCGCCGCGACGCCGTTGGTGACGAGCCACACGCGCCCGCGCTTCTCGCACACGAAGAGCCGGCCGTCGCGGAGCCACGCGACGCCGATCGGCGTGTCGAGCGCGCCGCTCACCGCGCTCTCGACCACGAAGCTCGTCGGAACGGTCACCGCGAAGGCCGGGCGCGCAGGCCACGTGAACAGGGCCGCGAGCGCTCCGGCGACGATCACGACGGTCTTGAAATCGGAGAGCAGGCGGAATACGCGACGATGTCGAGCGGCAAGAGCGTCGATGGCCCACGACTGCGCGTATCGCATCGGAGATCTCCCCGCGGAAAAAAACCGCGAGTTCCGGGAATGCCGACGTCCGTCTGCGGCATCAGGATGGCGGCGTCATCCGTGCGCCGGAGTGCGGGTATGGAAGCCTAGCCTGGGCGCCCCCGACGGATCATCGCGACGACTGGGCAAGTCGAAATCCGGGACTCGCTCGAACGATCGGGTAGGATAGTGCGAGGACGCGTTGAACCTTGATAATCCTGTTCTTCAATGCGAAGACTGTCAAGACTGAAACCCCGTGAGCGCGACGAAGTTGGCACCCGAGCGGTGAGCGCGACGAAGAGATCTCTCACCCTGACGTGAGAGGCGTCGGAAAACACGACGATCTCTCCGCGCCGGGCGAGGACGAGATACGAGACGTTTCCGAGTAACGATCGAGAGGAGTCGGAAAACATGACGATAATTCCGGCGGCGAGGGTCGAAACGGCGCGCGCCCCATGGCGCGGCCCGAGGAGCAGGCTGGTCGCGCGGGTCGCGCTCGCGGGGTCCTCGCCGCGGCCCTCGCCTCCGGCGGGTGCGGCGATCCGGTTCGCGAGCCCGAGCGGCACGGACGGCGCCGAGGGAACCGCCGAGCAGCCCTGGTCGCTCGAGCGCGCGAACGCGAGCCTCGGCGGCCGGCGACGTGTGCTATCTCATGCCCGGCATCTACAGCGGCGGGATCCGCCCGCAGAACGCCGGCGTGTATCCCGGACTGCGCATCTCGTTCGTCGGCGACCTCGCCGATCCCGCGAGCGTGGTGGTGGCGGACATCGCGATCAAGACGCCGTGGATCTCGGTCAAGGGCGCGGCGTCCCGCGACATGATCACCCTGAGCTACGACAGCGAGGCGCTGAAGGCCCAGCACGACTCCGTCGCCTACTGCATCGGCCAGGGACTCGCGTTCCTCGGCGCCAAGCACTGCACCGTGGCGCGCTGCCGCATCAACGGTTCGGTGTCGTTCATGCAGGACCGCTGGCTCACCGGGGCGGGGATCTCGAACTGCGAGTTCGACACGTTGCGACGCAACCTCATCGCCCTCGGCGCGATCCCCGGCACGCACGGCTTCAAAGTGCGGGCGTTCACACAGCGTTGCGTGATCGATTCCAATCGGGTCAGCGGGACCTTCACCCAGACCGGCAACAACGACGGGGTCGGGCGCATCTTCTACAACACCAGCCGTCTCCTCGTGCGCGACAACTCGTGGCGGTTCGAAGCCACGACGCACTAGCCAACCCGAACCACGATCCGTGGAACGGAATTCGTGCTCCGCGACTCGACCCATCACTGTCGCTTCGAGCGCGACACCATGCTGCTCGGCCTGAAGAGCGGGCCTCTATCAGGTGCGCGGCGTGTTCTCCGGATCGGGCTCGTTCCCCGGCTCCGTGGGCGACAACACCTGGCGAGGCTGCGTGTTCCGCACCAACTCGACCATGTGGGTGCAGGGACGGACTGCGGCGCTCGGTGATCGAGAACTCGACCTTCGCGAGCCCCGAGGGCCCGGCGTTCTCGTGCGACGCCTCGATGGAGCAGAGCCAGGTCCGCCACTGCACCTTCTGGGCGGGCGGCCAGGCCGCGACCTTCGGATCGCCCTTCGTCGGCTCCGGCAACGAGATCACCTCGAACATCTTCTACTCGCTCGAGGCGCGGCCGCTCGGCAACGGTGGAGCGGTGGTCCAGTTCGCCGCGGACGCGGTCAAGAACTTCGTCTCGAACCAGAACCTCTACTACGCGGTGAAGCGCGACCGCGCGCTGGCGGATCGCGTGATCGAGTGGTGCTGCTATGTCGCCAGCCGCCCGGGTCACGGAACACCGTGGTTCCGCCTCAACGGGCAGGACGGCGAATCGCGCTTCGGGTCGCCGATGTTTGTAGATCTCCACCTCTCGCGCGTCTCGACCTTCGCCTTCGCGACGGCTCCCCGCGATCGTGGGCTCGGCCCCGGCGGCACCGACGCCGGTGCGATGCCCTTTCGACCGGCCCGAAAACCTGAAGACCGCCTCCGCCAGCCGCTGAAGCTCGACGCCAAGATGGCCCGTCTGTTCCGTGACGGTCCACGCTTCGTCACGCCTTTCATCGGTCGTCCGGGTGCCTCGGGCGGCACGCGGCCTGCTCTTCTATCGCTTCCGGAGCCGACGAGTGGCCGCTCTATATATGCGGAGGATGACATGAAGATCGAAACACGAATGAGCCGTGGCGGCTGGTCGCGATGGTGGCGGCGATCTCGACCTACGGTGCGCCGCTGCGGAGCCTGATCCCGACCGCGAGAAGCTGGAGGAGGGTCAGCGGCCTCGACCGAGGTATACCAGACGGCTGCTGAGCGCCAAGGACAAGGACGCGCCGCAGTCGTTGCTCAAGGCACGTCCGCGCTGCATCGCGGTGATTCCGCACACGCTCAAGGGGCGCGATCGGCTACGGCGCTCGTCACGGGTCCGGGATCACGACCTGCCGCAACGCCGACGAGGAACGTGGGGGCCGATTCGTTCGTCAAGCTCACCGGCGGAAGCATCGGGTTCCAGATCTGGCGCGGAGTCGACGGACTACGTGCTGTTCTTCATGTCCGACAAGAGCGTGCGCTCGCTGCTCAAGAGCAAGTTCACGCGTCGGCGGCAAGGCCAGCGTCCGCCGCGGGACCGTTCGGTCGCTCCGGCGGGGGCCGACACGGACTCTCCATCTCAGCACGCCGAGATCTACTCGTACGCCAAGTCCAAGGGACTGTTCGCCGGCGTGTCGCTCGAAGGCGCTAAGCTCAGGCCCGACGACGACGCCAACCGCGTGTACTACGGCCAGGCGGTGATGGCCAGAGCACCTGCTGCTCGACCACCGGGCGCCCAACATGCCGTCGAGCGAGCAGCAGTTCCTGAGCGCGCTGCCTTTGAGGCTCGAGGCGGGATGGGGGACGCCCATCCCGCCGCCAGAACCGGGTCAGCGATCAGAGCTCGTGCAAACGGGACCACTCGCCCCGTTTGAGGTGGAGGAGCCGCAGGTGTTGAGGCGATTCTCGATTCTCCCCACAGTCGTATGATCCCGTCGCAGACCGGCGGATCGAACACCGCGCACATCTCTCCCCACTCGACGCGGCGATCTCCACTCGTGATGAGCACGCGGCCACCGCCGGTGATGGGAAGGAAGAGTGCCATGACTGAACATGCTGCCGACACGATCATCCTGGATCCTCCCCTCCCGATGAAGACGCTTCGCCCGAAGCGCGAGAGTTTGCGCAGAGGATGATCGAGGGCTTACCGAAACTGGGCTGGACTTCGTCGATGACGGCCGAACGGATCGCGAAGATGGGCCTGCAGCCGCACGCGTTGAGGTTGCTGCATAGAACCGTGACCACCACGAAGGACAGCCGGGAACGCGCGCTGCTATTTCCTGGCTGGAGTGATCCGAGAAGCAGACCGGCCAGTTCGAGGCTGCGAGTCGCTGCTACGCGGCGGTGGCGCCCGACCTCCTGGAGGACGAGGAACGATATTTTCCTCTCAACAACTTCGCGTACTGCCTCAATCGACTCGGTCATCACGCGGAGGCGGAGCAGAATCTGCCGCCAGGCGATCGCGGCCGACTCGAGACCATTCAATGCGCACAAGAACCTGAGGATCGCCCGGAGGCGCATGGGCCGCGTGGTGGAAGCCGCTGCCGCGTACCTCGTGGCGGCCAAGGCCACGAAGCACGACCATCGCCCTCTACGCCATCTGCGAGTTCTCCTGGCCAACCATCCCGAGATCGAGCACGAGCGCCCCGCCATCGCGAAGGAAGTGGAGGCGTTGATCGAGTCCGCGCGCAAGGAGCGAGGTCTCGGGGCGCGTACCCTCTCCGGCCGGAGCCCGGAGGGCATTCGGTCGCTCTTGAAAGGCATCCGCGTCGCCGACCCGATCCACAGCGAGCAGATCCATGTCTTCGGGCTTTCCTGGGAGCAGACGATGCCCATCGACTACTTGACGCTCGATCAGGCACTGGCGGACGAGGTCACGGCGATCTCCGAGGTCAGCGAGGGCGGATCCGTGCCCGCCTCCTCGTCGTCAATCGCTCGGATCGATCCGTCTTCCTGATGGCAGGCGAGCAGCTGATCGGTGCCAAGCAGAACAGGGTGGTCAACACAAGCGTCATGGTGGGAGCCCGGACTGAGTTCCCGATGCCCGTCACGTGCGTCGAGCAGGGACGTTGGTCCTATCGATCCCGCGGCTTCCGCACCTCGGGCACGTCCTCGCACCATGCGTTGCGGGTCATGATGGCAAAGCACGTCCATGCCTCGTACACGACGTTCGGCCGGGCCGACTCGGATCAGGGCGCGGTCTGGCGCGAGGTGGCTCGCAAGCTCCGCCACTTCGAGCACCGGTCCCCATCCGGCGCGCTGAACGACGCCTACGAATCAGTCGAGGCGCGCCTGAAGCGGTTCCACGACGACCTCACTCCGGGCGAGAGCTGGTCCGGCGCTCTGTTCTGCTTCGGGGATTCGATCGTCGGCGCTGATCTTTTCGACAAGCCGTCGACGCTCCGCCTGCTCTGGCCAAAGCTCGTCCGCGCTTACGCGTTCGACTCGCTCGAATGCGAGCGGCGCGGAACGGTCGAGCGCTCCGCGGTGGAGGAGTGGCTCAGCGGGGTCTCGCGGGCCGCCGTCGACAGCTTCCCGTCGGAGGGCATCGGCACAGACGTGAGGCTTGAGGGCGACCGCCTCGTGGGCGCCCTGCTGCTGGTCGACGACGTGCCGGTGCACGTGCAAGCCTTCGCGGACGAGAACGATTGAGCCGGTTGAAATCGACGGCAGGGGCGGTCCTTGCTATCGGATGACCGCGATACGCCGGGCGACCGACCGCCCCGTCTGCGACAGCCGGACGACGTACGCCCCGGGCCGGAGGGCCAGTCCTTCCACGATCTGAAACGTATGAGGTCCGGGGCCCAGGGATCCGACATCGGCTGACCACATCCGGCGCCCGGCGATGTCCCAGATCTCAAGCCGCGCGGGGTCGTTGGTCGCGAGCCGAATGGCGACCCGGGCCGACGAATGTACCGGATTCGGAGTAACGACCATCTCGATCCCTCGGGACGAGGGAACCGGTGCGATACCGGTGGTCGGGTTCTGCCCGCGATTCAGGAGTATCGATACGGTGTGGGAACCTGGAGTTCGCGACGGCCACGTCGGGCCTTCCGTCGCCATTGAAGTCCTGGATGGCGAAACGCCCCTGCGGGCCTGCCCCGGTCCCGTAGATCTCGCGGTCGGCAAAGGTCCCGTCGCCGAGCCCCCGGAGGAACGTCACTCCGTTCCCGTAATCGCTCGTCAGGGAGAGATCGAGGCGACCGTCCCCATCCAGATCGGCTGCGCCGAGCGCCTCGGGGCTCTGGAACGATCCGAGCTGCTGCGGCGGCTCGAAGGACCCACCCGCCCGGCCGCGCATCCAGTCCAGCTCGTTGGCCGACGAACTCGCGATGGCGACGTCAGGATGTCCATCTCCATCGAAGTCCCCCACCACGAGGGCCAGAACGGGATGCGCCGTGGGATACGACGCCGCGCTCTGAAGTGTTCCCGAACCGTCCGCAAGCAGCACCGACAGGGTTGCCGAGGAGCCCGCGACGACGAGATCGTTGTGTCCGCTTCCGTCGATATCGGTGATCGCGAGGTCGTTGGGGCCGGGTCCAACCGTATAGGTCGTCTCGGATGGGAACGAGCCGTCACCGGCGCCGAAGAACACGTAGGCGACCGTGCCGGCGACCCAGGTCTGATGGTGAGGATCACCGAAGAAGTGTCCCGGATGGACGGTCGCCAGATCGGGAATTCCGTCGCCGTTCAAGTCTCCGACGGCGACGTTCGAGCAGTAGAGTGTGTCCAGAAAGGTGGTGGAAGGACCGTAGGTCATATTGCCGGTTCCCCGTCGCACGGTGATCCCGTTTCCTCCGACAACGAGATCCTGAATCCCGTCACCGTCCAGGTCGTGGATGAGCACCGTGACGGGATACGGTCCCGCGCTCAGCGTGGGCCCGGGGTCAAAGGTTCCGTCGCCGCGGCCTTTCAACAGAACCAGATTCCCGGGCTTGGGGTTCGTGACGGCCAAGTCGGCGATCACATCACCATCGAGGTCGCCCGCGGCGACGTCGAACGGGTAGTCTCCGGCCGCATAGCTCCGGCCCCTGCCGAAGCTGCCATCCCCGTTGCCGAGCAGAACGGAAGCCGTGCTCGAGTAGTCGTTCGCGGTCGCGAGGTCGGGCACGCCGTCGCCATTCAGGTCTCCGGCCGCGATCGAAGCCGCCGTGAACCCGGTTGTGAAATTCGAGACCGGACCGAAGGTGCCATTGCCATTTCCCAGCAACACGGCGACGGCGTTGCCTCCAGTGAACGCAAGGTCGGGATGGCCGTCCCTGTTCAGGTCGACGATCAGGGGCACGCCACCGCCGCTCCCCAGCGGGATCCTCGACCCGAAGGTGCCGTCTCCATTGCCGATGAGCAGTGTGGCCGGGGAACCGGAGGTCACGAGATCGAGTTTTCCGTCACCGTTCAGGTCCGCCAGGGCGACCCAGTAGGGGGCGTGCTCCAAGCCGCGTATTCCGTCGACGGGCCGAAAGTGCCGTCGCCGTTCCCGAGCACGACCTGCACGAAGGTGCCGTTCGATACTCCCGCGACCAGATCCGGGGATGCCATCGCCGTTCAGGTCTCCGACCGCGACGAAATCGGGGCCGGTGCCCGATCCCACGGCCGCGTCCCTTTTCGGATCGAAGGTCCCATCGCCGTGACCGAGCAGCACCGAGATCGAGTTCCCGTAGAACGTGTCCGAGTTGGCCACCAGCAGGTCCATCTTCCCGTCCCGATTCACGTCCGCCACAACCAGACCGCGCGGCGTGGGGCCGGTGACGTGTGTGTCGAGCCGAGCCGAAAGTCGCGTCCCCGAAGCCCAGGAACACCGAGATGTCGGCGTCGTAGAACCCAGCCACGGCGAGATCGGGGATACCGTCCTGATTGAAGTCGGCGATGACGACCGAGGAGGCGTCCCAGGTGGAGAACGAGGCGGGTGCCGCAAACGTCCCGTTCCCGAGGCCGCGCAGCACGGTGACCATCCCGGCCTGGCCGGCGAGAACCAGATCGAGGCGCCCATCGCCGTCGAGATCTCCGATGGCGACGGACTTGGGTGACGGCCCGCCGTCGAAGGACCGGAAGGCGGCGTCGAACAGCGAGCCCGCCCAGGTCGGGCTGCTCATGAGCGTGGCGGTCAGGATACCGAGGATGATCGCCGGGAGTGCCAACTCGCGGTGCGGGTCGCGCCGGGGAGGCCAGAGGGCCTGAGGTCGAAACGCGCGCCGGGGAGTGCCGATGGCGGAGCATGAGGGGCTCCTTTCGGGAGCGGCAGAGTCACGATCCAGCCGGAACCGCATGATGGTCCCATGCCCCCAGCGCCCGTACAAGTTCGAGTCACTTCCGCACGCCCTTCGGGCGGAAGAGTTTCCTGGCAGCGAGCCAGCGAAGGCCGAAAGGCGATCCGCCTGGAGTTCTGGGAGTGCGCACATCCTTTTCCTTGACAACGTCATGCGCTCATGTAACCGTTTTCACTAGCTCGGCTGGCGCAGGCTGGGAAGGGTTCTCGGGGTACTGGAACGGCGTTCTCGGGGGCGGGTGTTCGAATCGTGGAGCCTCGGTGCTGCCATCACCGGCGTCGCGACCACCGTGGCGAATCGGTGGCTCGTGACGCGACGTTTCGAACCCGAGCTTCCGCGTCTCGCCGACTGAACCCCGCCTTCACCCGCCCCACGCCCACCGTCTCGTTCTCCCTCCTTTCGTTCTCATTGCTTCGGTTCTCCCTCGAGCGCGCGCGCGCTCGTCTCGACCGCGCACCATCCGCACCGCAGAGGTTCATCCCATGAAGAAGGCACTGTCCGCGATTCCGCTGGCGCTGGCGTCGATCGTGATCGCCTCCACCGCCTACGCGCAGACCCCGCGGATCGACGTCTGGTGGGCGCGGCAGGCGCCGGGCGCCGTGATCACGCTCGACGGCGTGCTCGACGAGCCGGCGTGGGCGTCGGCCGAGACCAAGGTCGTCCGGTACGGCATCGACAACGCCAGCCCCGGCAGCGGATTCCAGGAGAGGAAGGCGGCCATCTCGCCAAGGACTCCACCAACGCGGTGTTCAAGTTCCTCGTGGTGGGAACCAGCTCTACATGGGCGTCACCGTGCGCGACAGCTCGGTGGGCGGCGGGCCCGACTTCAATCGCTTCGACGGCCTCCTGATGTCGATCAAGAACCACTCGGTCGGCGAGCACCCTGCGCCGCCGACCGAGTACTTCTACTCCTGGTGGTATCCCGACACCTGCGACCACGCCCGAGTCGGCCGCGGACAAGGTCCCCGACTTCCGCGGCCTGTACGGCAACCACACGCCGCAGTGCGACCCGCGCCCGCAGGCGATGATCGACGCGTGGAACGCGAAGACGCGCGTGCAGGGGCACTCCAACTTGGACACCGCCGCGGACACCGGCTACGTGGTCGAGATGCGGTTCGATCTCGGCGTGCTCGGGTACGACGTCACTGCCGCGGGGCGACGTGATCGAGTTCAACGTCTCGATCTACGACACCGACTGGTTCTGGCCGCTGAGCCTCGCGCGCTTCGCTTCGAACCGCGTCTGGTGGCAGAGCCCGTGGGGCAACGCGATGTGGTACCACGAGGTCGAGCTCCACTCGATGCCCGGCGTGACGATCAATTCCGGCGCGCTGCCGACCGTCGCACCCGACGTCCAGATCAAGAACGCCGCCGCGTTCGCCAACCCGGTGATCGACGGCTTCCTCACCGAGCCGGTGTGGCGTCAGCGCCGACGCATCCGAATCCACTGGGACGACCAACGCGCTGCGCGACACGTATCCCGGAGTGCTCAAGTGGCGCGCGGGGCAGTTCCAGCCTCCGGTGAACGGCGGCACGTCGAGTGTGTTCGATCCCGGCGACGCCACGGTCAAGTGGTTCTTCAAGAACGACTCGCTCTACATGGGCTTCGACGTCAGCGATGAGTGCGTCCAGTACGTGAACCTCACCGATCGCTGGGACGGCTTCATCGTCACGCTGAACGACAGGGTCGCGCGCGGCGCGACCGCAATCTCGCCGGTCGCCGCATCACCTTCCACGTCGGCCCCGGCGGCACCGGCGTGGCCGAGGACTACCTGCTGTCGCTGCGCGACACGCTCAGCGGCGCCAAGTTCGCACTCAAGCTCAAGCCCAACACCACCGTCGACACCGTGTGCGTCGACACCGACGAGGGCTACACCGCCGAGCTCGATGGTCGTGCTCACCAAGATCGGATATCCGCCGGGCGTGGCGACGGGATCCTGTGGGCGGGGCTTCGACCTGCTCGATGGCGACTCCGTTCATCCCCTCGACGCTGAGCTACGGCACGCGCACGTGGTGGGCCGCGGCAGTACGAGAACGAGTGCTGCCCGGCCTGGGCCTACATGGACCCGGCCTCGACCGTCGGCGTCGGCGACGAGCCGCGGATCGCCTCGGGGTTCGCGGTGCTCGGCAACTCACCCAATCCGTTCCGAGTTTTCAACGATGATCCGCTACTGCGCTCGACCGGCCGAGCCGCGTTCGCCTCGACGTGTTCGACCTCCAGGGCCGGCGGGTGACCAGCCGGGATCTGGGCTGTGCGATCGTCACGGGAATCGGAGTACGCCTTCCACGACGCGGGGCTCAAGAGCGGGCTCTATCTCTATCGGCTGTCGGCGATCGACCCCGAGAACGGCAGCGAGCGAGCGTCGGGTTCGGGGAAGATGATGTTCATGAACTGACCGTCCCCATCCAGGGAATGGTTGCGGGCGCTGGGTGAGGATGAAGCGAAGCCTGACCACGAGGACGATGACGGCAGCAGGCGGGCGCGGGCCTGCTGCTGCCGCTGCTTTGGACGCCGGTCTCGCGCGCGGCACCACCGGCAAGCTGACCGGGCGCGTCACCGACGAGGCCAAGGCGCCGCTCGCCGGCGTCAACGTCACGATCCCGGCGGCGCGGCTCGGGCGCGATCACCGACGCCGACGGCCGGTACCTCATCCTCAACGTCCCGGCCGGCACCTACGACGTGAAGTTCGCGCTGCTCGGCTACCAGCCGCTCGCGGTCGCAGAACGTGGTGGTGTCGGCCGACCGACCACCACCGCGCGACGCGACGATCACCATCGCGCCGGTCGGCGATGCCCGAGGTCGTGGTGAGCGCCCGGCGGCCGGTCGTCGACCTGTACGCGCACCAGCTCGCTGGCCTCGGTGTCGCGCAAGGAGATCCAGAACCTGCCGGTGCAGGAGCTGACGGACGTCGTCAACCTCCAGGCCGGCGTCGTGGACGGACCACTTCCGCGGTGGCGGCGCGGGCGAGGTGCAGTACCAGGTGGACGGCGTGTCGGTGAACAACGTCTACGACAACACCGTCGACGCTCAAGCTCGACCGCTCGCTGCTCGAGGAAGTGCAGGTGATCACCGGCACCTTCGACGCCGAGTACGGGCAGGCGATGAGCGGCGTCGTCAACGCGCGTGCTGCGTCGCGGCACCGATCAGTTCCGCTGGGACGGCGAGGTCTACGGCGGCGGCTTCGTGTTTCCCGCCACGGACCGGATCCAGCCGTGGCGAGTTCCGCCCGGCGCAGCGTCGGAACTGACCAGCTCAGCGCTGAGCGGCCCGACCGGGATCACGAAGACCACGTACCTGGCCAGCGCGCCGCGCCTATCGCTTCGACGACTGGGTCTACGGCACGCGGCGGTTCGTGCCGACCGACTCGCTCCGACTTCCAGAACAGAGCGATCTACCGCGGCACCGGCGACGGCGCAGCAGGTGCCGCTCGGCTACAACCGCGAGTGGTCGGGGATCGTGAAGCTCACGAACCGCTCGATCTCCGCACGTCGAGCTCGACTACCAGGCGGTGTTCAACCACATCGACGCGCGGCGGCCAGGCGACCCCGAGTTCGTCTGGCGCTACAACCCGGACGGCCTGCCGCGGCAGAACGACGAAGTCGCTGACGCACGGCCTCGACTGGACGCACACGCTGGGCCCCAAGACGTACTTCACGCTGGCGGTGCGCCAGAACTACTTCGACTACCAGGATCGCGTCTACGACGATCTCTACGACTCCCGCTACGACGCAGGCCGAGCCCGCCGACCGGCGACGCCAACTACGAGAACGGGCGCGCACCGTCATCCAGGGCGTCTCGCACGACGCCGGTTCCGCCAGGAGACCAACGCGCTGGTCAGCCAAGGGCGTCGTGGTGTACCAGTATCCGCCGCGACCAGCAGGTCAAGGCCGGCGCTCGAGTTCCAGTGGCCGACGATGCGGTTCGGATCGATGGGCTACATCGTGTCGCGCAGATCGTGAACGGCGTCGAGAAGTTCGTGCGCGTCGAGTCGATCCGCCGACCTATCCGGGCGTCACGACGTATCACCCGCGCCTCGGCGCCGCGTTCGCGCAGGACGACCTCGAGTGGAACGATCTGAAGATCCGCGCGGGCCTGCGGCTCGACTACTTCGACGCCGCGGCCGACGCTGCCGAGCGACCTCCGCGAATCCCGCCAACGCATGCTGCCGCCGCCGCAGTCGACCGCCAGGTGCGCGTGCCGTCGCAGGACGTCGGTCGCGCCGCGCATCGGCGTGTCGTATCCCGATGACGCGCGACGCGCGCGCTGTTCTTCGCCTACGGGCACTTCTACCAGATGCCGCCGCTCGGCGACGATCTTCACCAACGCGGACTACCGCGTGCTCGTCGACGCTGCAGGCCGCGGCGACGCGCAACGTCCGCGTCATGGGCAATCCCGGACATCCGGCCCGAGCGCACCGTGCAGTACCAGTTCGGCTACAAGCAGGCGATCACGCCGGACCTCGGGCTCGAGCTGAGCAGCACCTTCTACAAGGACATCCGCGACCTGCTGGGCGTCGAGTTCATCACCACCTACAACGACGCCGAGTACGCGCGGCTCACGAACGTCGACTTCGGCAGCGTCGTCGGGCTTCACGCTGATCGCTGGACCAGCGCGAGCATCGGACCGCTCAGCAGCCACGCTCGACTACACCTGGCAGACCGCGCAGCGGCAACTCGAGCGATCCGAACGAGACCGCGACGCGCGCCGAGGCGGGCGAGGATCCGCGGCCGCGCCAGGTGCCGTTCAACTGGGACCAGCGCCACACGCTGAACCTCACGATGGTCGCTGTCGCAGGCCGACGTGTACTCGGCGAGCGCGCATCGTCCGGATCGCGAGCGGCCAGCCCTACACGCCCTCGATCGCCGACGGGCTTCAGCGGCAGCCTCGAGACCGACTCGGGACGCAAGCCCTCGGTGTTCGACCTCGACCTGCGCGGCCGAGCGGTACGTCACGCTTCGGCGACGTCCACGCCAGCCTGTTCGGGCGGGTCTTCAACGTGTTCGACACCCGCTTCTTCAACGGCTTCGTGTTCAACAGCACCGGCAGCCCCTACTACTCGCGCGACATCGCCAGCGACCGCAACCAGCTCGCCGACGCCCGACGCGCTACTACCGCGCCGCGCCGCATCGAGGCCGGGGTGACGCTGCGCGGCAGGGAGCGGCCAGTGAGCGCGCGTCGGACGCGCTGGTGCTCGCGATCGCGCTCGCGGCGCGTCGTGGCCGCGCTCGCGCGGTGTGCGGCGCCGACCGCGCCTGCAGGCCTGCGTCCGCGCACCGACAGCCTGCGGCGACTTCAGATGGGAGCGTCAGGGCTCGCACGACGCGGCGAACATCCGCACCGTGTTCTGGAACTTCGGCATGGTGGGCGACTACCCGCGCGACCCGATCGGCGTCGACCTCACCAGCGTTCCACTCCGCCGAGGTGCCGAAGGGCAGCGGCATGAACTACACCGACGGCATCACGCCGTTCGTGCTCGCCAAAGGTGCACTCGGAGGCCGCGACGCAGTACATCATGGAGACCGGCTTCCGCGAGCGGCAGGCGATCAGCTCCACCCGTCCGGTGAGCTGCAGCATGCGGTTCGAGCCGCGGCCCGGCTACTTCCAGGCCGAATCCCGAACATCAATCGCGCGCTGCTCGCCGGCGATCAGCAACGACCGCGCACCTGGCCCGACGCGTGGCCGGACCGCGTCGGCGACCGCGTCGGACCCGGGCTGGGCGGGTTCGTGGGACGGCTACTTCGGCAAGCGCCCGGCCGCCGACCAGGAGAGCTTCTTCGTCATGGACGACGACTACTACGACGCCTTCGGGCTACTAGCCCGACGCCAACTGTCGACACCGCCACGGCCTGGGGCTGCGCGATCGAGGTGCGCGGCTTCCAGTGGGCGAATCCGCAGGCCGGCAACGTCATCTTCTGGCACTACGACATCACCAACGAGAGGCACCACCGACTACGACGACAACATCATCTTCGGCCTCTACATGGACTCCGGCGTCGGCGGCTCGGCGCTGTCGTGCGACGGCGTCGGCGAGTCCGACGACGACAACGCGCTCCTTCGACACGCTCGCTGGGCTTGAACCTGGTCTACACCTGGGACAAGGGCGGTCACGGGCGTCGATCTCGCGGGCGACTGCAGCCCGCACCGGCTACCTCGGCTACGCGTACCTCGAGACGCCCGGCAATCCACTACGACGGCGACGGACAACGACCACGGACGGCATCACCGACGAGCGGCGCGACGGCGGTCCCGGGCAGCGGATCGTCGGCCAGGACGCGATCCGCGCCTACCTCGCCACGCTGCCGGCACTACGACCTCGACCGCGTTCGAGCGCTTCTACGGTCCGCTCGAGCAGCGTCCCGGCCTATCGCGTGGGCGTGTGGTGGACGGGCGACGAGGACATGGACTGGCGTCGCGGAGTTCGACGACGTGGGCGGCGACGGCGTGTACGGCTCGCCGATCCGGTCGCCGACGGCGAGCGCGACGGCAGCCCGACCGAGGGCGAGACCAACTTCGACCGCACCGACCTCAACGAGTCGGACCAGATCGGGCTCACCGGCTTCAAGATGAACCGCATCAAGGCCGGGGCTCGGCAGCTCCGACCCGACCAGCCGACGGCATCGCTGTTCTTCACCGAACCAGTATGCACTGGCCGGAGCGCCTCTACACCATGTTCTACGAGCCCGGACTCCGCCGAGCGCTTCGACGCCTCGCTGGTGCAGAACTACAACATCGGGTTCCTGTTCGCCTCCGGTCCGTTCAAGCTGCCGGCGGGCAAGCGCGAGCGCTTCAGCCTGGCGCTGGCCTACGGCGCCGACCTCGCCGAGCTGCGCGAGAACGTCCACGTCGTGCAGCGCATCTACGACGCCAACTACCAGTTCGCCACGCCGCCGCGCGCGCCCACGCTCCACGCCGAGACGGTCGATCAGGCCCGATCGCCCGAACGCGGGGTGCGGCTGTCGTGGGACGACGTCGCGGAGCGCGGCGTTCGACCCGGTCACCGGACTGAACGACTTCGAGGGCTACCGGATCTATCGCTCGACCGATCCCGAGTTCCGCGACCCGCGCGTGCTCACGAGCGGGCGCGGCAATCCGTTCCCGAGCAACGGCAAGCCGATCGCCCAGTTCGACTCGCCGACGGCGCGCGCGGCTACTCGCGCACCGACGGTCGACGGCGTCGCCTACTGGCTCGGCGTCGACAGCGGCATCACGCCACACCTGGACCGACACCACGGTGACCAACGGCGCAGACCTACTACTACGCGGTGTGCTCGTACGACTACGGCTCGCCGCCGTCGACGCCCGACTCGCTCGCCTTCTATCCGTCCGAGAACTCGATTCCGGTGTCGCTGACGCCGCGCGGCGGATTGATCCTGCCGTCCAACGTGGTGACCGTGGTCCCCGAGCCGCACGTCCATGGGTACCTTCCGGCCTCGACGCGGCAACGCGCAGCGGCTCACGGGGTCGAGGAACGGCTCGGTGTCGATCGAGGTGGTGCAGTCGGACTAAGGTGCCGAACGATCACCTGATGAAGGTCGCGTTCCTGGCGCCGGCGCCGGACAGCATCCACGCCACGTCCCTACGCGCTGATCGACAGCACCACCGGGCGACACGCTGTTCGTCAACGGCCACGACTTCGACGGCACCGGCTCGGGACCGGTGGCGGAGGGCCCGCTGGCCGTCGTGTCGACGCCGCCGGCGGTGCTCGTGGACGAGTCGCGCTCGGGCTTCCGGCGCACGGCGCGCACCGACGCGGTGATCCGCGCGCCAAGTACGTCGGCAACTCGACCGCGTTCGGCAAGTCGGCGAACCTGAGACGCTCAGGCTACCCCGAGGATCTGATGGTGGTGTTCTACGACACCGTGGCCGACACCGGGCAGACGATCCGTCCGTTCACGGCCAAGCCGGCGAAGTTCAAGCTGTTCGCCCGCAACGGCGCGGGCTACCGGCCGATGGACTTCGCGTTCGAGGACGATCACCACCGGCGCCAACGAGGACAGCACGCTGGCGAACGAGGGCGACCTCGCCTTCGCGCTCGACGACTCGCAACCGCGACCGAACGTGTTCGACTACACCTTCCAGTTCTTCGTCGGGCCCGAGGGCACGCGGAAACCCGGCGCCGGCGACACGCTCGACATCCGGCTGCTCGTGCCGTTCGGACCGTCGGACGCCTTCGTGTTCCAGACCACCGGCTCGCGCGTCGACGCCGCCGTGGCGAAGGCGTCGCCGCCCCAGCCCTACGTGGTGCCCAACCCCTACGTCGGCTCGGCGAGCTTCGAGCCCAAGCGCTTCGCGGTGTCGGGCCGCGGCGACCGGCGCATGGAGTTCCGCAACATCCCGCTCGGCGGCAGCGTGCGGATCTACCACGGTGAGCGGGGACCTCGTGCGCACCCTGACGCAGGACGGCTCGGTCGCGGGCTACGTCGCCTGGGACCTGCGCACCAAGGACAACCTCGACGTCGCGCCGGGGCTGTACCTCTACCAGGTCAGCGCGCCGGGCGTGTCGAGCTCGATCGGAAAGTTCGCGGTGATCAAGTGACCGCGCGCCTCGGGCTCAAGGGCGTCGCGACGCTCGCCGTCGCGATGATCGCCGGCGCCGCGCACGCTCAGACCAAGACCGGCACCACGATCGGCGCCTTCCTCACCATCGAGCCGAGCGCGCGCATCGCCGCGATGGGCAACGCGGGCGTCACCGTTCCCCAGGGGCTCGACGCCGTCTACTACAACCCCGCCGCGATCTCGTCGGTCGAGCATCCGGGCGTGTACTTCGCGCACAGCGAGTGGCTCGCGGACATCGCCTACAACTACGCCGCGCTGGGCGTGCCGATGGGGAGCTTCGGCAACGCCTTCGCGTCGGTGACGTCGCTCGGCCTCGGGCGAGATCGACGTCCGCACCGGTCGACCAGCCGCTCGGCACCGGCGAGCGATTCACCGTCTCGGACATCGCGGTCGGCCTCGGCTACGGGATCGAGATCACCGACCGCTTCACCGTCGGCGGGCAGGTCACCTTCGTCCAGGAGACGATCTGGCACAGCTCGGCGAGCACGATGACGCTCGAGATCGGCACGCTCTACCAGATCTCCGATCGGGGCCTGCGCATCGGCGCGAGCCTCACCGACTTCGGCACCGACGCGCACCTTCTCGGGCCGAGATCTGAGAGTCACCTTCGATCAGGATCCGTCGCGCAGTGGCGACAACGGCGCCTTGCCGGCTTCGCAGGTTACCGATCCGTTCGCGCTCCCGGTGCTGTTCCGGGTCGGGCCTCGGGCCTGCCGATCTCGCTCGGCGAGGCCCAGGTGCTGACGCTGGCGGTCGACGCCGCGCACCCGAGCGACAACACCGAGAGCGTGAGCGCCGGCGCCGAGCTCCTGCTCGCGCGCCGCTACGCGCTGCGGGCCGGTTACCAGGACGCCTTCCAGGAGGACTCGGAGGTGGGCCTGACCGCCGGGGCTGGGTTCCAGTGGGGGAAGGAGCGCGGGAACTACCGGCTCGACTACGGCTGGGCGGATCACGGCCGGCTGGGCAACGCCCACCGCATCGCGCTGGAGGCCCATTTCTGAAATGCTTGTTGACCCATGATCACGACACCCGCGCGACGTTCGCGACGCCGCTGAATCGAGGAGGCGGAACATGAAGCGCATCGCATGGGCCTTGATCGGGCTGCTCTGGCGTGGCGGGCGAGGCACGAGCCCAGCTCACCCAGCAAGCCCTGCTGGACTCGCTGCAGCACCGGTCGTTCCTCTACTTCTGGACCGGGCCAATCCGAGCAGTAGTAACTG
>ERZ1370068.1311-contig-11200_pt1 | contig 26313 bp, 34 predicted proteins | sample MGYA00561227_ERZ1370068 | MGnify/ENA primary metagenome ERZ1370068 (study PRJEB38410, sample SAMEA6850437) | metagenome | study: Metagenomic assessment of the ecological functions of the soil: analysis of the soil microbiota associated with the...
GCTTACGTATTGCTGGAAGACTTCCGACGGGAAATTAATTATCCAAATGCGTACACTATCCGATGCACTATTGAGCTGGTATTGAGACATCACACCCCCTGTTTGATCCTACCCAATTTAGCCCCGGTGACATAGTTGCCGTAATGCGGTTCAAAGGTGAAGATTCAACATAGATCTGTCCATAGTAATATTGTTCTCCCGGAAACTGAGCTGAATTGAAATTGGTACTGGTCGGCGATGGCGGTATTTTTGTAATTTACGTCGTTCGTTGTGGCGATGTAAGGAAGATATTTATATGTTTCTCTGCCAAACGCATCATATTGAATAATGCTAACCGCGTCTCTTCTGTAAGGGGCTTTGCTGTTTTGCCACAGTTTGTAATTCCCTTCCCAGCTCATCATAAGTATTTTGTTGTTTGCGCACACATCAAAAGGACTTGTAAGAGCTTAGCCGCTGCAGTAGTGGTCAGTGATGCCTGCCTTTAATATATCTCTTACACGTGAATCGAAGTTGAGATCAGGCGCTATGCCGCTGATCACTACCTGTGCTATATTAGTATATACTGTAACACCATTTGAAGTTATCAATAGTCGGTACCAATGACTTATTAGCGGTCAGTCGTTCCGGGAAGATAACTGAGTGATGTTGCCCCGGAAATATTGCGCAAAGCTTACTCCATCTGTTGAACTTTGCCACTGATAAGCATATGTACCGCTGCCGCCGGCGGGCGGTGTTGACGACAGCTCCACCCGGATTGGCCACCCGGATGCAACAGTGATGTAAACACGGATTAACCGAGCCTGGTATTAGCTTCGGGTAAACATTTACTACAGCAGTGCTGCGTTGTATGCAGTAAGTCCGTTACTGGTGACAGCTACGCGGTAATATGTTGTTGTGGTAAGACTGGCTGGGAGAATACCTCGTTGGCGCCATGAAATGCTTCGTCCAGGTTGTGTTATCAGGTGAACTTTGCCACTGGAATGTATAAGTATATGTCTCTCCTGTCACACCGGTACTCGAAAGAGAAGCGGCGTTTGTATTGTAGTTTATGAACTGCGATGACGGAGTAACACTCCTCCTCCTACTGGAGGTGATTGGACTTGGTGGATTCAAAATAACGGAAGCCACGTTAGAGTAGCCTGTTTGGTTTGTTGTTGTTTCGTAACAAATCTTTATAGTAAGTAGTTTGGTGTAGCACCGGCAGTAAAGGAAAGATTTTGTGACGGCTCCATCGATATTTATATAATTGATATTGTCCGGACTTTGTTGCCATTGATAAACAAAAATTCGGTGCGGAACATGTACCTCCGCTTGCGGCACTGCAAATTATTGTTGCGGGTGTCGCGTTGTAATTAATATTCTGGTTTTGACCTGCAGTAATAGTCCCGGTTAAAAAGTCGGAGCGACAGTTATATTCAGTGGTGAGGCCGTTTGGAGATGAGAGCCTGATTGTCCCACTGATGCCGGTTGTGTCCATGTCACCAGAATGTTTACAGTGCCGGGTCCAGGATGGCTTCCGCTGGTTCTCCGGTATGACAATGCCCCTCCACCTGTAAGAAAGTAATTAAAGGTGGCTGATCTGAATAGTAGTGCAGATAGCAGATAAGAATATTGTACTCCTGGCTTTGCGTTCAGGTAGCCACTAATAGTATTCTGCGAATATGATTGCAAAAATAGCCAGCAAGTTTATGCGTATTCAACACAAAGGCTTCTTAAAAATTTATGATAGTAGAGATCTCTTTTTTCATCTTTATAAATTGCTTCGTTTAGCTTCTGCATTAGATTATATGCATGAACCTTTGAGTTTAGTATTGCATACCGGGTATACCCCTGAAATGATATTGAAACTGGTTTTTACAATGTTTTTGTCCTGATCTTTTTATCCACGCAAGCCTGCCCAGTGCATCATAGAAATAATAAGTTATCCTGTTGCTGGCATCGCATTGACTGGTGATACCAAAAAGGGGCGAGTATGTATAGCTGATCATTTGTGCCGTTGATGGATAAAGGCGTACCTCATCGATGCTTCCCGTACCCTGAAATGGCAGCCGTTGTGACTCCAGTGATGGCGTGTTCATAAAACAAGTCCATCCTTTAATGGTCGTTTCCTTGTTTGACCGATGTACTACCGCTTACTGTATAACTAGTTGCTGATTTGGTCCAATAAGAAACGATATAGGTTGTCGAACTTGTTAGCAGGAGCCGCGGCTGATGCTTGCCGGTCGCCAGGTTATATGCATGATTCCCGTGGGTGCGGTAGTATTCGAAACTACACCCGGAGTATTATATGTCCAACGTCCTTTAGCCGTTGTTTCAAAGGAAGCAAAGGCGACGTTAGTTGAGTCGGTATTATTGCATTGTGCCAATAACTGTATTGTAAGATTCATCCCAGATATATGCTTTTATCTACCGTCCAAAGCGTGCAATGTCCAGATCATATTATTCGGAGAATAATCCGCATTGCTGTAGAGTTTGTAGTGGTTGTCGATATTAACCGAATATGATGATGACAGACTGTAGTACCAGGGCACAAATTGACTTCCTGAATACAAAGTGGTTTCTGGGATTCGATTATATACTAGCTGCAGAGGGCAATGAATTTTTGTACACATTAAAGCGACTACTGACCACTGATGAATCACCTGCCGTACTCCGATGTATGACAATTTGTTCAATAGGCAGATCCCGTATGTGTCGAGTGAACATCTGGTACATTTGGGTGGCAAAAATCCCTGAGGCGCCACCTGCCATTAGGTACATATATCTCAGCTGATGTTCTCGGTATAATTGATCGTTTGTGTACCGTCAGAATTGCAGATGGATTCGAACATCGGCTGGTAATAGGAATTATACTGATAGGCGATTTTCTTTTTCAGGGAATTACTACCACTATAGGTGAACTCGACTATGCTATCCTTTAAAATATGGAAGGACTTGGCTGGTAACACAAATAAGTTAACAGCGCCGAATTCCGCCCATTCCATAACCGTTCTCCGGGGTACACCCCCGCTAAAACCACCGTCCCTGTTTTGAATAGCCTTAATATCATAGTAATTATTGGTGTAGTTAGCTAAATGATAATAATAGTTTACTGATTTCAGAAGATTATTAGAACTTATCAAAATATTGCTCCTGGATTAATTTCCCTTCCAAATTGCTGGAAGGGGGTTGGCGGAAGATTTTTACGAGTAACATCCAGAATAACGAATATAGTCCCAGGTCCCTATGTAATATCGGTAGTGCGTTCTCCTGGAACGAAAGTAGCAAGGTTGAAGAGTCGAATCCTGTTTCGTTGGCATAGATGGATGAGGAAGTATTGATATTAAAAAGTCTTTACAAGAAAACCATTGGTTAGTCCGTTTGCATCCTTTTGAGTAATTGTAATTTGTCCATAGCCAATCAGAACATCGTTGAAATTAATTGCTCCATCTGAACAATATTTCCAATGGCCTGTTATACCCTGGTTTGCACCCGAACAATGAGACAGAACATTTGCCGTAGTGAAATAATGAATGGCCCCCATGTATTTTCCGACGGCGTATGTATATTCCGTAGTACCGGAAATTCTACCCGCTGTAATTCCTGATTGACTGTGCCCTTAATCCACCACCGGTGACAGGCACAGTGGGTACCATGGTTGACACATGTGGCTTCGATAAGTGAATGCTGTGCTACCTCCTGTAGGATAAACAATGCTATCCAAGATCATCGCTTGCATATTATAAGGGTCACAGTCTCTGCTGAAGCCAATGCTTGAAGTACTAAAACCATAGCCTGGAGGTGGTGGAAGGTCGTCTTGAACTCCTCTTAAACCGAAAGAAGGTATCAAATGACTGAAACTATAACCGTTCGATTGATTGGGAACTCCATTGTAGTATCCTCAATGATCCTGCGAATAAGAATACTTGTCAGGTACTGAATTAATGTAATAAGAAACGATACGGTGGTTGATAGGTGCTAAGATCAATGCTTGACAGAATCCAACCTAAGCCTGCTGCTTGAGCAGGCCAAATAACCGGCGGTTGTAAGAGGAGTCGGAAGATAATGGAAGAGCTGTGTCAAGTACGTGGCCCACGGATTGAAGTTGCTTTGAAAATAGCTGTAGTTAAAACTTGTTGTCTTTTTACAACACTGGTTATTTTATCGGATACCTTGTATTTGGGTACAAGCTTTCTGGCACCTGGCCCATATAAATCAGTCCTGGTACGCCAAGATAAAGTCGACAGCTGCATCCGCGCGTTTCTATTCGGGTAAGGTAGAAAGGTGACTGGATGGATTCACGTTTTGGAATTGATCGCTTGCAACTGTCGCGGTTCCATTCACCGGAACGTCTATAGATCCTGACATATTAAATGCAGGTACAGCATAGCCGAAGTTTGTATAACGTGAATTGGATAAAATCACCGCTGGGATGTACAACCTGAGTAAGTAACCATGATGAAGTTGTGGTGGCGGAACTATAGCATTTCCTGGCAAAGTATTAGTTGTCGACTTCGACCTGGTTAAAATAATATGTTAATTCCGCCATCGTCAATTATAGTCCACCCTGTAATGTTATGATTCGCATCGAGTGAATAATTGATTGAAAAGTTACTTTGCTCGCCTAAAAACTTTATCGTGTTCGATATTTTATCTACGTAAAACGTGAGCGAATGACCCATGAAGTTTGCCCTGAAAATATCTGGTTCCCCTGTACCAAATTGAGTCATTTCCGACATAGCGTAAGCCAGTTATAAAGATTAGTATCATAGGGACAACCCTGGCAAGGTCCTGGTGGAACCAGAAATTGCGGGAGTTAAAACCGCATTTTCGCCGTGATTTCCAAGTCGGATTAAATATTTGTGTCATCCCAATTTGCAAATTGGAGCTTGTAAGTCCAACTGGTAGAACTGGAAAAGTCGACACATCCTCTTGTCTCGACTGTTATCCTTCCTCCGGCAATTAAATCAAAGCCTGAGGCCTACCCATGACGCCTCTTGATTAACCTTAATGCCTGTTGCCTGGTAAGAAAGAGTTATCGGGATGTCTAAAAACCTGCTTTTTAAGATCATAAACAGGTATGGAGATATTAGCGGCTCCAGTAGATTCATTTACTTCTATATTTCCGTACTTCTCGAATGCAACCGATTCCGGGGTCTTCGGAATATTTACATTAACGAAGTTTTTAGCAGCATCAAGATTTGTAGGTGTTTGCGCGACTCCTCGTTCAATTGCGAAAAATGTCGATAAGAGAATCAAAGAGAGATGGCTCTTGGCATAATTTACCTTATTCGGGTTATTGTTCTTTTCCATTTATAACTAAATAATTTTTTAGAAAGCATATCCAATTCGAAAAACAACAGGTTGCGTCCTTGGCACTTGCTGATAGCTTAGGAAATCCCAGAGCAACTGCAATTTTGTTTTCTTGAAATATTTATTCTTCACATCAAACACTTTACTTAATCCCAATAAGCCCGCTTTGTTGCCATGCAGTGAAATATTTTAACTGATCAATGCTCTTGAATTCTGATCTGTAATTCATTTCATAGCCTCCGCTGATCCAAATCGAACCTTTGATTTTCCAATCCACATAACTGCGAAGACCGGCACCCTGGGATGATAATTCTATATCATTCCAACCATGACCTAATCCAATCTTATAAGAAGCACCGACACCAATAATTGATTTGTCGTTTAGTTTGTAACCAACCGATAAACCAAGATCAGTAGTCGCTGGAAAAAATTTGTTGATTTCTGGGCTTGTATGTTTGTTCCCAATTCCAGTCTCTTTAGAAATGATCTTGTTTTCTGACTATTTGGTTTGAATCCTTCGGGCATGATATCGTCACTGCTACCTTTTCCAAATTGCATGAGTTTATTTTTCAACTGCTGCATTTGAGATTGAACTCCTGTTGAATGCCTTGCTGAAACTGTGCCTGCGCATTGAGACCACCTGGAAGCAATTTGTTGCTGGATCAAATTATTTACCTGTACTCTTGTTTGAAGACCGGCGAGACTTGCGATGTAAGCCGGATCATTCGGATCACCGGGCAAACGGAACAATGAAGCGAGCATGCTATTCCTGCGCATGAAATCCTGGAAGACTTTTGTTTTACTTAGCAACTCGATCGCTTTTTTCTCAATCTTACCTGGATCATTTATTATCTTCTTTATATTCTTTTATTTGTTCACTGTAGTAATAAACTTCTTTATTGAATTGCTTCAGCTGTTTTACCATGCCCAGTCGTTCCAGTTCCTGTTGAAGAACCTCCCTTCTTTCACGGATAAAATCTTTGATCATTCTGCGCCTGTTGGAGCTTATCATTGAAAGATTCAATTTTTGAAAGAGCCTCTTTAAGATTTGCAGTTGTATTGTTCTGATCTAACAATTTAAAAACGGAGTTGAGAGAATCCAGGTGAGGGATATATAGCCTGATGTTTGAAGGGGTAACAGATGAAGGATTTTTTAATTTTTCTTCTAATGTCTTGTATTTATTTTGAATTTCTTCAAGCTTTAATCTTGCCTGCAACGAATCTTTTGTCGCAAGTTGTCTTTCGTAAATTCTTTCCTCCTGCCTCTGTAAATGCTGTAAGGTCTTTTCGCTTTTAGAAACTGATTTCCTCCTTAAGCCTGCTTAATTTCTTTCCAACAGAAGCTGATAATTTATCAGGATCGATTTTGCTGAATATGGAAACATCCGATGATTGAGAGTAAGATGTGGTGCTCCACAGGAGCAAAATAAATAGGATAAGTTTTGATGACAAGGTTGTTAATTGAGAATTCTAATTTAGACAACGAAACAACGCATTTAGCAGACACTTCACCAGTACCTGCATTTAAGGAACGAATATGGTTGTTTACTTCACCAGGACAGTTTTAACGAAAAGAATTTTTATAAAGAACAACCTTGTTGAGGTAGAATTAATATTATTTTCTGATTGAAAAGAATTCAATTCGCAGTTAAGCGTGATCACAGAATTTTTAAGAATATTTCTGTACTGCTCCGATATGGGTATCCTTCTATTTCCAATATAGACAAATTCATTGTCAAACTTTGTTGTATGCTCAAGGGAAACGATATAAGACCTGTGCACTTTGCAGAAAATTTCTGCCGGTAAGATCTTTTCAACATGACCTATTGGGCAAAGGGTTGTATAACATTTTATTGATCGCAAAACGAGATTTGCATACTCTTTTTCCGCCTGGACGGGCATTATGTCAGCGAACTTAAGTTTAATGTAGGCTTCTTCAGCCCTGAAAAGAGCAAGAATTCTGCATGGAATAAAGGCTTTGAAAATCCTATGAATAGTAAAAATCATTTTTTCCATTTATTTTTTTGATGAAAAACACGGAAGATTTTCCGAAACGTCGCCAGGTCGAGCCTCTGTTTATGTAATATGCAGCTGCTGAGAGATCGCATTTAGCTTGAAAATGCAAAGGATATGCTCACATTGAGGATACGCTAATCCCTACGTTCTTGTGGCTTTTAAAGACTCCCCTTAGTTCATTTAGTAACTGTTCTTTTAACTTAATTCTTTCTTCTAGTATATCGGGGGTGGGCTTGCTCTTGTACGATTCTATTAACTCCGTTAGTTCAATGGATAATTTAATCAGCAATTCTTGCACAGAGTGTTTAGAGTTCCGGGCATGGCTCTGATAAGTTACAAAAAATAATTTCAACAATGACTAATTGTATTTAAATTCAATTAAGCTATTGTTCATTCATTAATAAAAAAGGAACCTACCATGTTTGCAGTTATTCGTCACTATCATTTCAAACCAGAGGACGGAAAAAGATTGACCAATTGGTTCAGGAAGGATTTGTACCTCTCATAAAAAAGCCAGGGGTTTGTACGCTATTATTGGTTGGATACCGGAGTCGGGAGAGGGAGCATCTTTAAGTGTATTCAGGGATAAAGCCGGTGCTGATGAATCTGTACTCCCGGCAGCTGACTTTGTAAAAGCAAATATGTCAGAATTTCTAATTCAGAAACCTGTGGTGATCGAAGTGGCCTGTGAAAGCTCGCGATTAAATGCCGGTTATGCTCCCCCACGGGTGCTTTTCCGGGCGGCAAATGAGATTGAAATTTTGGCTACGACGAGTCCCTCCTGATGAATTTGAAAACAAATATTTTTTAAGAGCGGAGGAGACTCGTCGGGAAAAGGAGTTGTTTGACAATGTTAAGGCTCCTACGTCATTTACCTTGACCGAGAATGTTGTCACAACGAAAGGAGTCATGTATGTGCGCACTACAAACGAGCCGGAGAAGTGTTTCCAAGCTGAAACAGCTCAAATTTTAATTGATAAATATTTAAAAAGCTAAAAATTGGGATACATAAAAGAATTTCCTACTTCGGGACAAAAGATAAAATGTCGAGGAGATTCCAACTCGTGGACCGTGCGAGGCTTGATTCTTCACTCCTCTTTCATCCTAACATCATCCCGCTTTTGTTTTCAGAGTTGCAAGTACGATCTCCTGTTTTTTTCTTCTTCATTCAATCTTTGGTAGGCATTAGTCCTCTGCAATCCTGACCACATCAAATTTTCAGCGTCTTTATGATCAAAAGAAGGCTCATTATGTATTTCCGCAAACTGTTCCAATAGAAAAACCATCTGCGGATAAAAAAGCCGGTACATTAGTTCATGTTGGCCCTCGTCGCCGCTATTCATCAGGACGAAAAACTCATTACTGAAGACATTGGAGGTGTCGTTTCTGCTAAAACCTAAATTCGAAATAGACGCTAGCGCGCTTTTCGTCTCCCTGCTTTGCCCGTTTGTCCATGTCATATAACGCACAATGCGTGATCTCATGGATTAGCGTAGTAGCAAGCGCCCTGTCGATTGCCTGGTTATTAAACCTGTTTAATTTGAGATGGTACACTGTATCCTCAGCCGAGTACTGTACGGTCGCTGAGCGTTCAAAACTGTTGCAGTTGAATCATATAGATAAATAGCAAATCCATTCACGCTAGAAAACCTTCTCCTGGATGGCAGGTTCGTTGATGGCGACGGATAAGTCTCTTATAACAGCGGGAGATGCTTGAGCCGGAAGAGGTGTTTATGAACCGGATTGCATGCGTCGGACTTTCCCTCTTCTTGAGTCGTTTGAAATTCCTGGGATTTACAGATTGCACCAAAGCGGCATTATGATGGTATGTCCCAAAGGGGATAAGAAAGCATGCAACCACAATAACGGTGATTAGTTTCAAATATGCATAAACGGTTACCATCGATAAAGCTTTAAGAAGATACCTTCAGTAAGATACAACCAACTTCAATTGATAAATTTCTGTTTTTTACCGATCGGCTTCTTTTGCTTTTCCTAACCATGGCTGTGACAAATCGAGTGGTTAGATTTTTTACGGTGGGTGGGAGACTCTACCACAAGTTTTCAAAACTGAGAACAAGCCTAACGGTGGCTTCACGGCTAAACAATGGAAAAGTTGATGGAGGGATAATTAATGATGATTTGAAGCCTCTTTACAACTTTTGGTGATTGACTCCCCATTCATTTTTGTCAGAAGACAAAAATCCTGGCATGGTAAGAATGCCGAATTCATTGTGAATCGCCAAAGCCGAGCCTTTGCGGTGCCAATTTGTGCCATTAATTTCTCAATGGCAGAGGTATTTATTCACGTTAATAGATACTTTCGGATCGTGTTTCTATCACCTTGTGCAATTCTCTTTGCAGGATTGATACCTTAATCTTTCACTTCAGTGGCAGCTGCGGCATTTAACCCCAAGCGCCCGCAGCTGTGGCATCTATTGCTGTCCTCACTTCCGAGATGGTGTTGATCGGGAAATTTTGCAATCCTGGAGTGTTCACGAATGGCCTCTTTGCTCTCAGCGATGTGGACACAATATATCTTATCATCTGCAATAAATGATTGTACCCAGGTATACGGTTTTTTCAGTCGGCTCTCGGCCTCACAAAAGGCCCGGGCGATGTCTCGCAACTCATCACGTGAAAGATTGGCTGCACCCGGAAGATTTCTCTCAATAACGAATTTTTTCATTTTACAATTTTTGATCTTCAGATTTTATTCGTGGTGATCTTTGCTGATCCAGGAAGTAAATAAAACTGTTTACTGTAAAATTAGAACAGCTGAAATATAATGCCTTCTATTTTTACACCAACGATGTCAATTACTTGACTAAATGAATAAAATCACAAAGAAGAAGCGGCGTTCATTGAATCAGATCAGGGGGCTAACTGAGTTTCATTGGCATTTCCATCTTTATCAAACAAGACAGGAGTTAAAACAGAACGGTTTCTTAATACGCAATTCCATGCATATCATCCGATGGTCTTCACTTCTTGTTTCCGAAGAGCAGAACGCTGGTCCTTCACGTTCTCGTTGATCACCGATCAAGTCACCATTTTTGAGAAATCAATTTATAAAATAGGTTGTTAAAAAAATAAATTAGGTAACCCCTCTCCATTACCAAAAGCTCTTCGCAATCGATTATACCCTGAAAATAAAACAGGGTTGTCCTGTTAATCATTAATCAGTAAAACTTTATTAAATGAAAAGTATCATCAAGAATTTTAATGGTCTCGATAGCGGTTGCATCGTTGGCCAGTTGCTCAAGAAAGGCCCTTATCTGCAAAATGATCAGCCTAAAGAATCACAGTTTGAAACAGCCGGAAAGTCAGGATCGAAAAAGAAGAAGCAATTGTTGTTAAAGCTCATGGCGATATCAATGCTGCCTTAGATCAATTTCGCGACTTGTTGGGTGGTGGCCAGCCAAACACTGCGCCTGGGGCTGTGGGTGGTCGCCGGGAAGTAAACTGGGACGCAGTTCCGGCAAAACCTAACCAACAACAATGCTTTTCCCGGTGACTTTTTGGTAGCTCGGATCCGGCGGCAGCAAACGGAAGAAAAGAGGGCTTGTTATGACGACCCCGGGGAACGGCTTCAGCATTAGCGACACTAACTTTGCAGACATCAATCCAACATATGGCGATCAGTTCAAAACCTTTAGTCCACTTCAAGACATTTGTCGCTATCGGCAGCACTATTACCGACAATTTTTTCAAGATCCCTGGTACTAATACCGATGCCTCCGTTCAGGGTTTTGGAGTAATATTTAGTGACGTAAATAATGAATCGTCAACTTCTATGGAGTTTTATGAGGGGAAAGATTATTGGGTAGTTTTAAAGTGCCTAACAACGGTAACAATGCTCCGGGAGCTTTCTCATTTCTCGGTGTTTACTTTCCCAATGCCAGGGTAACTCATGTACGTATTCATAGCGGTAGTGCGCCGCTTTCGCCAACGCAGAACGATATTTCTGACGGCGGTGGTGAGGACCTGTGTCATTATGGACGATTTTATTTACAGTGAGCCAGCAAACTAATATTCCTGGCTGACAACCGAAAAAATTGAATATTCAAAGGAGACAGCATGGTCCGTAGCTGTCTTCTTTTTACGTGCATGAAGTCAGATCGCCGCCCTGATTCGCACTACTGGTAAAAATGATTCATGTATTGTTGTAGGCGGGAGCGACTGCTAACCGCGCTGCAGTCGCTACATTTTTGCATAGAGACAAAGTGGAGGCGACCGGAATCGAACTCGGTGTCCAAACATATTCTTCAAAAGCTTTCTACATGCTTATTTCTGTTTTGTTGTTTGTCGGGAATTACTGAACTGGGAGAACAAACAACCGATCAATTCCTTAGCTGCATGAGTCGGGTCTTTTGCTACCAGTCACAGCCTTATGATAACAGCATCCTGTTTTGTTGTTGATTGAGCGGAGGAGCGGGCAACAGGACTGCCTTCTCACTCGGCCATAATGACTACCTAATTACTAATTAAGCAGCCATGGCAAGTTGTGTATTGCCATTTGTGAGTTTTCGTATTCAGATTATCGGGCTAATTACGCAACGCCCGGCATGCTTACACTTTCAAAGATCTACGCTGTCAAAACCTAACGCCCCCGGATGATTTGAAATTTGAGATTGCTGATTTTATGAAATTTATTGCGATACCAGCTTCCTCGCCTTGATGGATCTTCTGTTGCGTCGCAATCCTTTCATCGTTCAGTATTCCATTCATCAACAATCGATCAACCTGCAAATTTACCGAATTTATTTTGTTGACAGTCGATCGTTTACTAATTTACTTATATTACTTTATCAACTCTACATTCAAATCTCAAATTTCAAACTTCAAATTGTCAAATCTCAAACTTAAATTGAATTTCAATCTCAAATTTCAAACCTCTCCAAAGGAGTCCTTCGGATAAACTTCATTAACTGCTCCCTCCCGACCTCACCAGAATGATTTAGTTTTATCACATGCAAAACCCCGATCCGTTAAAAATTTACAAAGAGCATCTTGCATTACTCGATGATAAGATGGCGAAATCTTTTGAGAAAAGAACAGGCTGGCATGGCTTCGCTTTTTTTCACTCGTGGCCGCCGAGCCTGGCACTCCTGGCAACTATGGTCATTGAACTCGGATACTTAGCATTGATCGTATCGGTCTTTCTTATTGCCTCTTTTCTTTTTTTGTGACCAGGGATATTAATAAACCGTGAATCGATTGAAAATACCAAAAGGCTTTACAGCGATCAACAGAAGAAGAAATAAACATTCTCGTTCATCATTCTACCAACCGGCCCGACGGGCAATCTTTTCAGCCCGAACATCATGCGACTATGCAAATGATCTTGACCTCTTCGGCAAAGCATCACTTTATCAATACATCAACCGCACTCATTCCGAGCAGGGAAATAAATTATTCGCAGACTGGTTATTACACCCCGCTCAAGACTGATCTGATCATTAAACGACAGGAAGCTGCAAAGAATTAAGCTCAACTATTTTTTCATTGCATCAATTCAGATCTTATAGCATAGCAAACCTCTACCACGATCGCTTCAGAAAAAAAGTAACAAAAATGGTTACAGCAGCAAAATAAACTTCGGGCCAACATTGTTTGGAGATCGATACGATTTATTTTTCCTGAGCCGGCTATCACTGATATTACGTCGTTGTTATATGTTTTCTGTTATCTCCTACATCGCTGTTCTATCCTCTATTATTGTTGTATCTTTGCAATCGCTTTCTGGCATTATGAAGTACCATTATGCCAGATTATGCGCTTCTGAATAAGATCGTACCTGAGCTGGAAACTCTTTTTCAAAGTATTCGATGGATTGAAACCTACAAAGCAAAACCAGGGTTGATACAAACTCTGCAGGAAAATTTAAGAACAGGAACGCAAAAGCATCGGGTTCAATCCTGCAGTTAAAATATCCTGGAACGCCTGGATTACAGGTACAATCCACTGGTGCATGTACCGCTGAATGTTTTCTTCCTTTGGGATCTTCAACAGCTACTTTGCCCTGGAAAAATGGAAATCGGGAAAAGAAACAACAGTTGCCCAATGGTTTCACGGTACTTGCCGAAATGGAGTCACTTATTACGCTTGCCACCGTTTGCGTTTAATCATCCTCAATGGAGTTTTCCTCAATATAAGTTCCGGGTAATGGACGTATTGATGGCTAAGAGGAAATGGGACACCCGTTGATACCCGTTGAAAAACGAGTCAACAATTCTTTTATCTGTAAAAGGAACCAGCAACTCAGTCTGATCACCGGTTCCAATATGGCGGGCATGAGCACTTTTTACGAAGCGCCGGTATCAATGTTGTCCTGGCCATGATGGGTTCTCCTGTTTGCGCAGAAGAATTGATCGTTTCAAACATGAAGGTAATAAGCAGCATGAGGGTCAGTGATAATCTTGAAGAAAAACACTGTCGACCTTCTGTGCTGAATTAAAAAATTAAAACAGATCATTGACGCTGTAAAAAAGCATGAAAAAGTTTTTTTGTTGCTTGATGAAATACTAAGAGGAACTAACTCAGCCGACCGGCACACGGGTTCAAAAGCATTCATTAAACAACTGGTAAAAGAAAAGCTTTTGCACTGGTAGCAACACATGATCTTGAACTCGACAAACTTAGCTGAAGAATTCCCAGCGGACATTCACAACTATCATTTTGATGTGCAGGTCAAAGGGATGAACTCTATTTTGATTACGTTTTGAAAGAAGGTATTTGTCACAAGCATGAATGCTTCGTTGCTTATGAAGAAGATCGGAATTGAGTTGTAGGCAAAACTTAGCCAGCTTGCGGGCAGAAATCACATGAAGCTCACAAAGAAATTTATCCTTTCACTTGATCTAATAACTATCATCTATCATCATAAGCTATCATCTATCATTTCCCATCCGAACCAGTCGTTGCCATTGGCGTACAGCATCAATCCGAATAACAAGACCATTCCTACCATTTGAGCGCTACTCACGGAATTTATCACTCGATCTGCGTCCACTAACCATTTCATAAAGAGTGAACATGACATGCCCGCCATCAAGGGCAGGTATCGGCAACAAATTCATAAAGGCAAGAACAATAGAAAGGAAAGCCGTAATTGTCCAAAATGCTTCCCAGTTCCATCCGTATTTAGGAATATAGAACCAATGGCCTTAAATCCACCCAAGTCCTTTGTAGCCACCCGTTCTTTGGATTCAGTATCTTTTGAACTGGTCGATATAAAATGAGAGTTCCTCACCCAGCTTTTCTTACTCCCGCAGGAAATGCAGCAAAGAATCCGTACTTGTGTTGTGTTTAGTTTTAACCATCCGAGGCTGTCCATTTGCTGCAAAATCATTACCTGCCATAAGGATAAAAACCCAGTTTACTCATTGCTATCAACCTGGGCTGGAAAGCTTACTTCTTGCTGTCCCTGATTACAGTAAGTAAAATGTCTTTATTTTTTTCCCTGTAATTGATTTTGCAGTTCATCGAAATATTGAAAGCGGGTGGAATCAACGCCGATGATCTGGTCGTTTTTCCTCAACCCTGCTCTGTAGATATTTGAAGTATCGGGAATGAAGCAAGCGACTGGGAGTGCGTGGGTTCAACAAATCCACCTACGTTTTTATTTCTATTTTCTACCAACTGACCTATCAGGTTGATACAGGCAGGTCAAGATTCATTTGCTGGCCACTTCTTTCTATTGTGAGATTTTCTCCGAGCAATAATTTGCGGCGTAAGTTTGTCATAGTCATCAACGGGTCTGCCATTTACAGCAAGAATTTTATCGCCATTCCGATCCCGATTTTATATAGGGTGCTGTCAACTACATGCACACCGTACTTCATGGAGGCAGTTGGAATTTTCCTTTCGCCCCATACCATTAGTATGAAAGCATAGATCACAAAAGCTACCAGCACGTTCATGATAATGCCGCCCAGCATAATGATCAACCGCTGCCATGCTGGCTTACTTCTGAATTCCCATTCTTTCGGCGGCTGTTTCATCTGCTCTTTGTCCATGCTTTCGTCGATCATCCCCGATATCTCTACATAACCACCTAGCGGCAACCATCCTGATACCATAGACCGTATCACCCACTTTCTTCTTTACTAAGTGCGAACCATGGATCGAAAAACAGAAAGAATTTTTCCAACTCTGCATTTGAACCATCTCGCGGTAATGTAATGACCAAATTCGTGCAATATGATCAATATAGACAAAGCCAACAATAGTTGCGCGGCCTGCAATCCTACCCGGGCCCAATTGATAGCTAATAAATTCATATCCCAAACCCCTGGCGGAAGCTAATTTTTGTTTGAGAGTTGCAAATATCACGTAAATAAGCTGAAGTTTAAACCCTTGTCAATAATTTATAAAACTATTAATTTAAAATCTTTGAGTTCGATCTAAGTCTCCTAATGCGCAATGCTATTTAGCATGCCGTCAGGGGTACAGGGTACAAATCGCATAATGTCAGCGGCATAGTTCTCTGGCTTCACCGTCGCTTTCAAAATATTCATCGAGTGTGGGCTGATCGATGAATGAAACCTTCTCCATGGTTTTTTCAATCATATCTGTCATATCAAGAAACCGATGCGGTTGTGTAGAGAAAGCATAATACGGCCAATTCATTGGCTGCATTCATGACACAGGGCAGATTACCTCCTTTGAACAAAGCTTCTTTTGCAAGAGCAAGATTTGCGAAATGTTTTTATATCTGGTTCTTCAAATGAAAGTGTATTCACTTTTCTGAAATCACAACGGGGAAAATCACTGGCAATTCGTTTGGAAATGCTAATGCATATTGAATGGGAAGCTTCATATCCGGCACTCCCATTTGCGCTTTGATACTTCCATCCTCAAACTGTACCATGCTGTGAATAATACTTTGCGGATGGATCAGCACTTGTATCTGTTCCGGCTTAAGGTTGAACAACCATTTTGCTTCGATCATTTCCAATCCTTTATTCATCAACGTGGCTGAATCAATGGTAACTTTCGCACCCATGCTCCAGTTAGGATGCTGTAATGCATGCTCTCTTTTACATTTACAAGGTAATTTGGGTTTGCGTCCAAGAAATGGTCCTCCTGAAGCAGTGAGAATTACTTTTCAATCCTGTTCCTGGTCTCACCGATAAGGCACTGAAATATCGCCGAGTGTTCCGAATCGACGGGAATAATAGGCACCCGGTTTTCAACAGCTTTTTGTATCACAATATCACCGGCAACCACCAAGGTTTCTTTATTTGCCAATGCAATGGTCTTACCGTTACAAATGCGCTTTTAAAGTAGGCCGCAAACCTGCATAACCAACAATTGCTGCCAGCATCAGGTCATAGCAATCCATAGCTGCGACTTCCTCCAATGACTTTCTCCCCTGCAAATACTTTTATATCTGTTGACGCAAGTGCATCCTTTACTTCTGCATATTTGGTCTCATCTACAATGACACTACAATGTTTGGATTGAATTGTAATGCCTGCTCTCACCAGCAGTATCGTGATTTTTGTGCGCAGTAAGAATCTCAACAGAAAATTTATCAGGATTAGCTTTATTACATCCAAAGCCTGCATGCCAATAGAACCGGTAGAACCAAAAATGGCAATGCGTTTTATGTACGAGTCATGAGTCATTAGTCAGTAGTCGTTAAGTCGATTGAGTGTATTACCTATTATCGATTGCCAATTACCTCATTACTTACTTCTCGGCCCATTTCATCAATTCATCCGCAATTGTCCTGTCATTGCTTAGCCTGGGCACCTTGTTTTGACCACCCAATTTACCAATTGATTTCATGTAATCAATAAATCCGTTTTTGCGAACGGGAATTATTTTTAATGGTTGAAGGATGTTCCCAGAAACAAGGTCATCATAATAGATATTCTTTTCACGCATCTGTGCATCAAGTTTTGCAATAAATTCTTTCATATCAGAAGGCTTATTTTCAAATTCAATAAACCATTCATGATAACTTTTTCCATCAATATCCTCAACCATTGGCGCTACTGTAAACTCAGTAATATGAACGTGTTCTTCGTTTGCTGTTTTCATCAATGCCTGCTTCTACTTCTTCTCCAATTACATGCTCTCCAAAAGCCGAAATAAAATGTTTAATGCGACCTGTAACAACCAGCCGGTACGGCTGAACAGAAACAAATTTTACCGTATCACCGAGATTATATCCCCACAGGCCCGCATTGTTGCTGACGACCATTGCATAATTTACTCCCGGTTTTACGTCTTTTAACTGAAGCCGTGTTGGATCTTCATTAAAAATTTCAGCAGTGGTATGAACTCAAAAAGATCCCGCTGTTTGTATTCAAGTAACAGTCCTTCTTCCTGCTGTGAATCCTGGAAAGCAATGAAACCCTTCCGATGCCGGAAATGTTTCGATCGAATCTATTTTATGTCCAATGCTGTCCAATAACCTTGCTTTATAAGGTTCAAAATTTACTCCACCATAAACCATCACGCGAAAAATTGGGAAAAATGTCTCTTACTTTTTTCCACTCACTTTCGATCAAGCCTGTCAAAATACATTTGCATCCATGGCGGTATGCCACTGATGAGTGTCATATCCTGGTTGATCGTTTCTTCAACTATCTTATCCAGTTTAGTTTCCCAATCTTCAATACAATTTGTAGTATAAGTAGGCAGTTGATTTTTCTCAGATAACTCGGCACATGATGATTCACGATACCACTCAATCGTCCGGTAGGAATATCTCCCACTCTTTCCAGTTCAGGCGAACCTGAAAGGAAGATCATTTTCCCATCAGAGAATTTTGTGTTACCTGTTTCCGCCATGTAGCACAAGCAACGCATTGCGCGCCGTATTGATATGATTGGGAATTGAATCCTTTGTAATCGGGTATGTATTTTATCCCGCTGGTAGTACCTGAAGTTTTTGCAAAGTAAATGGGTCTGCCCTTCCACAGTACATTATGTTTTCCTTCTTTTATCTTCTGGATGTAAGGGCCTCATTTGCTCATAATCCATGAGGGGAATTGCCTGCCTGAACTCTCTCGTAAGAATTCACATTTATCAAGCCCATGTTCTTTCCCATACTCGGTGATTACGGCCAGTTTTGACCAGCTGCCTCGAGTATGTTTTCCTGGTCCTCAACCGCAGTAAGAGTATGTCTTTGCGGATACCTTTATATATATATGAAGCGAAGGGTTTCGCTAAAAACGATTTGATTTTCATCCGAATTAGTCCTCATTGCCATATGAAGACCACATGGCAGAGCTTTAAGCCCGTGCTAACGATCATTTGAACGGGCACACAAATATATACAGAAGGATGGTTGAGTTCGGCCGATTTTACTGTCTTAAAACTTTGGTTTTCTGTTTGCTGCGGTTAGAAATTTACCCCTACCTTTGCGCTCCCCGAAGAAGCTCCTCAAATGACCTTTCGGGCCACCTAAATTTTCAAAACTATGTTTGCAGTTGTAAAAATAGCCGGTCAGCAATATAAGGTGGAAAAAGACCAGACCTTGTACGTGCCTCATTTGGGTGGTAATCCCGGCGATAAAGTTGAGTTTGCAGAAATATCGCTGGTTGATAAAGATGGAAAGCTTTCCTGTAGGAAAGATGTAAAAGCAAAGATCAAAGCTGAGATCGTTGACCACGTTAAAGGAGATACTGTGATAGCTTACAAGCAAAAGAGAAGAAAAGGTTTTCATAAAAGAAAGGACACAGAACACAGTATACAAAAATCAAAGTAACCGATATAAAATAGAATTTCGAATAGTGAAATTGCGAAGTTGGCAGATTTTTCCAACTCGAATTCGAATCTCCCAGTTTAAAAATTTCAAAATAAAAATCATGGCACATAAAAAAGGTGAAGGCAGTGTAAAGAATGGACGCGACTCGCAGAGCAAACGCCTTGGTGTAAAAATTTTTGGTGGTCAGCCAATTATTTCCGGTAACATTATTCTTCGTCAGCGCGGTACTGTTTATCATCCCGGAAAAAATGTTGGCGTTGGAAAAGACTTCACTTTGTTTGCACTCACTGATGGTGTTGTTGAATTTAAAAAAGGAAGAAATAACAGGACATTTGTTTCTGTAAATGCAGTTGAAGCTTCTCGCTTAACTCAGGTTTTCCACATTTATGCTTTTAAAATTGTTGAAAAAAGTTTTGACAGTTTGAAAAATTTATATTTTTACTGTCGATAAGTTTTTTTACTAACCATTTTAAATTCAAAAACATGGCAACAAAGAAAAAAGCTGCTAAGAAAAAAGCCGCTCCTAGAAAGAAAGCTGCTAAGAAAGCAAAAGAAAAGATAAGTTACAAAACTTATGATGTTATAACGAGTCCTCGCCCACAGTCGAGGGGACTTTTGTTTTCGCACCCCTGTCCCTAAAGGGTGACTACGGTCGAAACAGATCATGCATTTCGTTACTGCTTTCCATTAAATTTTCATGATTCTGATTTCATGACTATAACTTTAGAGTAGCAAAACTCTCCCTTTAGCGGAGATCGGGTATGGATAATCTACGCTATTGCAGATAATTTTTCCTTCTTTCTAAGCTGATGGAGATCCATGGTGAGAATTCTTTTAAATCGAAGACATACTCTATCGCGGCTTTCAATATTGAAAACTGCCTTTGCAGCTTAGCGAAACACCCCATGACAAAATATTCAGCATTAAAGGCATTGGAGACAGTATTGGAAAAAAGGTGCTTGAGATGCTTGATACCGGCAAAATGAAAACACTCAATGATTATCTTGAGAAAACCCCGGTTGGCGTAGTAGAAATGTTAAACATAAAAGGGATCGGGCCAAAGAAGATAAATACCATCTGGAAAGAATTAGAGGTGGAATCGATTGGCGAGCTATTATATGCCTGCAATGAAAACAGGTTGCTTTTATACAAAGGCTTCGGAGAAAAACACAGGACAATATTCGTGAATCGATCGAATTCTATTTGCAAAACCAGGGAAATTATTTGTATGCGCAGATAGAAAGCTATGCGCATGCAATGAATGAAAAACTATCTGCTCATTTTACAAAGGATAAAATAGCGCTTACGGGATCTTTCAGGAGACAAATGGAAACCATCGATGTACTGGAATGGTGCGTAACGGCCTCTTCACATGACCTCAAAAAATTCTTTCTTGAAACTGGAGTTGATGCTATCGAAGAAGACGCAGAAACTATTTTATTTAAGGGAAAAGAAAATGTGAAGCTTAAATTTTATTTAGTTGATGAGGTATCCATTCTGCAAAAAGCTTTTTCAAACAAGTTGCAGCGAAGATTTCTTAATAGGTTGGGAAAAACAATATCCTCTTTCAGCTCGAAGCCGCCAGTGAAGAGGAGATTTTTAAAACGGCGGGGTTGCCGTTTATTATTCCTGCATTAAGAGAGAACGATTCTATTCTCGCAAAGGCAAAAGAAAATAAGCTGAAAGATGTTATTCAGCCTCCTGATGTGCGGGCTATTATCCATAGCCACAGTAACTGGAGTGATGGAGTAAATACACAATTGAGGACATGGCAAATGATCTCGTTAAAAGAGGGTTATGAATATCTTGTGATAACCGATCATTCAAAGTCTGCATTTTATGCTAATGGCCTTACGCCGGAAAGAATAAAAGAGCAGCACAGGTACATCGATGAGTTGAATGCAAGACTAAGTCCATTTAAAATCTTCAAAAGTATTAGAATGTGATATTTTGAATGATGGCAGTCTTGATTATTCAAATGATATCCTCGCCACATTTGACCTTGTCATTACCTCTGTACACAGCAATCTCAAGATGAATGAGGAAAAGGCAATGACACGGTTGCTGAATGCAATCAAAAATCCTTACACTACTATCCTTGGTCACATGACCGGAAGATTATTGCTTAGCAGAAACGGTTATCCTGTAGATCACAAAAATAGTTGATGCCTGTGCAGAAAACCACGTAGTGATCGAATTAAATGCACATCCACGGAGACTGGACATTGACTGGAGATGGATCGATTATGCGCTTGAAAAAACGTACTGATCTCCATTGATCCGGATGCTCACTCTATAAATGGATTCAACGATGTAAAATATGGAGTGCTCGCAGCGCAAAAGGGCGGGTTAAGCAAGGAACAAAATCTCAGCAGCTACAGTCTTAAGCAATTCGAAGATTATCTTGAGAAAATAAAAAAGTTGAAAGGAATTTAATTTTACCATCCTCCGCTGGCGCCGCCACCACCGCCGCCACCGCCACCAAATCCGCCAAAACCTCCACCGCCGCCACCGCCTGACCAACCACCGCCACCGCCACCGCCGCCTCCAAGCATACTGCCAATGAGCCATCCTGTTCCAAATCCACCATAACCTCTGCGCGACATCATACCACCGTTTCTTCCTCCTCTCGAACCAAAAATACTGAAGAGGATAATTAAAAAAATGATGAGACCCCCAATAGGCAATCCTTTTCCTTTTTATGATAACCTGGCCGGAGCTTTGTATTCACCCGCAGCAGCTTTTATAATATCATCGGTCGCATCATCAATACCACGATAGAAGTTTCCTTCCTTAAAATTTGGTGTGAGGTCGTTATCAATAATACTTTTAGCAGTTACATCAGGGATGGCTCCCTCCAATCCATAACCCACTTCGATGCGGATCTTGTGATCGTCTTTGGCAATAAGGATAACAACACCATTACTGTGTTCTTTACCTCCAACACCCCATGTACGAATGATTCCCAGCGCGACATCCTCAATTGGATAATCGCCGGTACTATTCATGATAACAACAGCAACCTGGTTGGAGGTGCTATCATCATACGCAACTAATTTTTGTTCTAATGCCTGGACCTGCTCGGGTGTCAGCGTTCGTGTGTAATCATTAACCAGGCGTGGCGGATTAGGTCTCGGTGGAATGACCTTTTCAATCTGTGCTTTGCAAACACAGAAATAAACAGAACAAAAAATAGAAGTAAACGTTTCATTGAATATTATCTGCCGAAAACGATATCATCCGGCAGCTCATTTTATCTGTACTCCTGTCATAAGGAAAATGCGTAGCAAGCGCCTCACCGATATTTAAAACACACTGACGAAATGCCCTCAGCAATATTATCACGGTTAAAAGCATGGATCATTTTTACCACTTCATTCGCCCAATATTCATTTCCCACTTTTGATGTATCCCTTCATCTCCAAAAACAGCCAGTTGCCTGTCTTTAACAGCCACATATACAAGTGTCGCATTTCTTAACTCAGTCTTTTGCATCTGGAGATTCTCAAAGATCTCTACCGCCCTGTCAATGGCATTTACATAGCGGCAACGACTTTCCACAAAAACCCTTACCTCACCGCTTGTGCGTTGCTCAGCATTTCTTACCGCATCGATAATACTTTGCTTTTCCTCGTCAGTGAAGAATTCTTTTCTTCGGAATAAAGACATGAATAGTTATAGAATTACTGAATATTAAATTTAATATCAGGATTTTTCTCTGACCCTGCTTCAGCCTTATAAAATGCTTTTTCATGGAAGCCAAACATACCCGACAGTAAATTATTCGGAAATCTTTTCACTTTCAGATTATAGCCATTCACAGCGCCATTATAATCCTGGCGGGCCACATTGATCCGGTTTTCCGTTCCTTCGATCTGTGTTTGGAAATCCTGAAAGCCTTTTGTGGTTTTAAGATCCGGATAATTTTCAGCTACGGCTAATAACCTTCCGAATGAACTTTGCAATTGTCCCTGTGCCTGCTGGTACCTGTCCAGGCTTGCCTGGTCATTGATATCAACATTAATAGCAGTTGCCTTTGCACGGGCCTCTACCACTGCGTTTAATGTTGATTTTTCAAAATTGGCAGATGCTTCGACCGTTTTGATCACGCTGCTGTACAGATCCGTTCTGCGCTGGTAATTAGTTTCCACATTACCCCACACTTTTTTACATTTTGATCAGCGGATACCAAGGCCATTGTATCCACCACAACCCCACAACAAAAGAATTAATACAAGTGCCCCGATGCACAAGCAAGCCGATATTGCGTCCTCCTTTCATAAACTAAGTTTTAGTGAATATTAAAATTAATGTTTTTAAAATTGTCAATCAGGATACGAAATAAACTGATATTGGGGAAATGGGTAAAGATTATCCGGCAACACGATGCTTTTTCAGCGGTAAGCAGCAGCAAATAACGGCGAATTCTCCGTGTTAATTAGAAAACTGAACATTGAAAATTGATCGTTGAACATTGAGCATTTTTGCAGAGGTAAAGTTTAAACGAATGGTCAATATTCAATATTCAATTTTCAGCTCAACGGGCATCGCCTCCCCTAAATCCTCTCAAAGAGGGACTTCGAAATCTTTTAATCTATAATCGCCGCAATGCCGGGCAGAGTCTTTCCTTCGAAATATTCGAGCATAGCGCCACCACCTGTAGAGATATAACTCACTTTACCGGCGAAGCCAAACTGGTTGACAGCAGATACAGAATCTCCTCCCCCACAAGTGAGAACGCACCTTTTTGAGTTGATTTAGCGATCGCCTCCGCTACGCATTTGGTACCATGCTGGAATTTTTCCATTTCAAAAACGCCCATAGGTCCATTCCACAAAATCGTCTTTGAATGCATGATCACATTACAAAACTGGTCGCAGGCATTGACCCCAATATCCAAACCCATCCAGCCATGTGGAATATTGTTGCTGGGCGCGGTGGATGTTTCTGCTTCGTTCGAAAATTTATCAGCGATCAGAGAGTCAGAAGGAAGATGAATGCACACTCCCTTTGCTTCGGCCTTTGCCAATAGTTCTTTCGCAGTTTCGAGCCTGTCTTCCTCGCAAAGTGAATTGCCGATATGACCGCCCTGTGCCTTTTCAAATGTATATGCCATGCCGCCGCCGATGATAATATCAGTGGCTTTATCCAATAGATTTTCAAGAATTAAAATTTTGTCTGAAACTTTTGCTCCTCCAATGATGGCTGTGAAAGGTTTTTGTGAACTATTCAGCACCTTTTCTGCGTTGGCAATTTCATTTTCCATCAACAACCCGAACATTTTTTTATCGGGAGGAAAGAATTCTGCGATCACTGCAGTAGATGCATGCGCACGATGTGCCGTACCAAATGCATCGTTCACATATACATCGCCCAGCTTTGCCAATTTTTGCGCAAATGCCTTGTCTCCTTTTTCTTCTTCTTTATAAAAACGCAGGTTCTCTAATAATAAGATCTCTTCAGGCTGCAGATCTTCTGCCATTTGTTTTGCTTCGTCGCCAATGCAATCATTTGCAAAAAATATGGTAGCACCCTGCAGTAATTTCCTGAGATGAATAACCAGATGTTTTAGTGAGTATTTTTCAGTTGGTCCATCTTTCGGTCTTCCCAGGTGACTCATAAGGATAACGCTGCCACCATCATCAAGAATTTTCCTGATCGTGGGAATAGCCGCTTTTATTCTTGTGTCGTCGGTGATCTCATATTTTCATTCAGCGGAACATTGAAATCAACGCGGATCAATGCCTTTTGATCTTTGAAGTCATAAGAAGAGAATTTTGACATAAAGTCCCTCCTAATCCTCCCGAAGGAAGGACTTTGGTTAATTTAAATATCAAAGGCTTTCACAAAATTGAAAGCCTTTATGTACACAAATTTGTTCATCAGTGTTCAGAACCTTGAAGAGTGCGACGCAACGGAAGCTTAATAGCAGTACCGGCGCCGGGCTCATAAAAATTATTTCGAGATCAACCCTGCAAAATATTTCACCGTACGCACAAGCTGGCTTACATAACTCATTTCATTGTCATACCAGCTTACCGTTCTCACCAGTTGGGTATCACCTACCGTTTGCACTCTTGTTTGTGTGGCATCAAACAATGAACCATAGTTGATGCCGACAATATCACTGCTTACAATTTCATCTGTCGTATAACCAAAGCTTTCATTGGATGCGGCCTTCATAGCAGCATTCACCTCGTCCACCGTCACTTTTTTATTCAGGACGCTTGTCAATTCCGTCACAGAACCGGTAAGTGACCGGAACACGCTGTGCAGTTCCATCCATCTTGCCTTTTAAATTGGGCAATACAAGACCGATCGCTTTTGCGGCGCCGGTTGTATTGGGAACAATATTTTGTGCGGCGGCTCTTGCCCTGCGAAGATCACCTTTGGATGCGGAGCATCCTGGGTATTCTGATCATTTGTGTACGCATGTATGGTTGTCATCAACGCATTCGCGATGCCATATTTTTCATCAAGAACCTGCGCCATCGGGGCCAGGCAGTTGGTGGTACATGAAGCGCAACTGATAACGGTCTCACTTCCATCGAGAAGGTTATGATTTACGTTGAAAACGATCGTCTTCAGATCGCCCGTGGCAGGCGCAGAGATCACAACACGTTTTGCGCCGGCTTTCAAATGTGCTTCGGCCTTCGCCTTATCGGTAAAAAATCCTGTGCATTCCAGTACAACATCCACATCATGATCTTTCCAGGGGATCTGTGCGGGATCTTTTTGTGCGTATATCCTGATCGTATCTTTATTAACAACAATTGAATCTTCAGTTGACGTTACATCTTGCCCGAAACGACCCTGGGCGCTGTCATACTTAAGCAAATGTGCAAGAACTTTCGGGCTGGTGAGATCGTTGATGGCTACTACATCAATGCCTTCCATTTTATAGATCTGGCGATACACAAGCCTTCCTATACGACCAAATCCATTAATGGCTACTTTTACTGTACTCATGATTCATTCAAAATTTTCGTTTAACGTTTTTTATTGGGTCCAAAGGTCAAAATGACTCCCTTTGGAGAGGGGCGAAGTTACGTGATTGGTGTTAATTCAGGTTTATGATTTAAGTTAATTTGTACTGGCGGCGAATGGCGAATGAGCAAATAATTTTGGCTAAAAATTATCGCCAAGTATCTTTGCCGTCCCTTAAAACAAAGTGAAGGCGGCTTTCAGCCGCCGGAGCTTTAGCAGAGGCGGCCCGTTCGTTCAAGGGCTAGGACACCACCCTTTCACGGTGGTGATACGAGTTCGAATCTCGTACGG
>ERZ1370068.9263-contig-8052_pt1 | contig 26306 bp, 46 predicted proteins | sample MGYA00561227_ERZ1370068 | MGnify/ENA primary metagenome ERZ1370068 (study PRJEB38410, sample SAMEA6850437) | metagenome | study: Metagenomic assessment of the ecological functions of the soil: analysis of the soil microbiota associated with the...
GTTTAGCACGCCGGAGGCGTGCGTACCGTCACCGCGCCGAGGCACTCACGGCATGCAACTCCTGCAACGGATGAACGCTGATCTCTTTCGGCTTCGATTCGCGAAGTGAGTGCTTCAACCAGGGCCTGCGCGCCGGTCATCGTCGTTACGCACGGCACGTTGTATTGCAAAGCCGCGCGCCGAATTGCCTGTTCGTCATAATGCGACGCGCGTCCCAGAGGCGTGTTGATGACCAGAGCAATCTCGCCCTGCTTGATGTGATCGGCCACGTTCGGCCGGCCTTCGTTAACCTTGAAAACGGTCGCGCATTCCAAACCAACTTCGCGCAGACGCTCCGCTGTTCCGACCGTCGCCATCAAGTCAAAACCGAGGCGTGATAATTTTCTTGCAAGCACAACTGCCTGACCCTTGTCGATTTCGTTGACGCTGATAAAGGCCGTACCCGTATTTGGCAGTTCTGTTCCGGCGGCGGTCATGGCTTTTGCATAAGCTTCGCCGAAGCTCTCGCCGATGCCCATGACTTCGCCGGTCGAGTGCATCTCCGGACTCAGGACCGGATCGACCCCGGGAAATTTTCGGAAAGGGAAGACCGGCGATTTGATGTAGAAGCGTTCGTCCACGCTCAACGTTTCAGGCAAACCAAAATCTTTCAAAGGCCGCCCCGCCATCACCAGCGCGCCGATGCGCGCGAGCGGAACACCGGTCGCTTTCGAAACGAAAGGCACCGTGCGAGAAGCCCGCGGATTAACTTCCAGGACGTAGACGCGATCGTCTTTGATCGCGAATTGAATGTTCATCAGCCCTTTGACTGACAAAGCTGAAGCGAGCCTGCGCGTGTAGTGCCGCATCGTCTCCAGATGTTCTTCCGGCAATTCGCACCGGCGGCAGAACGCACGAAGAGTCACCTGAGTGGATGCCCGCCTCTTCAATGTGTTCCTGGATGCCGGCGACGACGCAGGCACTTTCGTCGGCCAAAGCGTCAACGTCGAACTCGGCAGCCTGCTCGAGAAACTTGTCGATCAAAACCGGCCGGTCGTGCGAGAAGTCCACGGCCGTGCGCATGTATTGATCGAGAGTCTCTTCGTCGTAAACGATTGCCATGGCCCGGCCGCCGAGAACGTAGCTTGGTCGCACCAGCACCGGATAACCAATGCGCTGCGCGATTTCACGGGCCTCTTCGATTGAAGTCGCGGTCCCATTTTCCGGTTGCGGAATCCCAAGTTCATTCAGCAGGGCGCCGAACCGTTTGCGATCTTCGGCCAGGTCGATCGAGTCCGGCGACGTGCCAATGATCGGAACGCCGGCTTCATGCAGGCGCATCGCCAGGTTCAAAGGCGTCTGGCCGCCGAGTTGGACGATGACGCCCGGTAGGTTTCTCGACATCGACGATGTTCATTACATCTTCAAAGGTCAGCGGCTCGAAATAGAGACGATCAGAAGTGTCATAGTCGGTCGAGACGGTTTCCGGATTGCAGTTGACCATGATCGTTTCAAAGCCGGCGTCATGCAGCGCGAACGAAGCGTGACAGCAGCAGTAATCAAACTCGATGCCCTGGCCGATGCGGTTTGGGCCAGAGCCGAGAATCATGATCTTCTTCTGGTCGGTCGGCTGCGCTTCGTCTTCCTCTTCGTAAGTTGAGTAGAGATAGGGCGTGTATGACTCAAACTCAGCGCCGCAGGTGTCTACGCGCTTGTAGACGGGAATCAATCCGAGACTCTTGCGATAGGCGCGCACCTCGTCCTCGCTGCGGTTGGTTAGATAGGCGAGACGGCGATCGGAGAGGGCGGCTTCCTTGAAGGCGCGTAAGAGATCGAGAGGGATGTTCTCCAGCGCTGGCTGCGCGTGTCAGAACCGCGAGCGGTAGCGACCGGATCAAGAAGTCCGGTCAGGTCAGTTGATCCCGTCGCTACCGCTCTGGGTTCTGACACGATCGCTTCAACTTCGCGCTGGATCTCCATGACCTGCTTTAGTTGATCGAGAAACCATGGATCGATCTTCGAGAGGCGGTGAATTTCCTGGATGGGCCAGTCGTGTTCCAGCGCATAAGTGATGTACGAGAAACGCTGAGAATTCGGGCGCGCCAGCTTTCTTTGCAATTCATCGTTGGGAACGTCTTTCAGGCGGAGCGGCTTCACGGCTTCCAGAGAGCGCAGGCCCTTGAAAAGCGATTCCTTGAAATTGCGGCCGATGGCCATCACTTCGCCCACCGATTTCATCTGCGTGCCGAGCACGTCCTCGGCCTCGCGAAACTTCTCAAAGTTCCACTTCGGAATCTTGGTCACGACGTAATCGATCGTCGGCTCAAAAGAAGCCGGCGTCTTCTTGGTGATGTCGTTCGGAATTTCGTCGAGGGTGTAACCGACCGCCAGCTTGGCCGCGATCTTGGCAATCGGAAAACCGGTGGCCTTCGAAGCCAGCGCCGAAGATCGCGACACGCGCGGATTCATTTCGATGATGCGAATGTCTCCGTTGTCCGGATTGACGGCGAATTGAATGTTCGAGCCGCCCGTCTCTACGCCGACTTTGCGAATGATCGTGATCGACATGTCGCGCAGCTTTTGATATTCGCGATCGGTTAGTGTTTGCGCCGGCGCGACGGTGATCGAATCGCCGGTGTGCACGCCCATGGGATCGAAATTTTCGATCGAGCAGATGATCACGACGTTGTCCGCGAGGTCGCGCATCACTTCCAGCTCGAATTCTTTCCAGCCGAGGATCGATTCTTCGATCAAAACTTCATGAATCGGCGAAGCCGCCAGGCCGCCGCGCACAATCTCTTCAAACTCTTCCGGATTGAAAGCCACGCCGCCACCGGTTCCTCCGAGAGTGAAACTGGGGCGAATGATGGCCGGATAGTCAGTCTCTTTTACGAGACTCTCCGGCTTCGGCCCATGACTTGGCAAAGCCGCCGCGCGGCATCAGCAGGCCGGCTTCATCCATTGCCTGTTTGAAGAGCAGGCGATCTTCGGCAACCTTGATCGCTTCGCGTTTGGCGCCGATCATTTCGACGCCGTTTTCTTCCAGCACGCCGGCGTCCGCCAGGGCGATGGCGAGATTCAGGGCCGTCTGTCCGCCCACGGTTGGCAGCAACGCATCAGGTTTCTCTTTCCGGATGATTGCGGAGACGGACTCGACCGTGAGCGGCTCGATGTAAGTGCGGTCGGCCATCTCAGGATCGGTCATGATCGTCGCCGGATTCGAATTGACGAGGACGACCTCATAGCCTTCCTGTCGCAAGCGCCTTACATGCCTGCGTGCCCGAGTAATCGAATTCGCAGGCCTGGCCGATAACAATGGGACCGGACCCGATGATCAGAATTTTGTGAATATCAGTGCGTTTGGGCATTCGAGAATCTGTAACCGAATCGTCAACTATGGACGCAAACTAACAGTTTGCGTTACTGCGCTTGCATAAAGTCGAAACATTTTACATAAAGATGATCTGAGAGACGAACCGCGCGATGAAAAGACTCTTCTCAATAGCGTTTTTGCGTAGCCATTGGTTGTGAATCCCAGAAGGGATTGCAGTCCTCCAGCCCAGGGTTGGCGTTTTTCAGCCAACCCTGGGGCCGGCAGAGCCCAGCAGCTCCGAACCCCAACGGGGCTGCGTTCAGCGACCGTTCAAGCAATATTCAAACTGGCACAACGCCTTTTCAGGGTTGCGAAGTTGACTTCTTTCTTCCCAGGGTTGGCCGGAAAACGCCAACCCTGGGCTGCGAGGATGAAATCCCTTCGGGATTCACACAGCGCATGGAATTCCGGCAAGGTGCCACCGGTTGAGTCAGGCCGTATCAGATGCGCCTCCCAAAGGGAGCAGGGAGTCAACGTGCGCCACCCGCCTGGGCCATCAATTTCGTAGACGGCACGAAGGGTTAAGGGTATAGTGCTTCGCTATTCGGCCGCTTTGTTGATTGATACACTCTCATAAGGAATCGTTGAATGCGCAAAGTCTTTCTGGTTAATCCCGCGAACGCCACTGTCGGTTTTAGTGTGATTACGCCCAGATGGCTCTATGTACTTGCCGGAGCAACCCCCACCGACCTGGTCGGCGATCCGATCATCATCGACGAACCTATTACGCCTTTTGATCCCACTCAGGTTAAGGCCGGCGACATTGTTGGCGTCGGAATCCATACGGGGAATTGCCGCCCCGGTTATCGCGTTCTGCGCGAAGCAAAAGAACGCGGCGCGACCGTGATCGTCGGAGGCATTCATCCGACGATCTTTCCGGACGAACCGCTCGGAGATGGGCGCAGACGCGGTGGTCAAAGGCGGCGGTGATCTCATCTGGCGCAAGATCATCGAAGACGAATTGAACGGCAAGTTGCAACGCGTTTATGACGGTGGCCGAGTTCCCGGCGAGCAGATGGTCAAGGCGCGCTGGGACCTGCTCGATCCAACCAAGTATTTGATGGGCTCGATCCAAACTGTGGCGGGCTGTCCCGAGAATTGCAGCTTCTGTTCGGTTTGGGTAACCGAAGGGCCGGACGCCGCGACTCCATCTGAACGATCAGATTATCGAAGAAGCGAACGAGCTTCACGCGCTGGGTTTTCGTTACGTCTTTTTGCCGACGACAATTTCACGCCAGCCACCTACGGCCGCATTGCGCGCGAGAAGAATGCCGCGACGCAGCAGTTGCTTGAGAAAGTGCGCGAGGATCGAATGCGCCTCTTCGATGAATACGATCGAGCGGTGCCGTCTTCGCTTTATGCTTTCACGCAGATGACCGCCGAAGTAATCAGCGACGACGAATATCTCGATGCGATGCACGACAAGATGCGTCTGCGCGGCGCCCTGATCGGAGTCGAGTCGTTCACCGAAGAGGGACTGAAAGACCGCGAACAAGACCTGGAATCCGGTGGGCCAGCGCATGGTCGAAGCGATTCAAAAGATTCAGGACCACGGGATGGTCGTGCTGGCTTCGATCATTAATGGACTCGAGAGCGACACCGTCGCCACCTTGCGGACGATGCGGGAGTTTGCCGTCGCGTCGGGCACCGCGTTCGCGCAGTTCCCGATCTACAGCGTCTATCCGGGCACCAAGGACTATCACGGAGATGCTGCGCGACCTGAAGAACCGTGATCGAACCGGGCTATGTGCCGAAACATTCCGCGCAATTCATCCGTGACAAGTTCTGGCTTGATTTTGATCACACACGAGAATACGGTCAAACATCCGACGCTCACGAGTGAAGAGCTCATGCGCGAAGTGCAGCAAGAGTTGGAAGCAGTTTTACAGCGCCGGAGCGATCTTCAAACGCATGCGGAGTGGACCGCTGGCCCGGCTCTCGCTGACCGGCAAGCTGTTTTACGCGGTCGCCTGCATCGGCTTTATGTCGCTTTATCCCAACGGTATTGCCGCAGATAACGTGCGCAAGCAAAATCTCAGTTTCTTTAACCGGTTCTGTCTGCGTGTGGTCATCATGCTGACCAGAAGAAAGCGAGATTTGTTTGGGATTAGTCGCCGGAAACCTGCGATTAAGCCGAAGCCGGAAGTATTTGCTTCGGAGCCTCATGGCTCAACCTTCGGTGCTGAACTTCAGTGAAATGAATTTACTTCGGCGATCGTTCTGGTCTATCTCATCATGGCCGTTGCCGCGGCTGGTGCTTCTCACCAGCGGCAAACGCCCAGCAACGCCGCGACCCCGCCTGACAATCAACCGCTCGATGCGGTGTCGGAGTACAGGACCGCAATTTACGCCGCAGACGCGGACGCCAATCAGGAGATTCAGGAAGCGCTCAAGCTGAGCGGCTGCCGAAAAGAAGCGCGTCTTGCTCGTCTTCGGCGCGAACTGGTGCTACGACTGTCATGTTCTGGAGCGCGCTCTGCACGAAGGCCCCGCCGGGAAAAATTGTTAGCGAGAGTTTTCTTTTAGTGCATGTGGACATCGGCGAAGGCGAGAAGAATCGCTGAACTCGTCAAGACTTACCGCATACCTGTCGAAAGGGTGTGCCTGCGGTTGCGGTGCTCGAGCAGCGATGGAAAGTTGCTCTACAGCAGCGGAGACGGCGAATTCGAATCGGCGCGCACCATGTTCAAAAAGATCTTGGTGGCGTTTCTGAATCGTTGGGAAGAGTAAGGGGCGTGGTCCGGACGGCGGTCCTATCTGCTAGGAGAACGTTGTTCAGGTTTAGCGTCACGACAGCGCGCACAGTCGAGCACGCTGATCACGTCGAGCTACTTCCCGAACTGCGTCTGACGGTTTGAGTAACGTCACCGCTTTTTGATAGCTTCGCTCAACAGTCTCCCCAATACATTCACAACAATCAATTACTGAGGTTCTATTCATGAAAGTCAGACTGGTTCTATTTATTCTAATCATCATCAGCATTTCGACGATCACCGCGATCTCGTTTGCGCAGAGAACGCGCGACACTGGCTGACAAGCCTATTACCGGCGATTTCAAGATCACGATCAAAAATACTGATGGCCGGAAATACCGTCGCAAGGCACGACCATGATTAAGGGCAGTCGTCAACGCGACGAGACGAGCATGGCCATGGGTCAAAGCCAGATAAACATCACCCAGTGCGACCTGAAGCGCACGATTCAAATCAATGACAGCGCGCGCAAGTACATCATCACGTCTTTGCTGCGGACGAAGGCGACACGGCAGGCGCCGGCGGCGGGCATGCGCAAGGCGCTGCCGGCTCAGCGCAAAGGGGCGGCGTCGTGACGATGACGATTAATACCGTCGACACCGGTGAGCGCAAAGAGATGTTCGGATTCACCGCGCGTCACCTGAAGCGAACCACGATGATGGAGTCAGGGCCCGGCGCCTGCTCGCAAAACAAAATGAAAATCGAGAACGATGGCTGGTACATCAATCTCGAATACGGTCTGGCCTGCGAATCCGCGAGCCGGGCACCGCAGATGGGCCCAACATCTCAGGGTTGTCGCGATCGTTATCAGTATCACCGGACCGGCCCGGCGACGCTCGGTTTTCCGCTGATCGAAACGACCACGATGTACGGAGAGGATGGCCGCGCCACCTTTACGATGATGAAGGAAGTGACTGACATTTCGCGCCAGTCTCTCGACGCCGCCTTGTTCGAAATTCCCGCCGGCTATACCCAGGCAGCGAGCCAGCAGGAAATGTACGGGGCGCCGTCGATGGATCAGGTCATGGCCCAGGCGCGGGAGCAAGCCGGCCAAACTTCAACGCCGACTAGCAACCCGACTACGAGCGGGCCGGCAACGGCGAACGCGCAGGCCAGGGCGAAGGTTGGAGTGGTTGAGTTTAATAACAAGGCAAAGGCCTCCGTTTCGACAGATTCTTTGCGGCAACAGCTCATCGCGGTGCTGAACGGTAATGGCATCGATGCGGTTGCGCTCAACGCCAGTTCGGCGAGCGAGGCGGCACTGGAGGCGAAAGCCAAGGGATGCGCTTACATCCTCTATACCGGACATCTCAACGCTGAAAACAGCTTCAACCGGAAAGAAGCTGGGCGGTTTTCTGGGCAAGGCGGCCGGTGTCAGTTCGGGCGACGGCGGCAAGTCGAAGCGAAGCTGGACTACCGGCTGGTTGCGGTTGATAGCACGTCGCCGAAGCTGCAATCCTCAGCAGCTGCTAAAGAAGAAACTGCCGAGGCGAGCGTCAATGCCGCGCTTCAGGACGAAGCACGCGCGGTGGCCGCCGCCGTCGGCGGGAATTAGTCTGGTGAGCTGGCGTGGCTCGGCTGAGGCCGGGCCACGTGATCCTCAAAATTGAACCGATGGACAGACTTGATTCAGCATCTGGTGTTTCTCCCACACGAGGAAGAATGATCGAGGTGATCAGTCGATCGACTCGCTGGAGAAAGTTAACGCTGATCTCAAGGACCAGAATCGAAAACTTCGTGAATTGGCGGAACACCGGTCTGCATCCATCGCCCATCTGGCGCATGAACTGCGCACTCCGCTGACTTCAATAATTGGGTTCTCGAGATTTTGCTCACGCAGGAAAGAGCTGACGGATGCTCAGCGCAACTTCTGTGAACGAATCCAAAACTCCAGCCCACCAGCTGCAAAACAGTCTCGTGCAACTTGGCGAACTTGCTCGCCTCGAGAAATTTGCCCGACGAGGAGCCGCCTTCCGATTGACATGCAATCACCGCTGAGAGAATAGAGTTGGACAGGATTTCACAGGATTGACAGGATATCCAAGCGGCTACAAGTGTCTGCAAATCCTGCCTATCCTGTGGCATTGATGCAATTTGAACTAACGGGCTTTTCTTATTAGCACCGTGGCTTTGGCCCGGTGATTAGCGATTGGAATCGAAGGAAACCGTTTAAACGGTTTCCGATTTGTGTCGGGCACCAGAGGGTCACCGCGCTAAAGCGACGGTGCTAATGAGACAGGACGGCAAACTGCACCAGTACTCATCTGTTAATCCTGTCAATAATCCGCAATTCACCGTGATATTATTTCCGCTTTAAGCTGCCATGTCTTCAAACCAGCAAGCCCCGCGCGCGGTCGTCGACATCCGTGAAGTTTCGACGATTGACGAATTCGACGCCTGCATTCGTTTGCAGCGCGAAGTGTTCGGACTACCGGATTTGGAAATATCTCCGCGGCGTCATTTGATCGTTTCGCACTGCGCCGGCGGTTGGACCCTGGGCGCTTTCGTTGAAGGCCAGTTGGTGGGTTTCGTTCATCATCTCGCCGCGGTCAAAGGCGACTACATTTTTGGCTATTCGCACATGATGGCCGTGGCGGCGGAGTATCAAAACAAAGGTGTCGGCGCGCAATTGAAATGGGCGCAAAGGACGCGGGCGCTGGGCGAAGGCCGCGATTTCATCAAATGGACTTTCGAACCGATGCGGGCGCGGAACGCGCATTTTAATTTGAATCGTTTGGGCGTTGTGATCAGAGAGTACGCGGTTAACTTTTACGGCACTGACTATTCCCTGAATCCGGCAGAGAAGGGAAGTGGCGTGAGCGGGATGGACAGCGATCGTTTGTTTGCGAGCTGGGAGTTGCGCTCGCCGCGAGTTGAGGCATTTGCTCAGCGAATGGAATACGATCCTGGCGCAGCCGAACGTGCGATTGAAATTCCTGCCGACTTCTCGGCGCTGCTTAAGTCTGATCCCCAGGCCGCGAAGCGCGAAGTCCTGCGCGTTCGTGAAGAGTTTGTGCAAGCCCTCGCTGATGGCTACGTCTGCCGGGCCTTCGATCGCAATCCCGAAGGGCCGAGGTATTTGTTTTATTCGGAGTAAGTGGCACAGACTTTAGTCTGTGTTCCTTATCGCAAATCACAGACTGAAGTCTGTGCCACTTTTCTAATCTTGCCGAAACAAAAAACTGCTGAACAATCCATCAAAGCATTGCGTGACGAGATTCGGCGTCACGATGAGCTCTATTACCTTAACGAAAATCCGGAAATCTCTGATCGCGAGTACGATGCCTTGCTCGAAAAGCTCCGAGAGCTGGAAAGCCGGCATCCGGAACTGATCACGGCCGACAGCCCGACGCAGCGAGTCGGTGGCAAGCCGGCCGAGAGCTTTCCTGAGTTCATGCATCGCGTCCCGATGCTGTCTCTGGATAACAGCTACAGCATCGACGAGCTGCGCGCCTTTGATGAGCGATGTCGCAAGCTCGCCGGTGGCGAATCTCCCGAATATGTTGCCGAATTGAAGATCGACGGCTTGTCGCTTTCAGTTCATTACGAAGACGGATCGTTTGTTCGCGGCGTCACCCGCGGAGACGGTTCGCGTGGAGAAGACGTCTCGTCGAACGTGCGGACGATTCGCAGCGTGCCGCTGCAATTGAACAAAAAGGCGGCAGCGATTGCCCGCGAAATTGAAGTGCGTGGTGAGGCTTACTTCGGACGCCGAATTTTTGAGCGCATCAATGCCGAGCGCGAAGAAGCCGGCGAGCCGCGCTTTGCAAATCCGCGGAACGCGGCCTCAGGCACGATTCGGCAACTCGATCCTTCGATTACCGCGCGGCGCCGGCTGGAGATGTTCGCCTATGACGTCTTTGCCGGCCAACGCAAAGCCTTTGCGACCCATTGGGACGCTCTCAATTGGGCCGATGCCGCCGGGTTTCGCGTCAACGAGAATCGCGAGTTGTGCGAATCGGTCGAGGAAGTGATCGCGTTCTGTAATCGGATGGAAGCCAAGCGTGACGATCTCGATTACGAGATTGACGGCGTCGTGGTGAAAGTAAATTCGACCGCTTTGCAGGAACAGTTTGGCGCCACCGGCAAAGCGCCTCGCTGGGCGGTTGCGTACAAGTATGCTGCCCGGCAGGCGACGACGAAGGTCAACGACATCGTGGTCCAGGTCGGACGCACGGGTGCGCTGACGCCCGTGGCGATGCTCGAGCCGGTGCAGCTGGGTGGCGTGACGGTGTCGCGCTCGACTTTGCATAACGAAGATGAAATCGAGCGGTTGGGTCTCTTGATCGGTGATTTCGTTTTGATTGAGCGAGGCGGCGACGTCATTCCGAAAGTCGTCAAGGTAATCGAATCAAAACGCACGGGCAAAGAAAGAAGTTTCGCATGCCGACCGTATGCCCGATCTGTGGCGGGCTCGTTTCCCGGCCGGAAGGCGAAGCGGTTTCGCGCTGCATTGCGGCTGACTGTCCGGCCCAGCTGATTGGCCGCCTGCTGCATTTCGCTTCGCGACGCGCGATGCGGATAGAAGGCCTGGGCTTCGCGCTCGCCGAGCAGTTACTCGAAAAGAAAATGGTGCGCGACGTGGCGGATCTTTACAGCTTGAAACTCGACGACCTCGCTTCGCTGGAACGCATGGCTAAGAAGTCCGCGTCGAATGTCCTGGGTCAAATCGAAGCGAGCAAGTCTCGCGACCTTTGGCATTTGGTCTACGGTTTGGGCATTCGTCATGTCGGCGAAAGGACTGCCGGAATTCTGGCGCGGCACTTTGGTTCGTTGGATCGTCTGGGTGCGGCGACGGTGGAAGAGCTCGACGAAATTCACGAGATTGGTTTGACGATGGCCCAGAGCATCCATGACTGGTTTGCTGATCCGGGCAATAAAGAGTTGTGCCGGCGTTTGACCGAAGGCGGAGTTCGCACCGAGGCGATTGAGGAACCGGCTGCCGAATCAACCGATCAACGATTCGCCGGAAAGGTCTTCGTTCTCACCGGGACCCTGCCCGGCATGACGCGGGACGACGCGCGTGGTTTGATCGAAGCAGCGGGCGGACGAGTAACTGGTTCAGTGAGCAAGAAAACCGATTATGTGCTCGCCGGCGCAGATCCGGGATCGAAACTTGATAAGGCGAATGAACTGGGTGTGGCGGTAATCGATGAGGACGAATTCAAAAGATGTTAGGATAGCGGGCAATGGAAACAACTCAAGATCAAGAACTGGAATTAGCGTACACCCTTTTCTGCGATGACGTTCGGCTGGAAGTCGGCAACAAACTTTCGTATATGGGAGTGTTTCAAAACATCATCGTGCCGCAGTTGCCGGTATGGCTGCCAAAGCTCGCCGTCGTCAATCACTGGCGTGGCAACGGGGCTCATCTTTCTGAAGTACGAATTCTGATGCCGGACCGCCAACAGGCTCTGGTTGTATCACAACCCGCCCGCTTTGAGATCAGTCACGGCTCAGCCGATAACATCAGTTTTTTGTGAACGTTACGTTTCCGGTGGCCGGCCAATACATCGTGCAGACGCTGGTGGACTCGAACCTGTTCGAGGAGCGTATGCTGAACGTTTCAGATCAGCAATTAATTGCGCCGGAAGAATCTGAAGCAGTGAACTAACAGGCAAGCCATCGGATTTGAAAGTTAAGGCGGCACCGAAGTGCCGCCTCTGCCACAAAGCCCGCCGTTTTTGCTTAGAGCATCTGGTACGCTTTGATTTTGTAATTCAGCGTGGTGGTGCCCAGTCCCAATAATCGCGCCGCTCGCGCCTGATTGCCCCCTGACAGTTCCAAAGCGCGACCGATCAGTTTGATTTCAAAGCGCCGCACCTCTTCAAAAAAATCAACCCCGAGACTTAAGGCTGAGATTCTCGAAGGTCGAAGACACCTCGGCGAGAGCCATTGTCATGATCAATGATTCGGCTTCATCCAGCAAAGCGGTCGCCAGGTCCCGGATTTTCGAGACCCGTTCGGCGGTGGCCGCCTTTCGTGATGGTAGACCGCGGAGTTGGGGAGTTGGAAGTGATTCGATTACAGCTTTCGCAGTACTCATTAATTTGTCCTCAATTGTTAGTTGGGGGCAGAAACGCTATCGTATAAATGACGTTGAAACCTGGCGACCGTTAACAGCGACTTTGCCTTAACGATGGTAGAGACGCTTCAGCGATGAAGTGGGTTCCAAGTTTTTTGTTAAGTTTTTGTTAAGCGTGCTCAGGGATAGACGTTTGATGCAAGGTCGGGCGACTGGGTTGGACTTCGACCGCCAATATTTCGGCAGTCCTGACGAAAAAGTGGATCACGAGCCAGTTACTTAACTGAGAGTCAATGCCCGGGCAAGGATTCGGTCGATTTCAGCCCGCAGAGCCGACTTGCGATTCGCGCAGTCGCATCGAGCGCCGGCCCAGGAGAACATAGGCCTCGAGCGCATCAGAGAGATTCTTTGATGAAATCGCCTCAACGTGCTTTTGGACGGTGGCAACGTCGCCACGCTTGAAGGTTCCAGTCAGAGCGCGCGAGGGGATCAGCCGCAGCTAAGTTCTCGATCGTGCTCCGGAGCAGGGGCAGCAAGACCTTTTGTGATTGATTAGCGGTCAGGCCGCACCGGCTCAACATCTCGAAAGAGATATCAATCAAAGCTGTCAGGTTCGGCGGAAGCCATTAGGGCTGCGGCGTGATAAAGCGGCTTGGCCGGGGCCTGATCGTAAATGCCTGAGCGCCAAAATCGCGCACGATTCGCCGGCCTACTCGCATCGCCTGGGCATCGCCCTCGACCGAGAAAAAGCCCGGGTTAACCAGTCAGCGCCGCTTTGAGCTTCGCTGATGGAAACCAGCGGGTGCAGCGCACCCGACCGGAATTCCGAGTTTTCTCAGCGGCCGGAGGACGTTCGAAGTCGAGTGCTCCGCTGGTGTGCAGAGACGACTAGTCCACGCGCCGGCGTGGTCCGAAATCTCAACAACGCAGCCAGTTCGTCGGCGATTGTTCCGATAACGTCATCCGGCGTCGCAATGAGAATCAATGAACTTTGCTCAAGAAGTTCGCGGTGTTTCGGAAGCAGGCGTCGAAACTGCTGTGCTGAGAGGGCGAGGCCCAGACCGCCTGAAAGTTCTGACGCCCTTTTGGCGCTGGCAGCGTGTTTGGCGACAATTGAGTCGATCGGATGCCCGGATTTATTGAGGGCAATCGCCAGGGCAGTCCCCAGTCGACCAGCTCCAATTATCGATACGGAAAGCCTCTGACCTCGGCGACGGGCAGTTGGCTTTGGCTTTCGTTCTGGATGTCGTTTCGCTGTCAACGGCGGGCCCTGTTCGCGTACGAATTCGAAGCGTCCGGTCTGCGGACTCTAGCACGCGTTTAACGGCGGCGCAATTTCGTAGGTTTTTGGCGGCTGGTGGCATATAATGGCGCGCGTTCGGCAAACGGAACGAATTGCGTAAGAAGTTCAAATTCGCGGCGCAACCTTCCGTGGCAACGCCTGCATCATAGCGATGCGTTTAACTGTTGCAGTGCCAGCGCCTCGGGTGCTGTTCCCAAAAAGATAGCGGTCGTCGACAGGAAGGCGGCCAACCGAGAGATGAAGCCCGGTGTTTCTCTCCCGGCCTCGTGAAGTTGGAGGTTCAAATGAAAATTCACCTCTCTCGTGCCGTAATTGCATTCGGCATGGGAGCTGGTTTGTGGTTAGGCACCGTGAGTTCGTTTGCCGCACCGCAGCAGACCAAGGATCAGGATCAATCGTCACAAAGTCGCAATCAACCAAAAAAGGACCAGAAGTCGAGCACCACTCAAGCTCCGACCCAAGACAAGCCTCGAGCAAGAAACCGCTCTCGACAGGCGAAGACCCGACGATGATCGGTAAACGCAATATTAACAAGGGCATTTGGGCAGGCGGCATTCTCGGCGCAAAGGGCGTCGATTCGGAAGTCAGGATGGGCCGGATGCTGGCGGCGCAGGTAGATAAGGAAGCTAAGTTCGTTGACGATCCGATAATCACGGAGTACGTCAACCGAGTCGGCCAAAACATCGTGCTGCACTCAGACGCCAAAGTCCCATTTACGATCAGGGTTATCGATTCAGACGAGGTGAACGCGTTTGCGCTTCCCGGCGGATTTTTCTATGTGAATAAAGGTCTGATTCTCGCCGCTGACAACGAGGCCGAATTGGCTGGCGTGATGGCTCACGAGATTGCGCACGTCGCCGCGCGTCACGCGATGGAGAATGAAGCCGAAGATGCAGGCTATTAATTATGGCATGCTGGCCGGAATCCTGCTTGGCGGGCCAATCGTCAGTAACGTTCTTTATAACGGCGGCAGTTTTTGAAGGCATGGCCTTTCTGAAATTCAGTCGTGGCGCCGAAGAAGAAGCCGACAAGCTGGGTGTCCAGTACATGTGGGCGGCCGGCTACGACCCGGGCGCCATGGCCACCATGTTTGAGAAACTCGAGGCCAAGAACAAGAAGAAGCCGGGAACGGTCGCCAAGCTGTTCGCGGATCATCCGGCGCCGGCCGATCGCCGGGCATCGGCTATCGCTCTGGCGGCGCGTTTTCCCGAAAAGGAAGAATATGTAATCAGCTCGTCCGAATTTCAGCGAGCGAAGGGCCGGTCTGCTTAGATTATCCAACGCGCGCGTTTCGTCGAACGGAGCCATCGCTGCGGGTGATGACGGCACGCCGGGCAGGCCGACACTGAAACGCCGGCAGCCGACACCGGAAGACTCAACGTCTACCACTCCGGCCACGAATCCGGATGGAACGTCAGAAGACGGATTCGACCAAGCCGCCCGCACCGCCGACGCTCAGGCGCAATCCGGATGCGCAACCTACACCGACGCCACGAGCCGTAAGTTGGCTTAGGTAGTCGTAATAAGCTAAAGGCTCTTCAGCTGCATGGCTGAAGAGCCTTTTTGCTGTGTCAGAAGCCAGATCGTCATGTCAGAGGCGCGATCCGTGAGAGAGGGTGCACAGGTTGCCCTCCCTCACGGTCGGGCTTCTGACGCTACTGCACTACTCGCGGGCTCTGGCGTCGCATCTTCGGTTTTCTCGCGGCGGACCTTGCTGGTGAAGAACGCGCGAAAATATCCGTACATCGAGAACATCGCCGATATCACCACCACCCAGAGCAAGGCTCGACCCGCGGTGTAGAGAAGGACCTGCCAATCCATTCCACGTCGTGGCGGCTGGGCCAGTCAGGTGGGCCCAGGCGGTGGCCAACTCAGGCACGGTCCAGAACTTTATCGCCGGAAACGGTTTGCCGAAATTTGAAACGTGCGGCGACCCCGGCGAGATCGAGAGAATCAGCAAGCCCACCGTTACCACCTGGGCCACCATCTTGAACTTGCCCATCCTCGAGGCCGAGATGATCACGCCTTCAGTGGCGGCGATGGACCGCAAACCCGTCGACCGCGAACTCTCGACCGACAATGATTACGACGGCCCACGCGGGCGCGAGCTGGTTCTCGACCAGTGAGATCAGCGCCGCTGAAATCAGTAGCTTGTCCGCGATGGGATCGAGCAGCTTGCCCAGAGTCGAGACCTGCTTCCAACTACGCGCCAGCTTTCCATCGAAGTAATCCGTCAACGCGGCCGCCACAAAAATCGCCACACCCAGAAGATACCTGGGCACTCCCAGCCAGTTCTCAGCCACGGGAGTGAGCAGCACCACAACCAGCAGCGGCACAATGAAGATTCGGGAAAGGGTCAGCGCATTAGGGAAGGTTCACTTGTCACTCCTGAACAGCATGCAACAATGCGCAGTCTAGGTTTCGCGATTTTGAGTGTCAAGTAAACACTGGGAGCGCGGGCGAGAGCGTCCGCGCGTCAATAAGGAGGTTCGCTTTCAAAAACTTCGGATAACTCTACGCGAGTAAAAGGGTAGTGCCTAATCCGAATCATTTTCGGTAGCCCAGGCGTTTACGCCTGGGAATGAAGAAGGTTAGTTTCAAAGCCCATTGAATGGGCTTTATTTCGCCAGTCTGCTTCTCACCCCAGGCGTAAATGCCTGGGCTAGAGAAACGGTACGATCAAATTAGGGCACTACGAGCAAAAACGCTCGCTTGCTCCGACCCCAACTCCTCGGATAAGATACTCTGGTTCTGCGAAGCGCCAAATTCTCCTCTATGCGCTCCGCACTGTGACCAAGGGTTATGACAATCGACCGAATTACAGTACGCGGAGCTCGCCAGCACAACCTCAAAAACATCGACGTTGACATCCCTCGTGACAAATTGACTGTCATCACCGGTCTTTCCGGCTCGGGAAAGTCGTCACTGGCTTTCGACACTATTTATGCGGAAGGCCAGCGCGCGTTATGTCGAATCGTTGTCGGCCTACGCGCGGCAGTTCCTCGATCAATTGGAAAAAGCCCGATGTTGATTCAGTCGAAGGTCTTTCGCCCGCCATTTCGATTGAGCAAAAGACCGTGGCGCGCAGTCCGCGCTCGACCGTCGGCACCGTCACTGAGATTTACGATTACCTGCGCCTGTTGTTTTCGTCGATCGGCCATCCTCATTGTCCTCAATGCGGGCTGACCATTACGCGACAAAGCGTGGACCAAATCCTCCAGAGCGTGCTGGCCCTTCCTGAAGGCGAGCGCGTGATGATCCTGGCGCCGATTGTGCGGGGCCGCAAAGGCGAATTCAAAAAGAGTTGGCCAAGCTGGCTCGCGACGGATTCATCCGGGCGCGCGTTGACGGCGAGTTACGCTCGCTTGATGAGGACATTCGCCTCGACAAGCGACGAAATCACTCGATTGAGGCGGTGATCGATCGCCTGTTGATAAAGCCCGGGATCAATGAGCGGCTGGGCGAATCGATTCGCACCGCGCTGAAACTGACGAACGGCGCGGTCCTGGTTTCGCGTGATCGACGGTGAAGAGAAACTTTATTCCGAGAAGATGGCCTGTGTGAATTGTGGCATCAACGTGCCGCCACTCGAGCCGCGATCCTTCTCGTTCAATTCGGCCTACGGCGCGTGCCGCCATTGTCATGGATTGGGCACAGTCCTCGAGATCGATGCCGCCAGGCTAATCCCCGATCCGGCCTTGAACGCCGACGAACTGCCTTTCATTGGTCAGGCAGACAAAGCCGGTTCGGCCTATCTGCGACCAGCGCCTTGCTGGCGGTCATCGCGCACCTCAAAGCCGACGCTCAAAGCTGCGTTCAAAGATCTGCCAGGCGAAGTTCGCGAGGCGTTCTTCAATGGCCTGGCGATGCAGCTGAAATTCAAGCAGGGCCTTTATGCTTACTAGAGTCCATGGCGCGGTGCGCTGCCGTGGCTGCGTGAACGCTTGGATGAAGCGCCGTCTGGAAAAAGTTCGGCTGGCGATCGAAGAGATGGGTTTCGCCGACAGATCTGCGCAGTCTGCGGCGGCCGTCGATTGCGCGCCGATTCTCTGGCGGTGCGCGTGGCGGACGCGGCATAGCTGATTACACGTCGATGACGATCGCTGACGCAATCAAGGCTGGGCGATCAGATCCAGCCTCGATGAAGAGAGAAGAACAGATTGCCGGATTGATTCTGCGCGAGATCAGATCGCGTCTGCGATTTCTGGATGCGGTGGGGCTGGGCTATCTCACGCTCGATCGTCCGTCGGCGACTCTGTCGGGTGGAGAAGGGCAGCGCATTCGTCTGGCGACGCAAATCGGATCACAGCTGCGCGGCGTGCTGTACGTTCTGGATGAACCTTCGATCGGTCTTGCATCCACGCGACAATCGGCGGTTGCTCGACACGCTTGTCCGCGCTGCGCGACATTGGCAACACCGTCCTGGTGGTCGAGCATGACGAAGAAACAATCCGGCGCGCTGACTACGTGGTCGATTTAGGACCGGGCGCGGGAACTCACGGCGGAACGCTGGTGGCGCTTGGGCCCGCCGGAAGCTATTGCCGCGAACTCCAGAATCGATCACCGGACTTTACATCAGCGGCGCGCGAAAGATTCCGGTTCCGGCAGAGCGGCGGCCGCCGAACGGAAAGGCCATCACCATCCGCGGCGCGCATCATCACAATCTGAAAGCGATCGATGTGTCGTTTCCGCTGGGCCTGCTGACCGTCGTAACCGGTGTTTCCGGGTCAGGCAAATCAACCCTGGTTGCTGACATCCTCTATCGCGCGCTGGCGCGAAATCTCTACGGCTCGCTCGAAGAGCCGGGCGCGCATCAGTCGATCGAAGGCCTGGAGCTACATCGACAAAGTGATCGAGATCGATCAGTCACCGATTGGCCGCACCCCGCGCTCAAATCCGGCGACGTACACCGGATTGTTCACTCCGATTCGCGAGCTGTTTGCGATGCTGCCCGAATCGCGCGAGCGTGGTTACAAACCCGGACGCTTCTCGTTCAACGTCAAGGGCGGACGCTGCGAAGCCTGCGAAGGCGAAGGCATGAAGCGCATCGAGATGAACTTCCTGCCGGATGTCTATGTGCTTTGCGATGTCTGCCGCGGCGCGCGCTTACAACCGCGAGACGCTTTCGGTCATGTACAAGGGCAAGTCGATCGCGGATCTGCTGGACACGACCGTGGAAGAAGCCTTGCCGCTGCTCGAGAACATCCCGCAGATCAAGCCCAAGTTGCAGACGCTTGCTCGACGTCGGGCTTGGGCTACATCAAACTTGGCCAGTCGGCGACCACGCTCTCGGGCGGTGAAGCGCAGCGAATCAAACTGGCGAAGGAACTTTCCAAGCGCGCCACCGGGCGAACGATCTTACATCCTCGATGAGCCAACCACCGGCCTGCATTTCGCTGATGTGCACAAGCTGCTCGATGTGCTGCAGCGTCTGGTCAGCGTGGGCAACACGGTGATTGTCATCGAGCACAACCTCGACGTGATCAAGAATGCTGATTTCATCATCAGACCTTGGTCCGGAAGGCGGCGCCCAGGAGGGCGGATCGTCGCCAGCGGCACGCCGGAAGAGGTTGCGGCGGTCAAACGATCGCATACGGGTAATGTGTTGAAGCCGTTGCTGAATGGGAATGGAAAGCGGAATGGCGGGCGCAACGGAAGTGCCCCAATTTGAAGTGAAGTTTTACGTAGCCCAGGCGTTTACGCCTGGGACCGAAGCGATTAGTTTAAAGCCCCGTGTGGGGCCACTGACACCTCCTGTTTCGACCCAGGCGTAAACGCCTGGGCTAGAGAAAACCCACGTGAAATCAGGTTGCTCCCTCGTAACCTCTCAACCAGTGATGAATCAGCGTGATATACTCAGCCCGCATTTCCGCTGACCATGTCCATCTACGAAGATCTCAAAACCGATCAAGTCTGGATGAAGTTAAGACCTATCCGCTCTCATCGCGGCCCAGCAAAGTAACCGTCAAAGACTTTGCTAAACCAATAACGGAAGACTCTTCACTGCGGCGATTATCTGGCGTCGCTGCCAAACATCCTCGCGGTGCAAAGCGTGCGCGAACTTGCGCGCCCGCATCCGGCGCGCGAAATCGCTAAACAAGCCAATCATCTGGGGCATCGGCGGACATGTAATCAAGACCGGACTCAGCGCCGATCATCATCGACCTAATGAACAGAGGTTTCGTGAACGCGATTGCCGGCAACGGTTCAGTGCTGGTCCACGACGCTGAAATAGCGATGGCCGGGTCGACTTCTGAAGACGTCGACGCGACTCTGGGCGAAGGCGTCTTTGGCGGCGCCGAGGAAACCGGAAAGCTTTTGAATGATGCAGCCCGCAACGGTGGTGACGAAAACATTGGTCTGGGCGAAGCCGTGGGCTCTGCCCTCTTGGCGCTGCAGGCCAAAGCACGAAGCCGTTTCGCTTTTGTGCGCGAGCTACAAAGCGCGTGTGCCATTCACGATTCATCTGACCATCGGCGGCGACATCGCGCATTTCCATCCCGGTACTGACGGCGGAGCGCTGGGAGCGACCTCGCACACGGACTTTCGTTTGTTGGCAGAAGTTGTGCGGCAGAATGAACGGCGGCGGAGTCTATCTCAACATTGGATCAGCTGTGACTTTTGCCGGAAGTATTTTTGAAGTGCGTAACCCTGGTGCGCAACCTCGGTCATGAGCTCGAAGACATCACTACCGCGAACTTTGATTTCATTCAGTCATACCGGCCGTTGACCAATGTCGTGCGTCGTCCCACAGCGGATGGCGCCGGTCGCGGCTTTGCCATCACCGGCCACCACGAACTCACAATTCCTTTGCTGGCGGCTGAACTTATCTCGTGGAGCAGAGGCCGAGTAGCCACGCTCGGTGCGCAATCGGTACGTACGCCTCCGGCGTGCATCGAGGCGTACAGCCGCGGCACGCGTACCGAAGTGCGTCCTTTAAAGCACGCCGGAGGCGTGCGTACCGCAATGCCGCGGGGTATAATCGCCGTCCTGATAAAAACTCGCGAGACTAAGGAATTCGTGCCCAGGAACCGTCATCATCCTATGAGTGCCAGCAGGCTTGGAACACTTCAAGCAGCTCTCTGTTGAGCGATTTGCAGCTTCATGCCCGGCATGTTGGCGAAGAGCAGGCCCGAGCGCTCGAGATCGCTCAATGATGACGCCAAGAGCTCTGATCAGGCGATCCGGGACGTGATTCAGGAACTCGCGTTGAAATTGGGAGATCGTGAATCCAGGGCCGTCGCGGAAATAGATCAGGCGCTGATGCGTATGAACGAAGGGTCGTACGGCCTTTGTGTTCGCTGTGGCAAGGCTATCGAAGAGCGCCGGCTCGAGAGCTGTAGCCCACGGCGCGTTACGATGCCGCTTGCCAGACCGAAATTGAAAACGCGAAGGGCAACAGTGCCGGACCGTCGCTCTAGCGATTACGCGGTACGCACGCCTCTGGCGTGCTTTCAGGAAAGCACGCCGGAGGCGTGCGTACCCTCAATGACAAACTATCTTACTTTGCCAATCGGTGACGGCGCGCCTTCAGAAATAAACGCAGTCATTGAGATTCCTCGCGGCCAAACCGAACAAGTACGAGTATGACAAGCAGTTAAATGTTTTCCGTCTCGATCGGAATCTGTATTCTCCGGTCCACTATCCTGGCGATTACGGTTTTGTGCCCAGCACTCTGAGTGGTGATGGCGATCCTCTCGATGTCCTCGTGCTGGTTGACGCGCCGAGCTTTACCGGTTGTGTGATGACCGTGCGCCCGATTGGCGTGCTGAAAATGATCGATCAGGAAAGCGAGGACGAAAAGATTCTCGGCGGTGGGATTGAATAACCCGGTCTTCAAGGGAATCGAGAATTACACAGAGCTTTATCCACACCTGCTGCTGGAAATCGAACACTTCTTCCACGGTGTACAAAGAGCTCTGAGGCCAAAGCGACCCGGATTCAGGGATGGCACGACGCCGCCACGGCGCGAGAAATCGTGACTGAGTCTGAGGAGCGCTACGCGAGAAACAGTGGTTCTGGTTGATGTATCACGCAGACTGTCCAGTCTGCGACTCGCTCACTCGTCTGAAGATGAAGCAGACCGGACAGTGCTTTACATCAGCCCTCACCCATGCGTTCGTTTGCGATAATCCTCGGCTTCAATTTCCACCGTCTTGCACATCTCGTAGAGGCGCGCGATCTGAGCGGAACGCCAATCCGTTCTTCCAAAAGCTCGCTCGTGTCTTTTTCGCTGGTCCGCTTGTCCGAATAATTCGTGGTAAAAATCGTCAGCCGCTTATCGTTGTATCGGGTGTTGATGATTTGCATCATCGTCGTCGCGTACCCAGTCGGTTGGCTTTGAGCGCTCCCAGTTCGTCGAGAACCAGGACGTCGGCATCAAACACTGGTTGCAGCACTGCAAGCTCAGATGTCTGAGAGATCGGGTTGTATGAGTCCTGGATCCGCCGCAGCAACGCGCCGAATTGATAGAAGAGGCCAGGTACCTGGTAGCGTTCTATCAGCTCGCGCAAAATCGCCACGGCCAGGTGCGTCTTGCCGACCCCGACGGGCCCGACCAGGAGCAGGCCACGGCCTTCGATTACCAGGAAGTCATCCAAAACAATTTGAGCTTCGCGCCTGGCAATCCACATCGATTCGGAATCGCCGGCGTCATAGTTCGCCAGAGTACAATGCCGGTAGCGGGCAGGTATCCGCGCGTTTTGGAATAGGCGCTCGTGATGATCGGAGGTTTGACAATCGCAACGCCGCGCCCCTCGCCGGGCACAACTTCCATTCCGGTGCCAAAGCATCGAGGACAAACCGGGTCCGCAGCTTTGGCGTTCTGGACTAACGTTGGGTTGCTTTGGCTGATCGTTTCAGCGGGGCTCTTGAGAATTCGCAAACCTTTGTTTCTGATTTTTCGCCTGGCGCCATAGTTACAGTCCTGTTGAAAAAGCGCCGATTATATCATTGCGCTCATCCGCAACCCGATGAAAGCAGAGGTCAACGATGTTATTTCTTGCTGATCAGAACCGACTTGATCGCTGTCAATTCTTCAGTTTGAAGTGGCTGAGAATCGATTGGCCAACCTCTCGCGGTCAAGAACCATCTGAAGAGTTGAGCGTTATTTTAGAAGTGCCGCGCGATCGAACTGGCGACGTAGCGACACGCAATAACACTCGATACCTCCTGTGATTCACCCGCTCGGCGTGGGATCCGCCGAGCGGCTTTTTGCTGCGGCAGCATCCGGCATCCTAAGCCGCGATGCCTGATTCCGCTGTTGAATAGTGTCCATGGTCGCGAGGCATGTCACGCAGGATGTCCCTCATCCATTGTACTCAGAATGCTGTTTTAAAAAGTTGCGCCGGTGAAATCAGCAGCCGCAGGGATGACCCATGGCAGCCGAGAATTGCATCGTTGACGGCCATGCGCGCATCGGACTGCTTTGGCCTGCACGGTGCCGCCGGGAGAGAACTTGCCCCAGTCCCATTCAGGGATGCCGCGCGGGCGATCGCTCCACCGTGCCGCAGAGACTTCTTTCGTTCGGACCATCTTTTCTTTCGAACGCGTCGTACTTGTCACCTTCCATTTGCTTTACGGTTTCGACGTCGATGCCTGCCTTTTGACTCGCGACCAGCTGTTCCCAGCGCGCTTTGCGCGCCAGCGGCGAGCTGCCCGAATTCTTGAAATCAAAATTCGTTTCAACGCGATGCGAGCTTTGGGATCGACCGGAAAGTTTGCGCCGACAAAGTAATCCGTCAGTCGTGCGGCGCACAGCCGTGTTCCTTAAACCGAGCTCGAACAGCGCGATTTCGCCGGTCTTGGTTATCGCCGAGCAGCCAGTCGTCATTGGCGTAACCGCCGTTATTGCCGTCCAGCATGATGCGCACGTAATCGTCGATTGAATTGCTGTACTGCATGGCCTTGCGAGCGCGATAGAACTCTGGCTTGCCCGCCGGGTCGAATCCACCGGAATCCGGTAATCGTGGTTTCAGTGGATCATGAGGCCGGCTGAGTTGATGCCGAAATCGTCGTCGCTGGCAATCACTCCCGGCAAGCCGTCCATCAAAATCCGATAGCCAGTCTTCGGCTTGATATCAAAAATGATGTTCCAGCGCGGTCCAATCGCATAGCCTGCGTCCAGTTGTTATGACCCATCACGATGCGCCGGTCTTTCGTATAGCTTCCGGTCGCGACGATCGCACTACAATTGCCACGGCGCATGCGTGGTGGGAATGCGGCCCTGCTGTTTGTCTGAGCCACGGGCACATAGTAGTAGGAAGTTCTTCGAGCGCGTTCAGCGCAACGATGTCCCAACGATCGACTTTGACGCCTGAATCGTTAAGACCTTTGACGATCCCGTCCAGCTCGCGCTGATATTCCGATTCAATCTTAGGCCAGAGAATGTCCCGCGAGGCTTTGCGATAAAAATCCCAGTTGCGCCCTGGTCTCGTGTTGCAGGAATGGTCTGGTGCACCCGCAGCAAGTCCTCAATTTCTTTGGCCAGCAATTTCCCATGTTGATAGCAATGCCGTTCCGGCGAGCTCGAGATGAACATAGATCCAGCCGTTTCGCCTCGAAGCGATAGCTTCCTTTCAAGCGATCGTCTTCGGAAACGGTTGGCTTCCATTGGTGCCAGCCTGAAACGCGCTCACCGGAAAGCCCGGAGATCGCCGGTGAACGATGATTAGGAAGATTGCGTGCTTCACGATCGAAGCGTCCTTTCAGCATCGTTTGTCGTCGAAATGACGCTTCTTACCGTGGTGAGGAGGGCTGAGATTTCAGCGGACAATGAGTAAGAGGCCGCAGAGAAAATCGTAAACAGGATGCTCGCTGCGTCAATTTCGAATTTCTCATTTTATGGATTCTTCTGTTAAAGTACAGGTTTTGTTTTGGCCGGAAAACTTCTGTCTATGAGTGCTATGAAAGAAATCATCGTCACTGACCAGGCGCCGAGTGCCATCGGTCCGTATTCTCAGGCTGTCCGCGCCGGTAACCTTATTTTCGCTTCCGGCCAAATTCCCATCGATCCGGCCACGGGACAATTCGTGCCGGGGGATCGCGGAACAGACTGAGCAAGTCGCTGAAAAACCTTACGGCGCTGTTCGCCGCCGCCGGGGTTGGGCTGGATCAGGTGGTGAAGACGACGGTTTTTCTGGCGGATATGGAAGACTTCACGCGCGATGAATGAAGTCTATGGCCGCGGTTCTTTACGCAATGCCGCGCCGGCGCGCGCCACGGTTCAGGCCGCACGTCTGCCGCGAGACGCGAAAGTCGAAATTGAAGCTATTGCGGTGTCAGTGCCGTGAGTGCGCACGGTAGCGCACGCCTCTGGCGTGCTTTACGCGAAGAAGCCGGTCAGCACGCCAGAGGCGTGCGTAGCACGCACGTCAAGCCGCTTTGGCGACTTTCCCGGCTTTAATACAGCTGGTGCAGACTTTCATTCGTTTGTTACTGCCCGTGGGCAATTTCACCCTGAATGGATTGCAGGTTTGGATTGAAAACTCGAGGTGTTCGATTGTTCTGCGTGCGAAACATTATTGCCAAACTGGGGGCCTTTGCCGCAAACTTCACAACGTTTTGCCATAATTACTGATCTCCTGTGGGCGAACGACGCCACAGTGTGGATCGCCGCGATTCATTGAAACCAAAATTTATAGCAAACGAGCTAACGCCGGGTCAACCGGCGACGCATCTAAAATGACAAAGAGCTTGCCGGCTGAGACGATACCTTTTCAAAAGCCGACGAATGGTTAAGCAACTTGAAGGAGTAAAAACGAAAGTGTTGAGAAAACAAATAAGCTTTATTGGGCTGGCCGGCATTTTGCTGGGCGCCCTCGCAATTGCCGGTTGCAGTTCGGGATCCGAGTCCGCCGACAACACGGTGGCCGCGACCGTCAACGGCAAGAAAATTATGTCGCAAGAGGTCGAACGCATAATTCACCAGCAGTCGGACGGCAAGGAATCACAAATGTCGGCTCACGACCTGGCGCAGGCGCGTCTGACCGTCCTCGACAAATTAATTCAACGCGAGGTGCTTTTCCAGCGCGCTGAACAGGAAAAGGTTCTTCCCTCAGAAGACGAAATTACGAACTTCATTAATAAGCAGAAACAGGACAGCCGTATGTCTGACGGGGAAGAGTTGCTCGGCAGCTCAAGGAGCAAAAACCTGTCAATGGAAGCTCTGCGTGAGGAATCGAAGAAGGATCTCGCAGTTCAAAAGCTTCAGGACAAGTACACGGAGTAAGTGACCATCAGTGATCGAGAAATTGAAGATTACTACAACGCCAACAAACAAGTCTTTGTGAATGCTCGCGGTGCGGGCCTGGCGGTAATCATCGTGGATCCGGCTGACAATTCAAATCAGGGAATCATGGATGATGCCAAGAACGATGCTGACGCCGAGCCGAAGATTGATGGCATTTATCAACAGCTAAAGAGTGGTACTCTCAGATTTTGCGACGGTGGCCCGCAGCAAGAGGCGAAGACGCGAACAGCATGATCAAGGGCGGTGACATCGGTTTCTTTAGCGAAGACGGAATGAAACAGGCCGGATTGCCTAAAGACGTAGTCGATCAGTTGATGGGCCGATGCAGAATGGCAACTTCTATCTGAGCCAAAACTGATTAACAATCGCTGGTACATTTTGAAGCTTCAGGAGAAGCGACTGCGACCGAAAATCTTACTCTGGAAAGCCCGAATGTTCGGCAGCAGATTAACGGCGGCCTTAACTGAGCAACGCAAGAATATTTTGAATGCTGCCTTGCTCGAAGTGGCGTTATCCGAAGCGAAGATTGTTAATAGTTCTTGCCGGCGAAACATGCTGGCTCAACCCTTCAAATCTGGGATTGCGGCCGGCGTCTGTCGCGGCCAATAGCAATGCAGCCAACC